>ORMF011365265.1_pt1 | contig 12773 bp, 10 predicted proteins | sample 1779871 | NCBI WGS metagenome assembly ORMF01 (sample SAMEA104232316, study PRJEB22302) | groundwater metagenome | biome: forest; feature: aquifer; material: groundwater | place: USA | collected 2011-08-07 | depth 5.4 m | reverse complement strand
GCCGCCGACTTTGTTGCCGGCGTGTATCCGCTTCTGGCCGACGAGACCTGCTGGTTCCTGGCGGCCGACTTTGACGGCGAGAGCTGGGCCGACGACGCGCTCGCCTACATGCACACCTGCCGTGCCAGGGACGTGCCGGCGTCCCTTGAACGGTCCCGCTCAGGCGAAGGAGGCCATGTCTGGATCTTCTTCTCCGAGCCGGTGCCGGCGCGTGACGCCCGGCAGCTTGGTGCCCTTCTCCTGACTGAGACGATGGAGCGTCGGCCGGAGATCGGCTTTGCCTCCTATGATCGGTTCTTTCCGAGCCAAGACACCATGCCGACCGGCGGCTTCGGCAACCTCATCGCATTGCCGCTTCAGCGGCGCGTCCGAGAACGCGGCAACAGCGTCTTCGTAGACAACGATCTTCGTCCATACGAAGACCAGTGGACCTTTCTCTCGTCAGTTTCCCGGATGAAAGCCGGCGCCGTCTTCGAGCGGGTCGCAGAGGCAGAAGCCCGTGGCCGTGTGCTCGGCGTCAGGATGCCGGTCGAGGATGAGGGCGCCGATCAGCCATGGCGGATGCCGCCATCGCGGCGGCGCGAGTTGGCGCCGGTCACCGATCCGCTGCCGAGCCACGTGAGCGTGGTACTTGCGGACGAGCTCTACATCGACCGTTCCAACCTGCCACCCTCGATGGTGGCGCGGCTCATCCGACTCGCTGCGTTTCAGAACCCCGAGTTTTACCGTGCGCAGGCCATGCGGCTCCCGACCTTCGGCAAGCCGCGCATCGTGTCCTGTGCTGTGCTACATCCGCGCCATATTGCTTTGCCGCGCGGGTGTCTCGACGAGACCAGAGAACTGCTGCGGTCACATGGGGTTGAAGCCGAGATCGAAGACCGCCGGGAGTCCGGCACACCTCTTCCCGTCCGCTTCCTCGGCACGCTGCGCGAGGAGCAGGCTGCGGCTTTCCACGCAATGGCACGCTATGATTTCGGGGTGCTGGCTGCGACGACCGCGTTCGGCAAGACGGTGGTCGCAGCCGCGCTGATCGCCCAAAGGGGGTGCAGTACGCTCGTCCTGGTGCATCGACGCGAGCTTCTCACCCAGTGGGTCGAGCGCCTGAAGACCTTCCTCTCGGTAGAGGCCCGCGACATCGGAGTCATTGGCGGCGGTCGCCGCAAGCCGACGGGTCGTCTCGACGTAGCGCTCATCCAGAGCCTGGTGCGCAAGGGCGAAGTGTCGGACCTGATCGCGGGCTATGGGCAGCTCATCGTAGATGAGTGCCATCACCTGTCCGCCGCGAGCTTCGAGTTGGTGGCCCGACGGTCAAAGGCCCGGTACGTCCTTGGGCTGTCCGCGACGGTCGCCCGGAAAGATGGACACCACCCGATCATCTTCATGCAGTGTGGTCCGGTGCGGCACCGGGTTGATCCCAAGTCCCAGGCCGCACAGCGTGGTTTCAAGCATCGCGTGCGCCTACGCGAGACGAGCTTCCGCTTGCCGCCTGGAATGGAAGGGGATCGCCCCTCGATTTCGGCACTCTACGCCGCCCTGGCACAAGACGAGGCGCGCAACGCGCTCATCTCCGACGACGTGCTGACGGCGTTGGCGGCAGGCCGGTGCCCCCTTGTCCTGACCGAGCGGCGCGACCATCTCGATACGCTCCAGGCCCGCTTCAAGGGCTTCACCCGAAATCTGGTGGTGCTGCGAGGCGGCATGGCAACCGCCGAACGCCGCTCCGCCGAAACCGTCCTACGCTCTTCGAACGGCCAGGAGCGCCTTATCCTGGCGACCGGCCGCTATCTCGGAGAGGGCTACGACGATCCTCGTCTTGACACCCTGTTTCTGGCCATGCCCATCTCCTGGAAGGGCACGCTCGCGCAATACGTCGGCCGCCTGCACCGCGGTCACGAGGGCAAGAGCGAGGTGATCGTCTATGACTATGCCGATATGGCTGTTCCGGTGCTGGCGCGGATGGCGGCGAGGCGGCAGGCCGGGTACCGAGCGCTGGGCTACGTCCTGCGGTAACCCACCGACTGTCCCTTGCCGTCCAAGACCACATTGACCACCCCGTCCACGGCAGGAGTAAGGTCCAGGATCGCCTTGCAGAGTTTAAGTTCGCGTCCCTCGATGCCTGTGGGCGTGATTCGCGCCCATAGTTCACTCATAGTGAATGATCATGAGGCGGCCAAGGTCGTCGTTCTTCTATGGCCTTGGTTATCTCCCCAGAACATCCAAGAATGCTCGCGGCGTGAGGATTCCGATCCCTTGGTATTCCCCAAGATCGAGGAGGTGCTGATCACCACTCACGATATAGTTGGCATCTCCTTCAATCGCACATTCCAGGTAGCGGTCATCCGGTGGATCCTCCGCGATCACTGCGAGGTAGGCCGCGCCTGACGTCATGATCGCGAGATGGGCGAGATCCTCGATAAAGCCTTGAAGCCGCTCTTCGGACCAGCAGTGGCGTGTTGCGATCCTTGGGTAGCGCAAGACGCGGTTGATCTCGTCGAGGACCGCCTCGGAGAGGACCAGGTGAAACTGCTCGGCCTGCCAGGCAGTGAGGACCTTCGCGGGGGCGCCTTTTGGGCTGAGAATGCCACTCACCAACACATTGGCATCGAGCACCGCCCGAGTCATACTTTCCTTCGCCCGGCCCTCCCCTGGACGGCCTTGATGGCCTGCTTCACCTCTCGATCGACGATCCCTGGTTTCAGGCACCTCGTCCGTTGCCACACCTCTTCGACCATTCCGAAGAGCCGCTCCTTACGCGTCGCACGCTCTTCCAGTTGCCAGACCGGCACCACGGCCGCCATGGGACGACCCGCACGCTCGATGACGAACTGGTCCCCCTTGTAGTAGACTTCCTCAAGGAGCTGGCCGAGCTTCTTGCGCGCGTTCAGTGCGTTCACCTTCTTCACCACGTCCATTCCCTCCTATCATGGTTAGTATAACTATGCTAATCATAGCAGGAGGCGAGAATCTGTCAAGAACGGTCTCACCAAAGCGAGACTTCCATGGGCTGTTTTCCCCACGACTTCACAAGGCCGGAAAACTGATAACGATGGTAAGGGTAGGCATCGGAAAGGCGGCCAGGCTGTCAGCTCTGAGCGCACATCATATGATCCCTTGACGAGCTACATCGTATAGGGGATTCGATTACTCGATTTCGCGAATGTGAAGGGCCAACCTTGGAGGGTGCTTCCGAGTGAGGCAGGCCTAATAAATTGGGTCTACTATGGGCCTACTGGCCATAATGCACAAAAAATGAGCTAGGCGAAATCGCCTAACCCATTGATTTTAAGTATGTCCCGACCCCGTACCACGTCATTGAAGTCCGGAGATCCAAGACCCACGCCAGCACCCGGGACTTGTATCTCAAATACCTGGTACCACCGGCCTACCTGGCGCGCCTCGACGCATTCTATGACAAGCGGTATCTGGCAACCGGCGGTGCGCTCGATGCCCCGTACCTGGGATCCGGGCGCCAGATGGCAAGAGAGGATACCAACCCACGCGGCTTCTACGACTCCAGCTACCTTTCCTCCCTTGCGGGTTTAGTCCTGCGGTGCGTGGTAGGAGAACCGATCGCCTTTCACAGCCTTCGTCACGCCTGCGTCTCCTGGCTGCTCCTGCAACTCCTCGCCACAGCCAACCTTATTACTGTTACCCAAGAAACTAATCCTTGGGCGGCATCCACAGCTTTTTCGGAAGCTGCCTATGCGCGACTGCGCCCTCTACTCTTCGGCCTTGGCCCACTCAAGCCCGGTCAGCGCGAGTGCTCCCACCTCCTCATGGTTCTGAGCCGACTGATCGGCCATGCGGATCCGCGCACAACTCTTGAAACGTACTGTCATACCCTCGAACTGGCTCACGCGCTCCTCGAGCGCCACCTGGCGGGTCGTAAATGATCTTCGCCGGTCATCCTCTGGCATCCTGGGAGAGCGATTTGGCAACGGCAACATGAGCCGCTAATACTTGCCCTGTCGTCTCCATTACAACAGTGAAGAAGTTGCTTGCTACCTGCGGAAGAACACCATAGAATCCGTCCGAAATCCTGTCCGAGCACTCCCCTGTTCACGCGAGGTCAGGTAAGGCTGGCGATCTTGCCCGACATCGCATAAAAGATTGCCTTACCTCGTTCGTACGCGGAAGGATAGGTCGAGATATGCTGACCCATCGCCTGAAGGCGCATGAACCGGAGCGCACAAATAACATTCTTCGTCAACGAATGACGAGTAAGGTCAGGAAGCGATTTATGTGGTACGCTCAAGCGATGAGGAAGGCAGGAAGTGGAGTATCATGTCGAGAAATGGAGGGAAGGCCATGAGGTCAGCGGTGGAACAACACGTATATCCGTACATTACGACGAATCGGAGAATCGCAGCAGGTTCCCCCATCATCAAGGGGACCCGCATCACCGTCCGTACCATCGCCGGATACTACCAGATGGGCATGACTGTCGACGAGATACTGACCACCCTACAACACCTGTCGCCGTCACAGGTCCATTCAGCGCTGGCTTACTATTTCGATCATCAGCAGGAGATCGACCGCGAACTAGAGGTTTCGACTGATGTCGAACAGTGGAAACAACAGGTAGTTCCGCATCCCAGAGCGGCGACCACGTGAAGGTCCGCCTCTTTCTCGACGAAGATGTCCATGCCGGCCTTGCCCATGCACTCAACCTGCGAGGTATCGATACTGTACATGCCCAGGGATTGAAGCGAACCGGGCTGGCTGATGCCGAACAGCTTGCTTACGCGGTCAGGCACCGGCGATGCCTGTTCAGCTTCAATGTGAAGGATTTTGTGCTCCTTCACAACCTCTTCGCCATGGAGCAGAGAAGCCATTACGGCATCATTGTCTCAAGGCAACTCCCAATCGGTCTAACACTCGGTAGACTTCTGCGCTTCATCGATCAGCGCACTCAGGACTCCATGAAGAACCAGATCGCCTTCCTGTAGATGAATGATGCGGATAAGCAGAGCACTCCGCAGGAGGATGAGGCAGATCGAATAATGCGCAAGCGCATCCGACAGAAAGGAACCATCGGCTTCACACTCGACGAGTTCCTGCTGGAACTGGTTTAGGGCGACGAGCTGGGTATCAACGAGCGACGACCCCCCGCCATTCGATGCCGATCTCTGAAGCATCTATGACACGCAATGTGCCAGGCCGTTCCTCGCTTCCCGTCTCCGAACTCGCCTGGCGTCAGGTCCGCCACGGGATCACCCCGAGACTGCAGGACACCATGCGGCAGCTCCCTCACTTCCTCGCCTACCTTAACCTTTCGCGCCTCCCACCCCAGGTCGTCTGCCCCGGCAGTCTGCTGCTGAACTGGCTGGCCGTCACGCAGCCTGGCCTCTCGACGTTGGAGCAGATCGCCATGGCCGAGGACTTGCTGGTCTGGGCCGCCTATCGCGATGCGAAGACCATCTGGCGGATCGAGCCTCGCTTGGTCGAAGCCCTCGCCGACTGCCCGTGGCCGGATGAGACACCCATGACGGCTATCAGGCTGCCGAGTCGGTGCCCCGTCCTGGAATGGCACAGCCCGGACGGGCCCATCGTGGTCTCCGCCTGCTACGATCTGCTGACCAGACAGGAATCGACGGGGAGACTCGAGCTGCGGTTGCAGTGGCTCCACGAAAACAAATGGCTGCCCTTGGCTATCCTGTACAACGATGCTCCAATGGTGAGTGTGGCGCTGGAACAGGCTCAAACTGCCGGCATAGACCGGGCTCAGACAATCGTTGGCATCTCGATGGATGCAGGCGCTGCATTCCGGTCCGACCTGGCACGCCTGGCCGTGATTCTGCTGCTGTACTTAAGCGGGGAGCCTGACGTGGTCAGAACCGTCCATCCAGGCGCGAAACCTCATCGTGACGCCAGAATGCGCCGTAAGGATCCCGAACGATGGGCGGACATCCGCGAGCCGATCGTCTGGGATGTGGGTGTTGCATACCGGACGGCACTTGAGCGATGGGAGATTGAGCAGACGCAGGAGGTCGCCGTCGGCTCGTCAGGCCGGTCGGTCAGACCGCACCTGCGCCGAGCCCATTCGCATCTGTATTGGACCGGCCCAGGCAGAACGGAGCCACGGGTGCGATTTCTACTGCCGATTCCAGTCAAGGGCAAGCTGGCGGAGGAAGAGGCGGGAAGCCCGACCATACAGTTGATACGATGATGACAGATATGAACGACCGCACGGTGCTTCGGAGCGGGCCCTTCAACGTTGTATCGGTACCTGCCGGGCTGGCAAGGGACGCTGGGTGCGTATTCCGATCAAATCTGCCACCCATCTCAACTAAAATCCGCCAGGCGTTCCGACGTTGGTACAGATTTGTGGTTGTAACCTGCACTACGATGTCCAGTGGGCATCGCCGCTGTTACTTCGTCCGTCCTTTCCCACGCTGTCGAACTGCCCGGTCGTGGGATTCCAGAACATCGGGAGACCGAAAAACGGATCATAGAAACCGAGGCGGTAGGGGAGTCAGCAGCCCCGTGGATAGACTCGGATTGGTTCCGGGCGGCTCGCTGGCGGAAGGCTGAATAGGCTGACATAAGTGCAGCGTTTGCCGTCGTCCGCCTTCATATAAATTTCTTGTTAAGTGCCAGAAAAGATTATAGAGTTTTGGCCAGTTCCAAGAACGGCTGGTCGAGAAAGACTGGTCAGCGCACATAATAGTTCGGCTTCAGAAAACCTCGTTCATGGGCAAAGACACCGTCGGGACAGTGCTGGAGGAAAAGTGTCGTGCGACCCGGAGAAGTCAAGTCAGATCAACAGGCGTTCCAACAAATCCTCGGGCGACTGGAGGGCGAAGTCGGGACGCTCATCTATCTCGTCAACGAGAGCAAGAAAAGCGGCTGCTTTCCGAACACGGCGCCCTTTTGGTCGTTTGTGCGGATGATGTTTCCGATCGCCGAAGCGGTGGGAGACTTGATCTACAACGATCAGCGCACTGCGCTAAATCTCATCTCCGTGTTCGAAAAGGAATTCGAGGCAGTACGCCCTGGATACCTGGGGAAGTCGAAGATCCTGGCACAGCTGTACCGCCATGCGTTAACCCACCAAGACGAGCTGCGGAGCTTACAGACCGGCGGCAAAGAATGTGGATGGCAGGTGAGCTTTAATGAAAGGGCTGAACACCTCAAGGTCACTCACCAACCGCCGCTGGTGGTCATTCAGTTCGACACCACCGCATTCTACGATGATCTCATCGCCGTCTGCCACGCCGCGCTCGCCAAGAACTGGAATGGCGATGTAAGAAAGCGCTATAACCGGTGGCTGACGTACAACCTCGATCCTGACAAAGACAAGAAAACCATCGCAGCCGTGATCGCCGAAATCGCGAGGTTGTGAAGACCTCGCGGAGGATACCTGAAAACAGGTTTGGCGGTGAGTGTAAGGCCAAGCCTACTGAAGTAGCCAGCCGCCGAACCAGGCGCTGCACCTGACCGTGGCCGCCATCCTGGTTTTGCCCGGCTTCCAAGTATTGCATGCGGCCCCGGCAGGTGAGCTTGGTCGTTAGGCCTCTCAGGAATGAGCCGAGTGAACATCGACTGGAATGCAATCCGCCCTCTGAATGGCGCACGAGCAGACGGCTTCGAGGAGCTGTGCGCGCAACTCGCCCGTGCCGAGAGTCCGACTGGTTCCCGTTTCGAGCGGAAAGGTGCTCCTGACGCCGGCGTCGAGTGCTACGCGGTCTTGAGTGACGGTACAGAGTGGGGATGGCAGGCCAAGTACTTCAAGGGGCTTGGTGACTCACAGTGGTCTCAGCTCGATGAGTCCATCAAAACAGCCGTCGAGAAGCACCCGCGGCTCGTTCGGTACTTCGTCTGCGTTCCGCTCGATCTCCACGACGCTCGCGTCGACGGGCGAAAGTCTGCGAAGGCGCGCTGGGACGAGCATGTCGAGAAGTGGACCAAGTGGGCTTCGAATTGCGGGACCATCGAGTTCGTTTACTGGGGCAGCTCCGAGCTACTTGAACGGTTGTCTCGGCCGCAACACGTGGGGCGTGTCCGTTTCTGGTTCGACGTGCGGAGGTTCGACGGAGCTTGGTTCTCGGCTCGACTGGACGAAGCCGTGCGGACCGCGGGCCCGCGCTACACGCGCAAGATCCATGTGGATCTGCCTATCGCGGGCGAGTTCGAAGCATTTGGGCGTACGGATCGATTCTTCGACCGTATCAAAGCGCATGCTCGGAAGATCCGCGAGAAGTTTCGGACCCCCGAATACTCCGAGCCGAATCCCGCCGAGCCGACTCTTGACGCTGCCACAGCCGTCTTGTCGTCAAAGGTTCAGGCGGTCCTCGCTGGACTCGGGACCGTAGAGGCCCAGCCGGTAGGCTCCCTCCCGTTCAAGGGAATCGCCGACCACGTCGACGCCGCAGAGGCGGCGGCCGAGGAGGTTGCGCGGCTACTCGCTGAGCGCGAACGAGAGCAGGAGGCCAAGCCGGAGGCGATGACCGGAACGAAAGCCAGCCATCCTTCCTACCGAAGCAACCCATTCAGGGACCGTCGGATTCGGCTCCTTGGTCTGTCCTCGGAGCTCCGGAGCGCACGCGAAGCGCTCACCCATGCGGAAGGCATCGCGGGCGGAGCGTTGATGCTTCTCCGCGGCGTCGCGGGTACGGGCAAGACCCATCTTCTATGCGACGTGGCGCGGCAGCGCGTCACCGCCGACCGGCCAACTGTGCTTCTCATGGGTCAGCGGTTCGTGAGCAACGACGCGCCGTGGACGCAGGCTCTTCAACAGCTCGACCTGGCGGGTCTGTCCGCCGAGGAGTTCGCCGGCGCCCTCGAATCGGCTGCGCAGGCAGCTGGCTCACGCGCGCTCGTACTGATCGACGCCATTAACGAAGGGGCCGGACGGGTTATCTGGCCGAGCCACCTTGCGGCCTTTCTCGCGCACCTCGAGCGATCTCCGTGGATCGGAGTGGTGCTCTCGGTGCGTTCGTCCTACGAGGAAATCGTCGTTCCCGAGGAGGTACGTACCCGTGCCGCCGCTGTGACGCACCATGGATTCATGGAGCACGAGTACGACGCGACCAGAACGTTCTTCGTCCACTACGGCCTGGAGCTGCCATCGACTCCGCTGCTCGCGCCGGAGTTTCGCAACCCCCTCTTCCTCAAGACTCTTTGCCGCGGCCTTCACGAGAAGGGGGAACGGCGGCTGCCACGCGGGGTCCACGGCATCACCGCCGTATTCGAGCTGTACCTCGGAGCCATCAACGATCGTCTCGCGTCAGCGCTCGGCTTCGATCCCAGGACCCAACTGGTGCGACAGGCTCTGGAGGCCGTATCCAAGACACTCATCGACTCTGGCGAGCGCTGGCTGACGTTGGCCAAGGCCGGGGAGGTCGTGAACGGCCTGCTCCCAGGCCGCGATTTCGAGCGGTCCCTCTACCGCGGGTTGGTTGTCGAAGGTGTCTTGGTCGAGGAGGCCGCGTGGCGCCAGGACGCAGACCGCGAAGAAGTCATCTTCGTTGCATATGAGCGCTTCGCCGATCATCTCGCTGCCAAGACGCTGCTCGACAGGCACCTTGATGCTAACGATCCGGCTTCCGCCTTCTCGGCGGGAGGCCCACTGGCATTCTTCTGCGATGAGAAGCAGTACGTCGCGCCCGGCCTCCTCGAGGCCATGTGCATCCAGGTTCCCGAGCGCACCGGGAAGGAGCTGATCATCCTCGCTCCGAAGATCGCGGATCGCTGGGGAACTGGAGATGCCTTTCGACAGAGCCTCGTGTGGCGCGCGCTCACAGCGTTCTCAGACGGTACGCGCGAGGCGTTGAACAAGCTCTGCCGAAACGACCACGACTTACACGACACTCTCGACGTGCTCCTAACCGTTGCCACATTGCCGGGGCACCCTTTCAACGCGAGGTTCCTCGATCAGCGGCTGCGAATGGATACGATGCCCGAGCGCGATGCTTGGTGGAGCGTCTACTTGCACCAGACTTGGGGCACCCACGGCGCGGTTGACAGGCTGGTGGACTGGGCGTCTTCTGTGGCGTCGAGCACGGCGCTGGACGAACAGACTGTCGAACTGTGTGCGACTGCGTTGTCGTGGATGCTCACGACATCGAATCGGTTCCTTCGTGATCGGGCCACCAAGGCCCTCGTGTGCCTGCTGACTGGCCGCCTGGCCGCGGTCGTCCGGCTCGTCAAGCGCTTCGCCGACCTCGATGATCCATACGTGTTGGAGCGGGTCTACGCCGTCGCGTACGGGACGGCCATGCGATGCCACGATCCTGCTGAGGTGGGCGATCTCGCCGGATGCGTGTACGGTCGGGTATTCGCAGCTGGTACTCCTCCTCCGCACATTCTGCTCCGCGACTACGCGCGCGGTGTTGTCGAGCGTGCTCTCCACCTCGGATCCAAGATCGACGCCAACGCAGACCGCATCCGTCCACCGTACACGAGCCAGTGGCCCACCATCCCGACGGAGAAGGACATCACGCCGCTACTCCCGGACTGGTCTCGAGGCTCGTATGACAGCGGGGATCTCGAGTGGGGACGAAACCGCATCGGCAGCTCGGTGATGGGTGATGACTTTGCGCACTACGTGATCGGGACAAACTCGTCATCGACTGCGAGCGACTGGCTTTCATTGAAGCTCGACGAGCCAGCGTGGAAGCCGCCGGAGCGACCCGAGGGTCTGCTGCGCGCCCTCCTTCCCGAACTCTCGGAGGGTGAACGTAGGGCGTGGGAGAAGTTTGAGGCTGCAGACAAAGCGCATGATGAGGCGTCGCGCTCATTCGTCGCCGACTGGTTCGCGCAGCGCGACAAGGGCGGCACGACAGGAGATGTCGACCTCTCAGACATGGACGCCCTCGCGCTAGAGATCGAGAAAGCCCGTCCTCCCGAGGTCGCGGCGCTGGAGAACAGAAGGGAGGAGGCGCTCGCCACGCTGGAAGCCGCGCTCACAGAGGAGCACGCGCAACGAGTCAACGAGATGTTGGCCGCGAAGAACGGCGATCGCGAAGGGCGTTGGCCTCCGCGCTTCGATCTGGGTCAGATCCAGCGTTACATCCTTTGGCGCGTGTTCGACCTCGGATTGACCACTGAGCGTTTCGGGCGCTTCGACCGGTTCTTCATTGGCTACGCCGGTCGCGAAGCATCGAAGGCCGAGCGGATTGGTAAGAAGTACCAGTGGATCGCCTACCACGAGATCATGGCGCTCGTGGCTGATCAGTTTCAGTACCGCGAAGAGTTCCGGGAAGAGAACGGCGACCAATCCTACGAGGGTCCGTGGCAGGATTACCTGCGCGACATCGATCCATCATGCACCATGCGAGCTTCGCGTGGGGGGACCTCGTGGGGTGGCCACTCGCGCGCATGGTGGGGCTCGGCCCGGTACGAGAACTGGGGAGATCCTGGCAACCCGCGCGAGTGGGTGCTATGTTGCAACGACCTCCCTACGGTCGAGGACCTGTTGAGCGTCACGCGCCCCGACGATGCTTCGCGCTGGCTTAACGCCCAGGGCTACTTCAACTGGAAGCAGCAAGCGCCGGCCGACCGAGACTCGACCGACGTTGAGTGCCGTGAGCTTTGGTACCTCTGCACCGGCTACCTGATTCGAGCGGAAGACGGACAGGCCTTCGTGAAGTGGGCCGAGGACGTCGACTTCTGGGGACGGTGGATGCCGAACGCCCCCGAGGTCTACCGGATGTTCCTGGGCGAGCACGGTTGGGCACTGGCGTCTCGGTACTTCCAGCAGCAGTATTTTGGCGATGACGGGTGGACGCAGCCCAACCACGGCTGCCCTGTGAAGATCCGCGCAGTGGCGTTCGAGTACCTGCGGGAGGCCGGTGGTTTCGACTGCTCGGTTGACGAGAGCTACACGCTCCGACTTCCTGCGAGCGAGCTCGTCACCGGTCTCGGGATTCGATGGACCGGGGTCGGCGCGGATTTCGTGGATGCTGGAGGTCGACTCGCTGCGCTTGATCCAACCGTTCATGCAGACGGTCCGAGCGCCCTTCTTCTTCGAGAAGACCTGTTGCGGGAGTTCCTGGCCAGGGAGAAGCTCACGATTTGCTGGACCGTCCTCGGCGAGAAGCGTGTCCTCGGCGCCGGGTTCAGTCCTGGCCAACACCACGCGGCTCTTCGACTGTCGGGTGCATACGCGCTCGGCGACAAGGGGCCGGTCGGCTTCCTGAAGTGCATGCTCGTTGACCCGAAGACAAAGGACCCCGGCTCCGCTCCAGATGTTCTTGCACTTCTCCGGAGCCCTGTGTGAGGCGCCGACCGCGGTGAAGGTTATGTGGGCTTGCACAGAGGGCGGAGGTGCTTCGATAAAATGGGAGCGGCCTAACATAGCGTCGCGCTTCCTGGTGGCCACGGAATAATAGGGACAGCGACTATTTAAGATGAGAAAATTGCAAGAACGCCGACCGATGGGTATGTAATTTGGATCGTCGCCCCCGTCAGGGATGAAGGCCAGTCTCCCGTCGAGTTCGGCGCCGGCTCGAAGCGATCATCTGGAGGCCCCCTGAGAGCCGCACGTGAGGCGCCAAGGTGGAGGTCAGCAGTACTCGCAGAACCGTGCCTGCCACCGAGTGGGGTGTAGATTACACCCCCGTAATGTGGACTTGCCGGAGTACGGGTTCGTGGCTGTAATCTACGCTGCCAATCCCGCCAGTACGGCTCTCAATACGGCTCATTTTTTCCATTGACACCCATATAAGCTGAATGCTACAAGTCGGCTACTCGGTGCTATCCTTTTTTGTCAAGGGTGAGGATGCAGACATGGCGAGTAGCGGGAACCTGCTTCTAGCCAGAACCGGCAT
>ORMF010909616.1_pt1 | contig 12774 bp, 12 predicted proteins | sample 1779871 | NCBI WGS metagenome assembly ORMF01 (sample SAMEA104232316, study PRJEB22302) | groundwater metagenome | biome: forest; feature: aquifer; material: groundwater | place: USA | collected 2011-08-07 | depth 5.4 m | reverse complement strand
CGCATGCAGGACGACGGCGAGACCGTGGGCGCTGATATTCACCGTGTGGCCGGCGCAGGCGCGCAGGTGCTGCACACCGCTTTCACTCGGTTCGGCGTCACGCAAGAGCACACTGAATTCCAGGCGCGCATCGAGGGTCGCATTGATTCTGGGAGACTGCCGGCGGTCTTCAGGATTAACTGGCACGGTCGGGAAATCCTCTTTTGGTTGTCTAGTTTTGGCTGACGGTCTCGAGCCCGATGTTGTACTTCTTAATTTTGCTGTAAAGCCTCGGCCGATAAATGCCCAGCAGGTTCGCGGCCTTCTGCTTGTTTCCGCCGGTGCGCTGCAAAGTGCGTTCGATGACAAACTTCTCGATGTCCTCGAGCGTCATGTTCGGCGGCACGTCCCAGGAGAGAGAGGGCGCAGCGGCGCCGCCCGCCCCGCCTTTGTCAAAAGGCAGATCGACCGGCTCGATGCGTTCACCCTTAGCCAGTAACACGGCGCGCTCAAGTACGTTTTGCAGTTCCCGCACGTTGCCGGGCCATGGGTGACTAAACAGCCTTTGATAGGCCGACTGTGACACGCCGGCAATGGGACGTTCGTATTTTTCAGCGTACACGTTGAGGAAGTGATCGGTGAGTAATTGAATGTCTTCCATGCGCTCGCGTAGCGGCGGCACGTGAATCGTAATAGTGGAAATCCGATAGAAGAGATCGTCGCGCAGTAACCCGTCGCGAATGGCGTCGGCCGGCATGCGGTTCGTCGAGGTGATCAAGCGAAAATCGACCGGATAACTCTTCTCAGAGCCGATCTTCCGGCAGGTCCTGTCCTGCAGCACGCGCAGCAGCTTCGGCTGCAGCTCGACGGGCATTTCGGCGATTTCGTCCAGCATCAGCGAACCGCCGGCGGCGTGTTGCACCAGGCCTTCCTTGTCCGCATGAGCTCCGGTAAACGCGCCCTTGGCATGCCCAAACAATTCCGATTCGATAAGTTCCTTGGGCAGCGCCGCGCAGTTAACTTTGATGAAAGGTTTTTTTGCCCGCAGGGAATTATAGTGCACAGCATTGGCGATGAGTTCCTTGCCTGTCCCCGATTCGCCGATGATCAGTACGTTGGCGTCAGATTTCGCCACCGACTCGATCGTCTCATAAATAATCTGCATCTGCTTTGACGATCCGATAATGTTGAAGTATTCGGCCCGGGTGGAAAGCTGGCGGCGCATGCTTTCCGTTTCAGCCATCAGCTCACGGCGCTCGATGGCTTTTTCCACCAGGGGCAAAAGCTCTTCAAAGTCGAAGGGCTTTTCGACGAAATAAAATGCCCCTGCTTTCGTGGCTTCGACGGCCGCCTGGACCGAGCCGTAGCCGGTCACCACGATGACTTCCGTGCTGGGCTTCGCGTCCTTCATGTGGCGCAGCAGTGTGAGACCGTCCATGTCCGGAAGCTGCAGATCGCAGATCGCCAGGTGATGCGCTCCGGTATCGAACAGGTCGATCGCTTCCGCGCCGCTGGCGGCAGTGTCGACTGAGTAACCTTCGTCGGCCAGATGTTGCCGCAGCGAGTCACTCATCATCGGCTCGTCGTCGATCACCAGCACCCGAATGTCTCTATTTTTTGTCTTAGTCATTCAGTTTTTCTATCCCAAAGTTTCGAAAGAATGGTGAAATCATTTAGACAGCGGCAGCCTGGCGCGAATCGCGTTCGGTTCACGTTCGACTCGCCCGCCATGAGCCTCGATGATCCTGGCCGCCTGGGCTGTATAGACGGTGCCGTAGCTTGTGGCCGACCGGAAAGACTGGTTGCGATCGGCGAGTTTGATTCCTTGCCACTCAATGACAGCCTCTGTTGATTTATCATCACCTTCGCGGCGCGCGTGCAGCGAAACTTTATCTGCTGTACGCGAGGGAAGACTGCTAACCGCTTCTTCGGTCAACGCCTCAAGGGCTTCGGACAAAAATGCCGGGTCGAATTCGCCATAAAGCGGACTGCTGTCAATTGCACAGGCCAAAGGGGCGTCTGTACCCAGTCGTGTTGTCACATCTCTAATCACCCCTGGGATCAAGTCTCTCAAATCAAAGTGCGGCTGACGGTGCAGCTCGACCGGTTGTGAATAGCGAACCAGAGCCGTTAAATCCTTTGCGGCGCGGTCGAGACCGGCAATTAGTTTTTCCAGCGTGTCGCGCTCTTCGGGGGATCTTTCCTCTCGTTCCAGGCGCTTGCGCAGGAACGTGGCGTACAATTTGAGTCCATTAAGCTGATTCTTCAGATCGTGAACGATTTGCAGAGTGGCCCGCCCCAGGTCTTCGAGGGCGTCATTGTCGGTAGTCTTTGCAAGTGCTGGTGTCATCGTCGCGTATTGGGAGGAAACTCTAACGAGAGAAGTGTACGAATTAGACCCGATTATTTCACCTTTTTGTGTCGCATTTCCATGCGAGATGATAACAAAAAGTTGAAGGCGTATGCTAGTGATGCGTCAGTTGCGAGAATTCTAGACTTGCTGGGTACTAAAATTGTTGGACGCGAGGTCGTTGATGAAGCGAGAGAAGAAACTATTTCTGTTGGTCGAAGACTTTGAGGACAGCCGGTTCATGATGCGAAGGCTGCTGGAAATGGCGGGCTATGCGGTCATCGAAGCGAGCGATGGCGAACAAGCAGTCGAGCTGGCTATCCGCGAACGGCCGGAGCTGATTCTCATGGATTTAAGTTTACCGAAGCTAGATGGACTGGCAGCAACGAGGCTCATTCGCCAAAGCAAAGCGGTCCGAAACACCCCAATTGTCGCAATTTCCGCTCACGATTCCCCCGAGTCACGGACTGAGGCCCTGGCCGCGGGCTGCGATGAATACGTTACCAAACCGGTCGATTTCGACCAACTCGGGGAGGTGCTCAAACACTTTCTTTCAACGGGGCATGCCCATAATCAGGGGCATGCCGTCTAATTTTTCCTCGAGTATGTCGGTTTTCCCCCGATGTACTGGAACCGCTCGCCCAGCGCCCGATTATGTGGCAGCAGTGCGCTCGTGTAGTAGCCTCGATCCGCCATCCATTTGTAAGTAGTTAAGAAAAATTTTGCCTGGTCGACGGGCACGAGAATTGATCAGTCTTTCTGGTTACGGAAGGGAGTGTGCTTGAATCAGTTACAAAGTGAAGCCTGCAATCAACGTCCCGCATCGACGAATCCCAGTCGACGAGGCAGTAATAACCAGGGACCGCGCCGCCACCGATTTCGTGAAGGGAATGAGTCATGAACTCCACACGCCTTTACACGTCATCATTGGACTGTGCCAGCTATTGGAGCGCGATCGGAACGCGAGCCTTTCCCCGGGACAGCGCGACGCCGTCGAGCGGATGGAGCGGAACGCGCGAAACCTGCTGCAAACCGTCAATCACCTTTTGGGATGCCTGCGCAGCGGCCACCTTGAGTGACACAGTCGACCTCATCTGTCTGGTGCCCTGGTCATTGTTCCTTTAGTAAAGAGAAACATATCGGCATCGCCAGCACAGGATTTGGCGAGCAACTCCAGCTTGTGGGGTTGAGCAGTGGTCTCGAAACACTCAGAATGCTCCACGCGAACAAAGCTGTCATTGTCGTTCAACGGGTGCAGGCTCAGAAACCCGGATCGTGAAGAGACGGCCACTTCATCAAAAGGAGATTGCAGCTCCTGAAAAGCGATTATCTCGACCTGACGGAAACGTTTTCTATTTTGAAAGTAAAGGAGCGCTTCGGGCAGGCCGTTGTGGAAAACCGGCACGCCACGAAGATTATCGGGAGCGTTGAGAATGATTAGATGATCGTGCGTCGAAGAGTCCACCAGTTCATTCGTGACGCTGCGTGAGAGTCGTGCGGCCTCGTTCCACGATCGATTCGTCTGGTAGAGTCTCACCGAATAAAAACCCAGCACGCAAATAAGAATTACAAGCCAGAGCGTCTGGTTGCGAATCAGAATCACCGCCGTGTACGCCATCAGCAGACATGAAAAAACCGAAGGCAGGTAGAGAAATCTCTCACCGAGGGTTTGATACAAAGTCAGCCGAAGGTTTATGACAGGCAGCAGTGAAACCAGGAACAAGATTACCAGTGCGAGCAGGAACCGGTTCTGTTCCTTGCGGTCGGAAGGCCCATACCACCGGCGTCTAAGCACAATCGCCCCAGCGACCATACCGGCGCAGGCCAGCGAGAAGAGTATGAATATCCGAGACTGAAGCGGCTTAAAAAGGAACCAGGACAATTGCAGCGGCAACACGGGCAAAACCGATCGCACCGAGGCTTCGAGCAAACGGTCTCGTAACCATGTGGGAGAAAAATTCAAATGCTGCCTGGCGCCATATCCTCCAACCCATGAGCCTATAAAGACGGACCTGACGGCAACAAACACAAGCAGGATCGAAAAATAAGCTGCGATCACCGCAAGAAATTGACGGCGAGTCTTCCTGTCGGTTCGCGCAGGGCCGGTCAACAGCCCCAACACTAAGACCAGGAATGGCAGGCAGATGGCAGATTCTTTCGCCAGTAATCCGATTGCGAAGCACAAAAGGGAAAAGACCAATTTCGAGGTGCGTCTGCTCCTCGCGTATCCGAGATATGACAAAAGCGACGCGAGACAGAAAAACGTAGCCAGTACGTCAGCGCGGCCTGAAATCCATGACACTGCTTCGGTATGAGAAGGATGCAAAAGGAAAAGAGCGCCGGCTCCGATTGAGATCATTCGCCTCGTGCGAACATCAAGCTTCAGATCTTCAACTAATCGCAGCGAGAGAATGAAAATGAGAAACGCATTCAGGGAATGAAAGACAACATTCGTTAGGTGAAAGCCGAACGGCCTGACTCCCCAGATTTTGGTGTCGACAAGATAGCTCAGGATGAAGAGAGGCCGGAAGAAACCTCCGTGCTCTTTGCCCCAGACTACTGAGCGATCTCCGGCGAGGACTTTTCCAATCTGGGCAAAATCATCCGAGAGAAACCACGAGTTGATGATGTTTGAGAACGCGATCAGCCCGGCAAGAAGAAAAAGACCGGGGATCGCGAATTGGCGCCAGGACTTCTTCACGTCGATCAATTGTAGCGCGGTTTGCCAGGACCTTATCGATCTGGTTCCGCTTTCAGCCTTCGACTCAAAAGGTAATCGATCGAGAAGCGGTCGTCGTGGCGCGGCAGCACCAGACTGAACAGCAACAGCGCCAGGCGCGGAATGACGTGCGTATGAAACTCATAGAGTGGTTCTTTCAGCAGGTGACCGAAGGTAACAATCGCCAGCACAAATCCCAGGGCGACCAGCGCGGCACGAGTGCGCCACCCGAGAATAACCAAGGCACCAGCCACCAGTTCGATAAAGGGAACCGTGACTCCGACCAGCCACAAAGACCAGACGGGTAGAAATGTATCGGCAAAAGGCAGAAAATATTTGCGAGCGTGCTCCAGCGGACCCAATTGAAAAACCTTCCAGGCTCCCGCCATAAAGAAAATCAATCCGAGGACCAGCCGCGCAAAAAGCAATGCCCAAGCTCGATCCGGATTCGGTGCTTCGCCGGTCTTCATAAGATTCCTGGCAGTCTCAAGGGACCCAAGGTTGAATCCTGTCTGTGCGCCCCGTATCTGCCGGCGCGGGATTGGGGTTGCTCATGCGGCGAGTCCTCTCCGCGAAAGCGATCCTGGGTTCACGGATCTGGCTCAAGCGCACCCACTCGTCATCCGAATCTTCAAAGCCATAGTAGTGGACTCGGAATGCGGCGCCTTTGGCATCAATGACTCGGGCCTTCCACCATCTGCCGTCTGACCTCACTTCGACCCGTTTACTTACCTCAGGGTTTAACTTGCGTGCGGCCCGGGCCAGTACCGTGTCCGGTGCAAAGCTGCCCGTAGTCGTAAACGATGACGATTGCTCTTCGGCGAACGACATATCCTGTTTCACGTCCTCGGCGAGTTCGCTCAGCGTGATCATTCCATCGCTGTTGAGATCGGCAAAGGCTTTGCCGGAAAGACCGGCGATTAGCATCTCCGTGAAGGTCCAGTTTCCGGTGGAGAGCTGACTTGCGGACGAAGAGGTCAAGCAGGCAAACGACACTCTCTGACTCAAACGTCGGGCCTGCTGTGCCAGGCTGCCCGAATAGCAGCAATCGGCCGTCAGGAAAGCCCTGGATCCCTTGAAGTACTTTTCGATATTTCTAACTATCGAATCAGTCGACCAGCCCGGCGTGTGGTCACCGGCGTCATAGGTGGCAAAGTAGGTCGTGCTTCCATCGTCTGACTTATAGCCGTGACCACAGTAGTAGACGAAAAGGAAGTCGCCCTCTCGCGTCTTTGCGAGCAGTGCAGTAAACGCAGTCTTGACCTGGCGGGTAGTCGCCTGCGCGTCCTGAAGATAAACCATCTGCTCAGCCGGCACGCCCTGCCGATTGAAGTACTCGACCAACTGTACATCGCGTCGATTCTTTTGGGGAAAAGAATCAAACATTTCGCGGTGCTGCCATTTCAAGGTTCCGACCACAAACACCCAGGTCCGCTTTGGTTGCCAGTCGTGCGTTTGAGCGATTGCGTGGGATTTGGAGGGTAGGCCGCCAACCGAAATAATGAAGAGCAAGAAGCAAAGTTTGGCGCAGAGCGCGGCGCAGCGTCGATACGAGACTTTATTTGAGTTCATAAGACTACTTAAGGGACCATTCATTATCGGCCCCATGTGCCGAGCGGGATTGTAGCAAAGAAGTCGCGCGTGCACCGGTCGTAGATAAGACGCGCCACATGTCCGACTTTTGCTGTCTGCCGTTGTGCGTTGGATCAAGACTATCGTCTCAGTCGTTTGAAGTAGATGGCGTTGGTCGCGCCGGCTCTACTCTCGAGTGGCCCTTCACCAACCATTTCCCAACCCTCCTGGCCTAACTGCGCGATCGCCTTGGCCGGCCCATAGCGCTCGGTAGCCAACTCTTCCGCCTCGACTACCTGAGCACCGCCATCCCGAAAGTAGGTGATCGAGTAGAGGCCGCCCCGGCCCGCTCCGACCGCCGCCTTGCTGAGCGCGCAATAGGCCCAACGATCGGGCGTCCTGACAGGTAGCCGGTCAGTGCGTTGCGCTTCAGTTGGAACGGTGTAATTCATTCGTTCGGCAATCGCGCCGCCGATTAGCCCAACGGTCAATACCAACACGAACGTTAGTAACAGTCTCATCTTGTTCATAGTCACCTCCAGTTGAAAGAGTGGCGAATGCTTTCTGATGCGGCACAGACTGCGATCTGTAATTCGGATACGCGGATTAATCCAGACGAAGGTCTCAGCCACTGAGCTAAGAACTACACGACGGAAGCCAGCTGTGTTCCCGTATATACGGCCGTCATCATCAAATAAGCTTGGCCGCAACCTTTTCATCGTTTTTCAAACATGAATGATATAAGTCTGGGTGGCTTGTTTTGATCTTCCGGGTGCCACCATTCTTTCATGGCGGAGAGGGCCAGTTTGTTAGCCTCGCCCGCGCTGATGAAGTCTGAGACATGGTGCACGAATGCCGGGATTTGAGTCGTCTCGTCATTTCGTTGGAACTTGGCCTGGGTCCCCTGATATTGCCGAAATGGATGAAGCTCGCAAACAAAGAGGCGTCCACTCTCACGGAGCACTCGAGACGCTTCCGCGAATACGAAGGAAAGGTCAGCGATGTGTTCGAGCACCAGGTTGCAGACGATCAGGTCGAATGACTGATCTGCAAAACTCCATGGCTGTAAGATGTCCGCCACGGTAAACTTTACATTATCAGACGAAAGTTTCTCTCGGGCCTTTTCGATCATGCCCGCTGAGAAGTCCATGGCAGAGACGAACTGACTAATCTGAGACAGGAGCGTGGTGTTCTTTCCAGTTCCACAACCAAGCTCGAGGGTAGAGTGGATACGCAGATGCGCCAGGGTCTCTCTGGTAACGGTCTCATCAAGATCGCGCGTCAGGTTTCGATCCTGATCGTAGGTCGCCGACCAATCCGTGTAGGCTTGCTGAACATTCATGGGGTTACGAAAGATGAATCTGCTGAGTCTGCTCGTCAGTTAGTTGGCCCTCAGCGATTACCTCAAGTACTTCTGAGTTTGAAGATTGCCGCTCTCCAAGTAAACGATCCACGAAATTACACGAACCGGATTCGGGTTTTTTATTCGTGCGGTTTCGTGTGATTTCGTGGATCGTTCTTGTATGAAAATTGTGCCCTCATGGCCTCTCCTCTGGAATCCTTTTAGTTGGTCACAACGATACCGAAGCGTTCCCGCAGTATGGTCGCATATTCTTCGTCATTCCTCAGGATTCGCTCGTGCCGTTTGCCGTCGGTGGTGGTTTCGATGAAACGCAGGTTGCTCAGACTAATGCGCCCTTCCCTTGTCGCTCTTGAGCAGATGCGTGATCTGGTGAAGTGCGACTGGGGTGATGTTTGATGATACCGGCACATCTCAGCATAGTCAGAATATCCATAGGGCTTGAGTGTGAAGCGATACTGGCTCTTCCAAACACCTTCACTTGATTGCCGCTTCAGTACGAAGGAGTCATCTTCGCGAACGATGCTATAGGCACTGTTGCCTTGCACCTGTATGCTTTCTTCGTCAAGCCTCAACGGCGCTAAGAATGAATCGCCGAATCCCACGTCCACGAGCCAACGTTCCGCGAGCGTGATCATCAGAGCCATATGGTCGAAGTCAGGTCCAAAGATCCCCTCGGCATTCGCGACGCGGGCCGAGAACATCGAGACGTCGAAACCCAATGCGCGCAGCAAGGCGCCAAATAGACCGTTGAGCTCGTAACAAAAGCCCCCGCGCCGCCGACTGACGATCTTGTCAAACAGGTATTCGTCATCAAGGATGATAGGTTCGCCTGAGTGAATACTAAGATTCTCAAACGGCACCGCCCGCAGGTGAGCGACTTGTAATTGTCGAAGTGTGTCAGCGCTGGGAGCAACAGGTCCGGTATAGTCGAGTCTTTCGAGGTAGGCCTTAATATTCATTTTCGACCTCTCTGTCGCAGACACCGACGGCATTCAATCGAAACTAATCAAGCCGCGTAGGGATCTCGATCGGTCAGATATGCGAGCAACTCCTCCTTGTTGGTCTTGGTATCAAGCCACCACCGGATCCGCTTAATCTCCGCATAATCGTCAAGGCCGAATCTGCTGACATAGATACCTTCCATGCGCTTCTTCCGAGCGGTTCGATTCGCCTCGGTTTGCCAGAAGGAAGTAAACACCAGGTTGAGGTCATCATGCAGATTGCGTTTCTTTAAAGCCTCCCATTCGTTACGGTCAAGCCAGATACCTTTGCATCCCTCGCAATGGTCGATGGTAAAGTTTAGACCGCGGCCGACCAGGAACTTGATCATGCGGAAGCGGCACTCCGGGCAATCTATCGGGAAGCCCGGCTCAGCCAGTGATAAGTTCTCAGTTTGGAACACACGCTCCGCGAGTTCAGAGCCGTGCTGTTCGACCCATTTCCAATACTCCGCTCCGCGGATCCAGTTGCCACCGCAGTCCGGACAATTCAGAGAAGTAAGATTTTCGTCCAGCCCTGTAGTGGATAGTTCGGTTGTTTTGCAAACAGGACAGTTCATGCGGTGATTATAACTTACATTTCTTCAGGCGGGTCAGTGAGGTCCAGCTTAAGCTGGTTCCGATTTCGGTACGGCTTTTATGCTTCCGAAGGATTGCTTAGGTGCCACTCCCAAACCAGTCCGTCCTGCGGGTGCTCAAGACGTGGCCTGGCAAACCATCCTGCTTTTTATGTGTCTTTCTGTGGATTGGTGAACGCTCCCGCTAACAACACGGAAATCATAGGCACGCCACGGACAAGAAGGATCCTTTCATTGAATCTTGAAGCCACCACCTCCTGGTTGACCGGGCGCGGCGATTACATTCAACCTTCGAATCAAAGAAATAAACATTTGCATTGCTAGGTTGTTAGCGCCCGGTTATATTCTGTGCCTCGTCTGGGTGAAAAGTTTCAGAAAAAGAAGAGAAGGTGCAAAGGAAACAACATGACTAGCAGAACAGTATTACTAATTCTCTCCGTTTGTCTTCTTGGCTTTAATGCTTTTGCTCAAAACATACGGTCTCCCAATGGAAAACTATCACTCTCTTTCGGTTTGACCGTTGATGGTGCACCTACCTATCAACTTTCATTCGGCGGGAAATCCGTGATCAAAAATAGCAGCCTGGGTATTGAATTGAAAGACCTGCCGGCCTTTACCAAAGGCTTCACCATAGCAAAAGCCGACCACTCAGAGAGCGACAACACCTGGGAGCCGGTATGGGGACAGGAAAAACGGATTCGTAATCACTACAGGGAACTGGCAGTGACGCTGCAACAAGCGTCCGTCAACAATCGCACGATGATCATAAGATTTCGTTTGTTCGACGACGGTTTGGGATTTCGCTATGAATTTCCCGGGCAGAACGACTTGAAGTATTTCATCGTTGCGGACGAAAAGACCGAGTTTAACCTGACGGGAGACCATAAAGCTTTCTGGATTCCTGGCGATTACGACACCAACGAGTATGACTACTCAACCACCAAACTCAGCGAGATAGATGCGACGAAGCGTAGGCCCGCTCAGGAGATTGCCGTTCGATGGCCCATCGCGGCTAACGCCGTTCAGACTCCCTTGATGATGAAAAGTTCTGACGGGTTATACATCAATATCCACGAGGCTGCACTGGTTGATTATCCGGCTATGGATTTGATAGTGGATAAACAGACGTTTGGATTGTCTTCACACCTGGTGCCCGACGCAGTCGGCAACAAGGCGTACCTGCAAGCGCCGGCTAAAACTCCCTGGCGCACGATTGTGGTGAGCGACAAGGCGGCGGACATTCTGGCCTCCCGGCTCATTTTGAATCTGAATGAACCTTCTAAAATTCGCGATGCGAGTTGGATCAAGCCCCAGAAATTTGTCGGCATCTGGTGGGAAATGCACGTCGGCAAATCTTCCTGGAATTACGCTGATGCGGGCAACATAAAATTAGCCGAAACAGATTGGGCCAGCCTGAAACCCAACGGCAAACACGGCGCCACTACCGCAAATACAAAACGGTATATAGACTTTGCCGCTCAGCACGGCTTCGACGGCGTGCTGGTAGAGGGGTGGGATGTCGGCTGGGAAGACTGGTTCGGTAAGTGGAAAGAAGAGGTATTTGACTTCGTGACCCCCTACCCCGACTTCAATGTCAGTGAACTTCAAAAGTACGCATCCGCAAAGGGCGTCAAACTTATCATGCATCACGAAACTTCAGGCTCAGCGACAAACTACGAGCGCAGGATGGACGAAGCCATCCGCTTCATGAAGCAACACGGATACGACTCAGTCAAGACTGGATACGTCGGCAGGATTATTCCCCGAGGCGAGCATCATGATAGTCAATGGATGGTCAATCACTATCTTCGAGTGGCAGACAAAATGGCCCAAAATAAAATCATGTTGGATGCCCACGAGCCGGTACACCCCACGGGGCTGCACCGTACTTACCCAAACTGGCTCGCTTGTGAAGCGGCTCGGGGCAACGAGTTTAACGCCTGGAGTGTGGGTAACCCTCCCGACCACGAAACGATTTTGCCTTTCACCCGCTTGATGGGTGGGCCGATGGATTACACACCGGGAATTTTCCAGATCAAACTCGACTACTACCAACCGGGCAAGAAGGAACAGGTGCATACCACCCTGGCCAAGCAGTTGGCTTTGTACGTCACGATGTACAGCCCCTTACAAATGGCGGCCGACCTACCGGAAAACTACGAGCGTTTTATGGATGCGTTCCAGTTCATCAAGGACGTGCCAGTTGATTGGGACGATACCAGGATTTTAGAGGCAGAGCCGGGTGACTACCTCGCGATCGCGCGCAAAGCTAAGAACAAAGACGAATGGTACATCGGGTCGATCACCGATGAGCAGCCGCGTACCTCAAACATCTCCCTCAGCTACCTCGCGCCAAAGCACTGGTATGTGGCCACCCTTTACACCGATGCGGCCAATGCGCATTGGGAAAACAATCCGATGGCCTACCAGATTCAGAAGTTCCTGGTCAACGACCACATCACACTGAAGATCAATTTAGCCAGCGGTGGCGGGGCTGCGATTAGCTTGAAACCGGCATCGGCCGAGGACATGAAAAAATTGAAACAATATTAAAAAGGAAGTTTGAATGAAGAAGACTCATCGAGCCTTCTCGTTTTTCCAGCAGATTCCATAGACATCAAGCCAGAACACATCAGGTGCCGATTCAAGTTGATTTAGACGTCAACAGAAACGGAAAAGGCCAAGCCCTTCGACAAGCCCAGCCTTCTTTTCACACTTTTGGGAGTTATTTGGTGAGAGACGGTAGGTAACTAGACATCCCACAGCGGAAGTGTGCGGATTTCCCCAATGAGCCGCCTTGCCGCCCCTCTATTGTCCTTTAGACGACTAATCTCATAATTTTTCCAGGGGGCGATAAAAGCAAAAGCGCCCACACTGAGAATCTCGCTGCTCTGTCAGTTGAACGGCGCGACGATGGCAATGAGAGAACTTACACTGTGCTCGAACTCAAGGCGGGAATTAGCCCGATCAAAATCAAAGCAATGGCGGTAAGCATTTGGGTTCGTCTCATGGATCCGCTCCTTTTTTCCTTCAATCAGGTTGCGAAACACGCCCTCCGCGCTCCCTGCAACGAATTGATAATCAATAGAGGCGGCCGAAAGCGAACGAAGTAAACTGCGTTTGCTTTACCAACCTTTCGACCAAAAAAGGAGGCCGCCTCTAATGAAGTTCTACTGCGGAATCGATTTGAGTGCAAGAGATTGTCACGTGTGTGT
>ORMF010378503.1_pt1 | contig 12777 bp, 12 predicted proteins | sample 1779871 | NCBI WGS metagenome assembly ORMF01 (sample SAMEA104232316, study PRJEB22302) | groundwater metagenome | biome: forest; feature: aquifer; material: groundwater | place: USA | collected 2011-08-07 | depth 5.4 m | reverse complement strand
CGGTGCTGAAGGATGACCTGCCCGCCGCCCGCAGCGCCTACGACCGCGCATTCGCACTCGGCAGGTACAATTACCTGAGTATTCTCGAAGGGCTGCTGACAGTGCTGCGCGACCAGCATGCTGACGAAGAGATTGCGATGAGACAGGAGGAGGTGATGACGATGCTCGCGCGGTACAGCGATGCCATAGAGCGCAATACACACTTCATCGCGATGTCCGATAACGTCGAAACGTTCCTCCGGATTACGAAGCTCGTCGCTGAGCTCTACCCTGACCGCGAGGCGAATCTGCAGATACTGGCAGCAAGGGTCGACCGGCATGCGAAGGAAGAGCGGGAGAAATTCAGTGCACGAAAACCAGGGAAGCTTTGGTGAAGAAAGGTTACGAGTTACGGGTTATGAGTTACGTGTTACGAAAGTAATACAGTATCCCGTAACTTTTAACTCGTAACCCGTAACAATCGTCATTTTCTTGCTTCTCCGCATACATTTCACCTATCTTCTCTCCCTCTATGAACCGCACCCTCGCCGCCTCCGTCGTTCTCCTCTCCATGATCAGCCTCTCCGGTTGTCTCAAACCCGCGGATGAGGTCTTCATCGGCACTCCGGACACGGGCAGCGGGGAAATCGGGCGGCAGGAGCTAATCCGTACGATGCCCCAGAAGGGCAATATCCGGGATGAGCGCCGCGGGAAGGAGATGTGGTTCGCCTACGGAGCCATCAGCGGAGTGAACGAACCCCCCGCCAATGGCGTTGTGACAGCCCATTTCCTCGAAGACGGAACCTATATTCTTGATGTGCAGGTGAATATCGCCGCTCCTGAGGACGGCATGTTCTACGAAGCGTGGCTGAAAGGGAGCGGAGCGGAAGCGTGGATCAGCCTCGGGCACCTCACCTCCTCTCTCCATGTCACCCGCCAGACGGGCTCTTTTGAGTCTCCGCTGGACCTGAGAAATCGGCTTGCAGTTGCCGTAACTCTTGAAAAAGATGGTGAGAATCCGCTCCCCGGCGGGGTGGTCGCGGAGGGGGTGCTGAAGGTGACGAAACGCTAAAAGTTCCCCCGTGAGCGATTCTCGGTGTCAAACCTCACTTTCGCATATCCCAAAGAGGACCGTCCCCTTCCGTATTCCGCCCTGGACAGTACTCAGATGCTCGCCGGATGGCCGATGGACGTTCACTCCGTTTCCTGCTGTCCGCTTACCGGAGAGTCGGGAGGCTCATCACCATGCTCATACAGAGGAATGTGATGAACGCTGCATGCATCAGCATGAGCGGGAGTGAAGCGTTTTGTGAGGAGAGCTTCACGAACTTCATAGTAGATCCCTTTGGGGGACCGGGGGAGTGTACGTATGGGGATTTTGTTGTCGAGCCACTATTGACTCACTTATGTGTTCAGTACAGATCATAGGAAGATGGGCCCTCTGGGGGAGGGGGTAAGAATTAAAGGGCAGGGGGTGTAGGGTGTGGATAATTTATTGTATACAAAATTTGTTCAATATGGGTCAGATTAAGACGGTGAGAGGCCTTGCGGCGGGGGCTAATTAGTTTGCATTGATATTTATAGATGACCCAGGCCATGCATTCTTGCATGGCATAGATAAGCCATTTAGTATCTATTTCTATGGGATCTGTTCGTCACCACAACGTCAAAAACGACGATCTCATGCTTGTGACGACAACAATAAAAGATCGTCAGAAGATATTTGCTGATCCGGCGCACGCACGGGAAGCGATTGAACGTTATATCGGGTACAGCAGTTACATCCTTTTTTCTGTACGGCTTTGTGATCATGCCGGATCATTGTCATCTTCTTCTTCGTGTGCCGCCTCCCATATCGATTTCAACAATCATGAAACAATTCAAAGGCGGTGTGAGTCATAATCTGGGGAAGGGACCAATTTGGCAGCATCGATTTCATGTGAAAATTGTTGATGATGCTTCAGCGGCTCTTGCGTACATTCGGGGCAATCCTGTGAAGGCGGAATTGGCGAGATCGCCGGAGGAATATCCGTGGTCGTCGGCGAGTAGAAAATGGGATGTGGCGGATCTTGAGATGTGACCAGTGACCAGTGATCCGTCTGATTTTTCTTGCCACGTCCCCGGCCAAGCGTGAACGCATGGCCTGGGTCTAAAAATGGTGAAGCATTCCCATTTAAATTCAGGTCAGGCATTCCCATTTAAATTCAGGTCAGGCATTCCCATTTAAATTCAGGTCAGGCATTCCCATTTAAATTCAGGTCAGGCATTCCCATTTAAATTCAGGTCAGGCATTCCTGCCTGACGAGAAGCGCAGAGCGAGAAGTTCTCCTCTGGTTCCCTGCAAGAGCTTTGTGTAGTATCCCCGCACATCGGGACGTAGCTCAGTTGGCTAGAGCGCACGGTTCGGGACCGTGAGGTCGAAGGTTCGAGTCCTTTCGTCCCGACCAACTTCAAAGAATGGCTATCAATAAGCCCAAAACACTGCTATCCTCCATCGTCTTATGACAGAGCCACAACCGCTCTCACCGGGTTTTGGAGGACTGGGTATTGCCCCGGGGATCCTCACGGCTATCGATAAGCTGGGCTTCACCACGCCCACACCGATTCAGCAGCAGTCCATTCCTGCGGCTCTGCAGGGCAAGGACATCATCGGTATAGCGCAGACGGGAACCGGCAAGACGCTCGCGTTCGGCATTCCGATGATGCAGCACTTGCTGCAGGCGGGGCAGGGGAATGGTCTGATTGTCGTGCCGACGCGTGAGTTGGCGCTGCAGGTCGATGAGAGTCTGCGCTCTGTAGGAACCGTGCTCGGATTTAAAACTGCAGTGCTGATCGGCGGCGCGTCGATGCACCTGCAGCGACAGATGATTCAGCGCCGGCCGCACATCATTGTTGCGACTCCCGGCAGACTGCTCGATCACATGGAACAGCGCACGATTACGCTCGCACGCGTCTCCGTTCTTGTCCTTGATGAAGCGGACCGCATGCTCGACATGGGTTTCCAGCCGCAGATTAAAAGAATTCTCGCGGCTGTCCCGACAGAGCGTCAGACGATGCTTTTCTCCGTGACGATGCCGAAGGCGATTTTGTCGATTGCTAAGCAGCATATGAAGCTGCCGGTGCGCGTGGAGATCGCCCCTGCGGGAACGGCGGCCGACAGAGTCGTGCAGGAAGTTTTCATGATGCACAGGGAAGAGAAGACACAGATGCTGATGACGGTTCTTACCGAATACAAAGGATCCGTCCTCGTCTTCACCCGCACAAAATTCGGAGCGAAGAAACTGACGACGGCGCTCCGCTCCGCAAGCCACTCTGCTGCTGAAATTCACAGCAACCGCTCACTCGGGCAGCGGAAGGAAGCGCTCGCAGGATTTAAATCAGGATTGTATCGGGTGCTGGTTGCAACCGACATCGCCGCGCGCGGCATCGACGTCACCGGCATCGAACTCGTCGTGAATTATGACCTGCCGCAGAACGCGGAAGATTACGTCCACCGCATCGGACGGACGGGGAGAGCGGGACGCGAGGGACATGCGATTTCGTTTGCGACTCCGGATCAGAAAAATGATCTCCGTGATATCGAACGCCTCATACGCAGCGCACTTCCGGTGAACCGGCAGGTGACGGGTCCGTCGCTGGTTCCGGAACGCCCGAGACACATGCAGCGCCAGCATCGTCCGCACGGCAGACCGCCGCATCGCGGCGGCCAGAGCAGCGGACATCGCGGCGGGCATGGGGGGCAGAGGAGAAGTTTTGGACGAAGATGAGAGAATCCGTATCCTTGTGCTACACTCTCCTCACTTTCCCATTCCTCTCATGCCTGCCTTCCAGATCAAGTGGCCGTGGATTGTCCTCGGCATCGTCGTTGTTCTCCTTCTCTGGGTCGTCGCTGCGTATAACGGCCTCGTGACATCGCACGAAAACGTCGACACGCAGTGGGCGAATGTGCAGGCGGTGTATCAGCGCCGGATGGATCTGATTCCCAATGTCGTGAGTACCGTAAAGGGTGCAGCGAATTTTGAGCAGGGGACGATGATCGCCGTGACGGAGGCGCGGACGAAGTGGATGTCGGGGGGTAGTCGCAGCGAGCAGATTGGCGCGGCACAGGAGTTCGATAGCGCCCTGAGCAGGCTCCTCGTGACGGTGGAATCCTATCCGCAACTGAAAGCGACGGAGGCGTTCCGCGACCTGACGACGGAACTGGAGGGAACGGAGAACCGCATCGCAGTCGCGCGGCGGGACTTCAACGAAGCCGTCCAGAGCTACAATCTGAAGGTGAAGCGTTTCCCGGGCGCACTCATCGCCGGCATGTTCGGCTTTGGGCCGGAAGCATTCTTTCAGGCGGACAGCGGAGCTGACAAAGCCCCCATCGTCGATTTCCAGTAAGTATTTTGCTCATCATTTTCCTTTCTGTATGACACGCTTCCCACGATCCCTGTCGATTTCGTGCCTAGCCCTAGCCCTAGCCCTAGCCCCCGCAACGTCCCTCGCCTTCGAAGTACCGCCGAATGACGGCTTTGTGACGGATACTGCGGGCATTCTGAAGCCCGAGGAGGACGCACAGCTGGAGCTGATGCTCGCTCAGTACCAGAAGGAAACCACCAACGAAATCGCGGTCGTGATTCTGCAGTCGCTCGCCGGTGAGCCGATTGCGGATGCCGCCGTCGCCATCGGGCGCAAGTGGGGAGTCGGGACGCGTGAGAGTAATAATGGTGTGCTCCTCGTGATTGCGTATGAGGATCACAGCATTTTCCTCGCGACGGGGTACGGACTCGAGGGCGCGCTGCCGGATATCGTCGCCAAAGGCATCATCGATACCGAGATCGCTCCGCAGTTCCGTGACGGAAACTATTATGAGGGCGTGACAGCCGGAGTGCTGGCGATAGAGAAGCACATTGCGGGCGAGTACAAAGCGGACCGGTACGCGTCGTCGGGTTCCGGCGGGGCGCTCTTCCCGTGGTTCCTCTTCTTTGTGTTCATCCTCTTCAACTGGTGCGCGGCGGTCTTCGCGAAAACCAAATCGTGGTGGCTCGGCGGTGTTGTCGGGGGAGTGCTGGGCATCCTCTATACCTTCCTCTTTTCCTTCTGGTACAGCATTCCGATTCTCGTCGTTGTCGGCCTCATCTTCGATTACATCGTGTCTCAGGTGACGGGTCGCAGCCGCAAGTGGGGAATGGGAGGAGGGAGTGGACGGTGGGGCGGGGGATTAGGTGGCGGATCGGGGAGCGGCGGATTCGGAGGGTTTGGCGGAGGGTCGTTTGGGGGAGGAGGAGCGTCGGGGAAATGGTAGGTATTGAGATGAAAAAGCTGTGTGTGATTTGTTCGCTTCCTACTTTCTTTTCTCGTCCAAAGAAAAGAAAGTAGCCCTTCGTCGTCGGTCCCTGCTTTGTCACCCCGATGCGGAGACGAGGGGCGACAAAGCAGGGACCCGCTCAGGATAAACTCCGAAAAGTTCGCCGCCGGCTGTGCATTCCCGCTGACCGACCCCCCCCGAGCCGGCGGGACCCCTCCACGAACGATTTACATCTGATGAGCATTTCTGCGCTGGAATGACGATGTTTTTGTATGTTTTTTTGTTTTGCTTGATTAGGATGAACAGGTGCTTCCACTTCTTGTCTCTCTTGCGGCCGTCCCGTTCCTGACCGTTCAGCAGTCTTTTGTGAAGACGACGGGGTCCGTGCCGTTGGGGGCGCAGCGTGTGCCTGTGCTTGAACTGACGCTCAGTGCTTCATGCGGTGCCGATCTTCCGGTTCAGTCCGTCACACTGTCGCATGCGGGACTGGGCAATCCTGCGGACATTGCGCGCGTGTACCTCCTTCGCAGCGGACAGCGCATCAGCCGCAGCAGCGTGCCTGACGCACGCGACGGTCATGTGACGGTGCGGCTGCGGTCGTTCGTTATTCCCTCCTGTGGAAAGCAGATGCTCACCGTCGCCGCTGATATGACGCCCGATGCCGCGGCGGGCGGAGAACATCGCTTCGTCCTGCGGCAGCATGCTGATGTAATCGCGGGTCCGGGGGTCGCTGTCCGTCTCGAGCAGGCGTCCGTTTCCGCAGCGATTCTCCGCACCGTCGGTCCTGCACAGGGATCCCTCACCGCAGTGTTTCTGTCCAATCTTCTTCCCGTCAGTTACGGAGCGGACCGCACACTTGCGAGGTTCCGTCTGTCCGCGGACGGCCGCGATGATCAGCGCATCACCGCCATCACGCTCGTGAACGAAGGCACTGCCCGTAGCATCGATCTGCAGAATCTCTTTCTCGCGGGCAATGACAGGCGCCAGCTGACCGGCGTACTTCCGTCCATGGACCACGACCGCGTGCGTCTCGTGTTCGATCCGCCGCTCATCATCGGCAAAAACGAGCGTCGCATTCTTTCGCTTCACGGGGACGTGCGCGCAGGCAGACGGAAGACGATTGAGTGGACTGTGCAGGAAACATCCGACATCGAGGCCGACGCCGTGCAGGGAAGAACACCTTTCGCTCCGTGACGTTTTCGTGTCTGGCAACTGGCGATCACCATGTGAATCAGGCAAACTGTTTGCTGCTTCACACTATGAAACTGATCCGACACAGTACCGTCTGCTGCGCACTTCTGGTGCTCGCTTCATGCACGCGTGCGGCCGGCCTTGAACCCGCGGATGTTTTGCAGCGCGCCGCGCGGGCCGGCAGAGACATTCCTGCCGCCCACTTTACCGCCCATCTCGTTTTCGACGGGACGGACACCGGCGGCACGGCAATGCATGCGGATCTGAGTGCAGCCGGACGCATGCAGCACGGAGGGCAGCAGATGGAGTTTGTGCTGGAGGGAAGGGGGACTGGCGGAACCAACGGCTCGTGGCAGGGGAAGGTGGAAGTCGTGGTTGCCGCGGAGAATGATGTCTACGTGATGCCGCGCGAGCTTATTTTTTCTTCGCCCGAGTCACTGCCACCGATGCTCGTCGGCCATCTGCTCAATCAGTGGTGGCATCTGCCGCCGTCGGATACGCCGCCCGCGGGGCCCGGTATGACTCCCGACCCGCAGAGGCTCAGGATGCAGGCCGACATTGTCGACGTCGTGCGTGACCGCGGCTTCACGACGGTGCACGGGCGCTCCGCGTACCATTACGACGTGAAACTGAATCCGGTGAAGCTGCGGAGTTTCCTCGCGGAAGTTGCAAAGGAACGCGGAGAGACAGCGGACCCGGAGCGTCTGGGTACGCTCACGGAGAACATCGACGCGGTGGGGGAGCTCCTGATCGACGCCGATACCTTCGCAATTCTGGGCGTGCAGTGGTCGATCACATCGGGCGCTCCGTCGCGGGCGCTCCGCATCAATGCACGTTTCGACATCACCGATTTCGACGGCGGGGACCCCATCCTGCCGCCGCAGGCTGCGACGGTCATTCCTCTGAATCCCCTCGATCTCCTGCCCTCCGGTATCTTCCTGCACGGCAGCCCTGATGTACCGGAGTTTCCCGGTGAGCCGGATGAGAGCACGCCGGATGTTCCCCCGCTTTCCTGATGGCAACCCCTTCCGTTGTTGACGGCGTGACCCCACCCTCAGCCCTTCCTGCAGGGAAGAAGAACGTCCCTGTCTCTCCTCTGCAGATCATGAAAAGGCGGCTGATGCTCATCGGCGGAGCATGTTACGCGGTCTACGTTCTGTGGTGTTTCCTTCTGCTCGCTCTGCTGCCGGCCGTCGGGCTGGAGACGCTGGTACCCTTCGGAGTGCTGAGCAGTCTGCTGGGCGGCATTGCCTTCGTGGCGCTCGGGTTCATCGGTTTCCTGCGGGCGGCGCAGCCCACACTGGCGAAGCCCCTGCGCATCCGGGGACTCATCGTCACGGCAGGCATCGTCATCCCGGGGCTCATTCTCAGCATCATCGTGCCTTTTATCATCATGAAGTCGCCGCCGTTGCTGCTGACGATCATACGGCCGGTGAATCCCGTCGATCTCGTGGCGCCGGTGAGCATGACCTTTTCCGCTGCGGATGCGGTTGCCCGGCTGAAGCAGGCTGAATTCTTCCCTGTGCAGTACAAGTGGGACATCAACAGCGACGGAAAGTCGGATCAGGATTCCACGACGCCGGAGCTGACTGCTCTGTTCGATCGCAGCGGTGTTTTCACCGTGACCGTCGCGATGTTCAATACGTCGAAGGCGGTGCGGACGGCTTCCATTCAGTTCCTCATCCAGCAGTCCGTCTTCTCCGTCCTGCCGAATCCCGTGATCGTCAATAAGCCGGCTGTTCTCAGCATTGCCAATCTCATTAAAGATCCGCAATCGCTCTCCGAGGTGCAGTGGGATTTCGACAACGACGGCAAGACGGATGAGACCACGAAGGATACGCAGGTGACCTACACCTTCTTCAAGCTCGGCAGAAATACGGTCTCGGTCGTCATCATCCTCCAGAATAATACGCAGGCGCGCTACGAACGGTCCTTCGACGTGGAGGAGGCGCCGGTGCTCGCCTTCCCGGTGACGCTCGTGTCACAGCCGCAGTATCTCATCAGTGCTCCGCCCTTCCCCACACTCTGGAAGATCGCCACCAAGGAGCCGGTCGCTCAGGTGCTCTGGAATTTCGGAGACGGGGTTAAGGGCGACGGCGTGCAGGTCGCGCATACATTTGAGCAGCGCGGAAACTACGTCGTTGAGGCGAAAGTGTTTTCAAAGACGGGTTCCTCCGCAACTGTTTCAGCCATCGTGCAGGTGGTTGATCAGCTGCAGTTGTCGGACCTGACGTTCGAAGGCACGCCGGACGTGCAGGGCAACCGGATTACGGGCGAAGTGCCGCTCACGCTCAACCTGCGCCCGCGCACGTCGACTCCCTTCGTCCAGTTTTTCTGGGAAGCGCCGGACGCCACGGAGGTCGGGTCGACCGATACCAGCCTGCAGGCCATTTACCGCAGGGAGGGCACCTACACCGTGACGCTGGTCGCCCACGACGCGGAGAATCATGTTCTCCGGCAGCCCATCATCGTCGAGGTGAAGCCGGCCGCCAGCTCGCTCTCCATCCAGATGAATCCCGAAACGGGCGTCGCGCCGCTCGCTGTCAGCTTCGATGCGTCGGAGACGTTCATCCCCGGCGAGACGATCACCGGTTTCGAGTGGCAGTTCGATCAGCAGTCGCAGCCGAGTGTCGGCGGCGCGCGTGCCCAGCACACCTACGACAAAGCCGGAACGTACACGGTGAATCTCAGCGTCCGCACCACGAGCGGCAAGCAGTACCAGACCTCGCGGACCATCGCCGTGCGTCCGTCGCAGCTCACCGCTTGTCTCTTCCCCAGCCGCACCTCGGGGTCGGCACCGCTCGGTGTCCAGTTCACATCCTCCTGTTCGACGGGTACCATCACGGCGCGTCTCTGGGACTTCGGCGACGGCGCCCAGAGTGACGAAGTCGAACCTATTCACGTCTTCGACAAGCCGGGCCAGTACACAGTGACGCTCACCGTCACCGGCGGCGACGGCCGTAAGGCTGAGCAGTCCGTCACCATTACCGTCAGTCCCTCATGAAGAAGAAAGTCATCGTCCGCATCGTGGCGTCCCTCGGGGTGATCGCGCTCGTCCTCGGAGCGATATTGCCGGGGTTGATGTCACGATGAAGTGCAGAGTGAAAAGTGAAGAGTGGAGAGTGAAGGAAATTTTTTGATGATTCCTCCATCACTTTTCACTTTTCACTCTGCACTTTTCACTGCTACGCTCGTCCTATGCGTCACGGCTTTCTCCTCATCGACAAGCCCACGGGACCCACGAGTCACGATGTGGTTGATCGGGTGCGCAATCAACTTTCAGAGAAAAATGTGGGGCATGTGGGGACACTGGATCCCGCTGCTTCGGGGTTGCTGGTCCTCGCCGTCGGTGCGAAGGCACTGAAAGTGGTGGAGTTTTTCACCGGACTTTCCAAAGAGTACGAAGCGCAGGTGACGCTCGGTGCGGTCAGCTCTACGTACGATGCGCAGGGAATGATCGAAGACGTGAAACCGAAAGCAGGATGGCCGGTGCCCGATGACATTGCCATCCGCCGTGCCATCGAGAGCCGGTTCCTCGGGAAGATCCAGCAGACGCCTCCCGCACATTCGGCGATTCACATCAATGGCAAACGCGCGTACGAACTCGCACGCCAGGGAAAACACGTTGCGATGCCATCGAGGGAAGTAGAACTGAGTGCATGCGATGTTGTCAGTTACGCGTTTCCCATCATCACGCTGCGCGTCGCCTGCAGTTCCGGTACGTACATCCGCTCCCTCGCACACGACCTCGGAGACGCACTTGGCTTCGGCGGTTATCTGAGTGCGCTCAGACGGACGAAAGTAGGGGAGTGGGATGTCAAAGACGCATGCCCTCCGTCCGACGCCGCGTGGTCGCGTGTCATTCCGCTGAAAAACGTCATGGAAAATTTCCACGGCATTGAAGTCACAGAAAAAGAAGCGGAAGACATCCGCTTCGGGCGGTCGATTAAGCACGAAGTGAAGACCGATACGTTCGCATGGTTCGATGGTCTTCCGATCGCCGTCTTAGTCCCCTCAAAAGATGGAAGCCGGACGGCGCATCCGAGGAAGGTGCTGTAGCTCCGATGCAAAATTTAATTCATAATGGTGAATTCAGGCCATTTCGATATTTGACAAATTTTAATTAATTATTAAAATATACATATGAGTGAACGAGACTATGAATTGCCGGAGATCGTCTATCGACCGACACACACGATCTTCGATGGACTGCATCATCATGCCCCTGCGGTCGATGTTTTGAGAGAACGCTACCCTGATTTTTTTGAATTAATGAAAAGGTCGCGGCATTCTTCTTTTGAGGCGAATAAATCACTGGAAGATCTTTGCAGGCATTTCACGATTCCCTATCGGGAATTCCTCAACCTCATGGTCGGTTATGAAATGCCGAAAGAGCAGGAAAAATGCCGGTTATATGCAACTCAGCTTGGCTTTGATCCTGCAGCATTATTTCCGGTCGACATCTATCCATGGCTCTATTGCGACCCCCGCTCCATTGCGCCGATTCCTGACCATTACATACGCTACGGAGGAAGAGTAGTGCCTGAATTCCGGCATGAGATCGATCAGTCTGCCGATGAAGCTACGCAGGAGCCGGAGACAATTGGCATGAGTGAGAAACTTCAACTGTCAAAACAATGGACATTGCTCCGCGCTGAACTGAGAGATGCTGAAAAGAAGCATGTCCGCCGATCTACTTCGGCAACACAGAAGGTTATGCAGCAGGCACGCAGTGCATTTGAAGAGGTATGTTTCGCATTAGCCGGACAGGTTGCACTCGAATATAAGCCGGAATATTCCTCGCCTGAGGATGCAAAGCTGGATGCATACGTTGCGCTTCTCGAAACACAACTGAAGTATGATGAACAGACAGGAGAATTGGTCACATTTGTCCGCTCCGGCATGGTTGACGCATTGCAGGCCGCGCATCTTGAAGAAAAAGCAGCGAAGAGAGTTTCTACCAGAAGTCTGGATTCTGCTTTTGCAGAAACAATGCATGTCACGGATGATGAAGATAATCAGGATCAGACAGAGACGAGTGATGACGATCCAGAGCCGCCTCATCCGAACGATGAAGTATTTCTGGCATCAAATGTCGAGGATGGGCGTCTTCCCGTATGGGAAGAAGTGAATGTGCGTGTTGATCCGGAGACGACGGCAGGAGTGATAGGGCGTGTTCTGCAATCATTAACACCAAGAGAGCGGGAGATTGTTAAGTATCGATTTGCCTTATTTGGTTATGAACATAAAACGCTTGAACAACTCGGTGAGATGTTCGACATCACCTCAAACCGCATCCGACAAATTGAAGTAAAGGCGCTGCGCAAGCTCCGGCATCCGGAGAATGCAGGGCAGCTGGAGAAATTTTTGCCATAAGAAGGCTGATCACTGCTGGCTTCATTTCCACTGAAGTGTTCTACTATGCACAATATGACGTCTCTGCAAAAAGGCTATACAGAAGTCTACGCCAGCGGCGGCGATGGCGTGCTGATGCTGTTCCGCGAACCCTCGGTCGAGGTACCGATGTACCAGTTTGGCGTCGCGAAGGGTGGACCGCAACTTTTTACGAGACCCGCCGGGTGCATCAGCGTTGCTGCATATAGGCCGCGGGCGCTGATCGGTGGTTTGCTTCATCTCGTTCCGGATCCTATGGAGGGAGTTCTACCGCCTACAAATGAAGCGGAGCAGCTCCGAAATCTTCAGGCGGCAGAGCGCTATCTCGATGAATTTCTCGAAACGACCGACGTCGCGATGTCATCGCGCCTGGCTGTCATAGCAGGGTCGGCTGACGTCGGGAATCCGGTGATCGACGAGAAAGAGCAGAAGGAATGTCTCGATGCGGAAATGATCGACGAGGAGGGCATGTACTACATCCGGCTCATCCAGCACGTCGTGCGTCATATTCTTTCGAAAGGATTCAGGCCGGAATTCTATATGAATAACAGTGAAAAGATCGTGCAGCTTTCGACAGGAGCGGGATTGCTGACAGTCACCAACGACAGTGTCAATTCTGCGAAAGATAAGCCGGCATTTGTGTTCGATATGAAAGGCAGGAGAAAAAAGATGCTGACGGAGCTGGGGTATCTTCTGGAGATTGCGTTTTGATGGCAATAAGTTGAATTGCCGCTTGTATTTCAGTTGTTTCCGGAAGCGATGTTTTGTATCCTGATGGCCCCTTGTCTGGGTCAGTAGCTCAGTTGGCCGACTACGCATCAGCGTAGGCGCATCAAAGAATTCAGCTCGGTCCCTTTCTCTGTTCATTCTCCTTCTTCGGTTATGGGTCAGTAGCTCAGTTGGTAGAGCAGGAGCCTCTT
>ORMF011691545.1_pt1 | contig 12778 bp, 8 predicted proteins | sample 1779871 | NCBI WGS metagenome assembly ORMF01 (sample SAMEA104232316, study PRJEB22302) | groundwater metagenome | biome: forest; feature: aquifer; material: groundwater | place: USA | collected 2011-08-07 | depth 5.4 m | reverse complement strand
CGGCCCGAAAAGGGGACAGGACCTTTTGAATTCAGAGGTCCTGTCCCCTTTTCGGGTCGCCTCGCGTCAATTCCGTTATGATACATCTTTGCCCGCCGATGCAAACCACGAAACCCGCGGCGGCAAGCGGGGTAAGTTGCCCTGAGCATGATGGCTTTGCCGACCGTAACGATTGCGCCATCCCCAACGCCGCGGGATGAGCGCAGCGAATCCCGCGGGTTCTTGCGCGCCCCATGAAAACTGCCGCCTGCTTCTTCCCGTTCGACCTCTTCGGCCACAGCGGCACGCGCCAGGGCGCCGAGCTGCTTGCGGACGCCTTTCAAGAAATGCTGGCCGACAACAAGCGCGAAAAGCAGCCGACCCGTGCCCGATCTTACACATCGAAGGTTCGCTTCCAGGAATTCACGTTCGACACGCTCGACGCCTACCAGACTTGGCGAACCGATGCGCGGGAGGCAATCCGCGAAGTTTGGCAGCGAGGCGACTTCCTCCTCTGGATCGCAGGCAATCACCTGGGCGTCTTGCCCGCTTACGACGAGCTGGCCAAACGCAATGCCGTCGTCATTCAATTCGACGCCCATCTCGACATCTACAACCTGTCCGATTGCACGTCGGAGTTGTCGCACGGCAACTTCTTGCTGCACGTCGATGGCACGCTGCCGCCAATCGTGAATGTCGGCCATCGTGAGCTGTTGTTGCGGCCGGAGTACATCGCGCGTTCTTATCGCCAGACCTTCAGCGCGGCGGAGCTGGCCCTCGATCCGGAGCCGGCGCTGTTGGCGGTGCAGGAGCTATGTTCAGCGGCGGAATCCGTATTCATCGATCTGGATTGCGATGTTTTCGATTCTGCCTATTTCCCCGCCGTCGCCCATCCTTTGCCGATGGGCATGAGTCCCCAGCTTTTCGTGCGCTTCCTCGACGCCGCTTGGTCGCCGCGCTTGTGCGGCTTGGCCATTTCCGAATTTGACCCGGCCCGCGATCGCAACGATCAAAGTCTGAGCATGTTGATGTGGTTAATGGAGTATGTGCTGCTGCGGCGGCATGAGAAGGTGCGCTGAGTGACCGTGCCCGGCCAGCCGCAATGCGCAAGTCTTTGTGCGGCAAGGATGTGGGGAAGTCACCCCCCGGGCAAGCCGACATGGTTCAAGAATGGTCACTGGCATAGGTGATATTCGAGACGACAGCATTCCGACACAGTTGGCACGCACTCAACTTCCTATCCCCTTGAGCCATCCAATGTTACACCGAAAAAAATGCCGGCATCACATGACAGAGTGGTGTAGTCCCCCCAGCGTTCACACGGTCACCCAGAAATGACAAGAATTGAACCATGCCGGCAAGCCGGTTTCTCGCATTTGCCAGGCCCGAAGCCGACCGCCGCGTTTCAGGGCGCCCCCGGGGGGGGGTGAAATGAAACGCGGCGCCTGGTTGAGGATATGGTGAAAACGTCCCGATTGGACTGCATCTTGCCACGATTTCGGGTAGTGGGTCAGTTTGTGGTGCGGGCGTCTCGCCTGCACCGATGCAGGCGAGACGCCCGCACCACAACACAGCAAACTGACCCACTACCCGATTTCGCCTCAAGTTTTGGCGCTGACTTTCCGACGGGGCTGTGTTATCACCTCCCGGCCGGCATCGACCGGCAATCAAGGAGGTGACCCAATGACGCGTTTACGAGTTTGGCTTTTGACCGTGCTGGCGGCGCTGTTCATCGCCGGTCCCACGGTGGCTTATTGGCCGGTGCTGTTCGCCGTGCCCGCTGTGTTCGGGCAGGAAGAAACGCCGCGCACCGTGGAATCGAAACGTACGATACGGTACGTAGAATCGGCGGAGATGCGCAGCACTGCGGATGCAGGCTGTGATGAACTTTGCTGCGAACTCTTGGGCGAATGTCTGACGACCTGGCAGAAGCTCTGGCAGCAAGGCCGATTCCGCGAGGCGTACGAGCTGGCCAAGTGCGCGGTGCGGGCGGCGCCGGACAATGTCGAGGCGCGGCATGCGTTCGTCGTGTCGCAAATGGTGATTCAGGCGACGGACGGTACTCCTTTGCGTACGCTCCCAGTGGGACATTATGGGGACTGTGCGAATCAGTCGACTGGCCTTCCCGTGGGGCATTATGGGAACTGGATGGTCGGCGCAACCGTTAATCCGCTCGTATCGCCGAGATGCGAAATCCGCTCGGGCCTAACGCCAGCCGGCACCTTGACGCCGGATCTGAAGCCGATCAAAACCGTCTCGTTTGACATTGAGTGTGAATTCAATTGCCCGCTCACGAAGTTTCTTGCGACGCTCTTCGGCGGCTCAAAGGAATGCGTCGGCGCTAAGTGCGGCCAGTGTCCGGTAGTCGGGAGCTGCTGCCAAAATGCCTGCGCTGCGGCTAGCAAAGATCCGATCGAGCGCGCGATCCAGCGCAAGCTGGAAACGCCGAACAGCTTCTACTGGAAGGACGCGCGTCTTTGCGAAGTGATCGACGACCTGAGAACTTTGACCGGCATCAACTTGACGGTCGACGAGCGCGCACTGCGGGCGGCTGGCATCTGTCTCGATACTCCGATGTCGCTTTCGGTCGAAAACATCAAACTCAAGTCGGCGCTCAATATACTCTTGGGCCAATGCAAGCTCGGCTTCGTGATCAAGGAGAAAGCCTTGCAGATCACTACGGCCGAGAAAGTTGCCCAGTGCTCCCAGCTAGCGGAAGGCCAACCCGGCGGCAGTGCCGTACGGTTCGTGCGTGGCCAGCAGGCGCCGATCGTGATTATCTATCAGCGCGAACCGAGGCCCAATGCGCCGATCATTCCCGTGGAAATACCGGCGGCATTCATCGAGCAAATGCTCGAAGTGCCGCTGCCGCCGCCGTACTTTGCCCCACCGCCGCCGCCGTTGGCGCAAGACATGCAGCCGTACATTCCACTGCCGTTTCCGGTAATGCCGCCGCCGCCGGGAAGCCCCGTGTTCTTCCAGAACGGTCGGCCGGTCTTTGGGACGCTTCCCGTTCCCCCGCCCGCGCCGGTGCAGCGCTTGCAACCGACGCTTTACGATCCGGCCGAGCAGTGCGATGCACCGATGCAGGTGCTGACGCCCATGCCGGCGCACGTGCAGATCACGCAGCACGGCCGGCGCGTACAGATGGCGTCGCCCAACTACCACGCGCAATGCGATCGCATCCGCGGCGGGGCCCATGGGCAATTGATCCTCGAAGGCAACGTGCAGCTCATGTCGCGCCGCCACGGCCAGACGATGAGCATCACCGCCCAGCGAGTCCTGCTCAATGTGAAGGACGATCAGTTCGTCGTCGAGCAGGCGGAGGGGATGGATGCTTCGCGGGTGAACATCGCGCCCGTAAGTTGTGAACAAGACGCCCGACGATTGGCGCATTGGATGATGGGCAACGGTAACGAGTGGCAACGCTCGGAAAGGCGCATGCAAGCAGAGACGTTGCATGACTTGCCGAACTTGCAGGTGACGCCGATCCGCGTTCACGGCGGCGTGGGACCGTGATCATTCTTGAGCTGAATTCCCCGGCTCGCCTAGTGCTCTGTCACGCATGAATTGATGAGTCGCCAGAAGTAAGAGCCGCGCACGAAGTAAGCGGCCCACTCGCAGCCGCTTACTTCGTGCGCGGCTCTTGTGATCCATCATTCGACGTGTGACATAGCACTAGATTATTCCAGGAAGCGCCGCAGCACATTCGCGGTGATTTTCGACACGCCGTCGTCCACCGGCAAGCAGCTCGGCCAGCAGATCGAGCCCACCGAAAAGACCATGCCCTTCGTCGGCGTATCGAAGATGACCATCTCGGCGCCGCCGTTGTCCGGGTTCAGGCCTTTCGCCAGGCGTTGCACATTCTTTGGCGAACTCTTGGAAATCTTGTCGGTCTCATGGCCCGACGCGCCGCCGGGAACGCGCATGTGCAGCGACTTCTGGCCGAACCAATCGCCGTTGCGCAGCCCGGTGCCGGCGAAGACCCAGTGATGCGCATCCTCGACGCGATACGGCGCCGCGGTCATGATGCCGGCCGGATCAAAGACGACGCCGAGCAGATTCGCTTCCGATTCATGCCGCCGGGCAAATCGGCTCTCGGCCCCGCCCATACCGGCCGGCCAGAGGCTCGTGATCGCGGTGTTGTGGCAGATGACGGTGTCGTTGCCCGTCAGCTCCACTTCGCAATTGAGTCCATTGCCGCCCAGGTACATCAGCCGGCCGCCTTCGTACTCAACCCAGTGCTTGACGCGGTCGTACATCTTGCGTGTCCAGTATTCCGGATGGGCGTCGATGATCAGCACGCGGTATTTCGTCAGATCAAGCACGTCGTGATGGAATTGCGTTTCGCTGTACACATCGTAGGCGAAACCCTCGCGCTCCAGCCAGCCGAGCAGGCGCCATTCGGCCGGGGCGACGTGATTGGGCGCTCGGCCCTCGATCGGGTCGGTGATCTTCTCGGCGGGGTCGATGTGGTTGATCGGCTCGGGGCGGTCGAAGGAGATCGGCGCGTACGTCTCGCTGCCCCAGGTCAGGTGCTTGACGTCCTGGTAGCGTTTCAATTCCTGGCGGGCGTTGATCGTCGGCGTCGGCGGCAGTTCGTCGGCATGGATGTAGTTGCTGCGGCCGCCGAAGTTGTTGTAGACGTTCCAGGTGATGTTCGACGCCAGCACCGCGACCGCCGCTTGCGGCTTAGCGGGGGCCACGACCCAAGGAAACGTAAACGAACGGCCCGACATGGTGTGCGTGTGAAAGTAATAAAGCCCGGACCGCGCCGGGGCCGTGACGATTTGCAAATGGCTGGGGCTGAGGTAACCGACCTTGTTCCACGCCATGCCGGTGCGCGAGTAATCGCCGTCGGGCGTGATCTGCATGACGGCGCGCGGCCCGTGCTCGTCGTGCCAGCCGTGGCCACTGACGAATTCCTTCTGCCAGCCGTAGCGCCACAATTCGATTTTGTACTGCTCGACGGAGTGAACGCGGAACTCGGCCTTGTCGCCGGCGCGGACGCACTTGGGCCAGACGTAGCCGAGCAGGCCATCGGTCAGCAGGCGGAACTGATAGGGCAGCGGCGTTTGTTTTGCGAGATACGCGCGTTTGCCGCCGTAACCGGGTTTGTTCAGCGAAACCACGTAATCATCGGGCGGCAGGTCGAGGTGGACGGAGCCGGTGGCTCGCGAGCGCGTTTCCCACGAGTCACCGCGGGCGTTGGTGAATTCCAGGGCAACGTCGGCGAGACCGACGTAGGATTCGTCGCTGACGTAACCGATGAGCATATTGCACGCAAGGGATGCGCCGTTTAGCCGCGACGCGATAGCGGAGCGCGGGCCGCGCGCTCCGCTATCGCGTCGCGGCTAAACGGACTATCACTTCGGTTCCAACACGAGTTTTGGTCCATCCACATTCATCGTCGCCAGCGCCACGTAATGCAACTTTCCTTCGCTCCACGGCGCAAGCTGATCGTCGTAGTGCGGGCTGCCGGGGTGGCCGGAGACGCCGGCGACTTCGACCGACCACATGCCGAGCTGCGGATCGGCGAAGTCGGAGATCATGCGATAGGTGGCGCCGAGCCAGGCGGCGTAGCTCGGATCGGGAGTGCTGCTGTTGACGGTGTTGCCGTCGCCGCCAAGGGCCAGGCCGCTGCGGTCGAGGAGTTTGCCCAGGTCGCCGCGGCTGGAGAGGAAGTGCCTTTGCAGCAGAATGTGGAGCTTGCCCCATTGCCACGCGGCGACGTCATTGCCGAGCTTCGTCGTCAATTCATCGAGCGTGGCGGCAAATGACGCACGAATTGCCTGTTCGCGCGGCTGCCGCTGGAACCAGCCGAGGTCATCGCCTTGCAGAAGGTGCAGTGCCAGTCCGCCGACATTGGCGGCAACGAAGCCGGCCGACTCCTTCGGGAAGCGTTCGCTGGTGACAGCCAAGCACCAGCGCGTGAAGAAAACGTTGAAGATCGCCGCCGCGGCCGAGTCCGAGCGCACGACACAATCCCATTTCCTCAGCGCCTCGACCGCCTGGCGCACGCGCGCATCGGCGTCGGCGCCCACAACCTTCAGCATTGCCGGAATCGCCAGCGTCGCTCTCCCCGAATGCACGTCGAGCTGCATCTTCTGGCAATCTTCGCGCGACAGCTTCGGCCGCGCTTCGAGCATCTCGCGAATCCGTTTAGCGCGATAGCCGCCGGACCAGGTGCCGGACAGGGGATACGGATAATCGTCCGGGGCGGTGCGGTTGTTGGCGGTGACGACGAAGCCGCGCGGCGGGTCGATCAGGTGCGGCAGCGCTTCGAACGGGATGTAGCCTTGCCACTGGTGCGCGGGGTCCCAGCCGGGGCGATAGGCGCGGTCCCAATTGTGGCGAATCGGAATCTTGCCGACGCATTGATGGCCGATGTGCCCGTCGGCGTCGGCGAAGACGAGGTTGAATGTCGGCACCGCCCAGGGCTTGGTGGCGGCGCGGAATTCGGCGCAGGTCGCAGCGCGATTCGTGCCGATGACGGCGGTCAACCAGCCGCACGGCTCGAAGCCGACCCAGCGCAGCGACACTGGGCCGGTGCCGCGCGTCGGCGCGGGCATGACTTCGTCCACGATCGGACCGTTGCGCGAGGCGCGGATCGTCTTCGTCACCGGCGCGGCGCCGCGTACCTGGATCACTTCCGCGCGCTGCCGCACCGGTTCCCATTGGCCGTCGTAGAAGAAGCAATTCGGGTGGGCCGGATCGGTCTTTTCCTGGTAGAGATCGCGCAGCGAGCAGATGTTGTTGGTGATGCCCCAGGCGACGCGGCGATTGCGGCCGATCATGACCGCCGGCATGCCTGCGAGGGCGACGCCGGCAACGTCGAAACTGCCGCCGGTGAGCCGGACTTGGTGCCAGATCGACACGGCGTGGAAGGGAACGTGCGGATCGCTGGCGACGAGCGGTTTGCCGGTCGTGGTGCGCTGGCCGGCGAGGACCCAATTGTTGCTGCCGCCGGGGTTGTCGCCGCCGCCGTGGGGCAGGCTTTCTAGCCTGCCTGGCACCGGCAGACTGGAAAGTCTGCCCCACTCACCCGGAAGCAGCATGCTTTCTTCATCGACTTCGCCTTGCAGGAATGCGTGATAGAGCGGCCCAGCGCCGAGCGTTCGCTTGGCCAGTTCGGGGATCGCGATCACCGGAAAACGCACGGTCAGATACCAGCGGAACTCGCCTTCGATCACGAGGCAGTCGGTCGACTGCCACGGCGACGGCTCGTAATTGAGCAGGTCGAATTCGATCGGCAAGTTTTGCCTGGTTGCCTCCATCAGTGCGTTAATGCCGGCGGTGTAGGCTGCTAGCAAATCCTGCACGTCGGCGGGGAGCGTCGGCAACTCGGCGTCGGCGATTTGTGCCAGGCCCATGGTGCGATAAAGGACGTCCGAGTCGACCGCTTCGGGGCCGAGCACTTCCGCCAGCGTGCCGCGCGCTTTGCGGCGCAAGTAATCGAGCTGAAAAAGCCGGTCTTGCGCGGTGGCGTAGCCGAAGCCGAAGAAGAGGTCGCGGTCGTTGTCGGCGAAGACGTGCGGCACGCCCCAGCGGTCGCGCGTGATGCGAGCGCTCTTGCGCAGCCCGGCGATGCGCGTGCTCCCTTCCATCGGCGGTACGCGCTTGCGGCACTCGGCCTTCCACCAGTCGTCAAACTCGGTGCGCGTCCAACCGGTGTCCTTGCAGAATTCGGCGATCGAGCGGCCAGCGCCCAACCAGCCCAGCATTTCTTTCGATGGCGTTTTCATGAGAGTTCCTCACGCAGGCGGCGCTGCACGGCCGCGGTCCGCGCTTCATTCAGGTGCAACGGGTTGATGACGAGTTTCGCTTCGCTCAGCTTGCCGTGCCCGACTTGCACTGGTGGCTTGCCCTGGCGCAGCCGGCGGCACACCTCCCAGGCGGTGCGGGCCAAAGCGGCTTCGTCGAGCGTGATTTCCAGGATCGGCAGGCTCTCGCCGTCGGCCGGGATGATCAATTGACATTGGACTCGCATACCGCGCAAGCCGTCGGCGATCTCCTGCAACCGGCGGCGCATGTCGGCGAGTTCCTTTTCATAGGCGCCGCTCGTGAACAGCTTGAGCGCGGTGAGCAGCGCCATGATCTGTTCCTTCGACACCTTGAGCGCTCGGCCGATGCCGTGGCGCGGCAGGCCGGGAAGGCGTTTCTTGTCGATCAAATGCGGCGGCGGATCCCACAGTTCGAAATGATCGTCCATGTCGAGCATTTGCAAGAGCGCCGAACCGACGAGTTCGCGGCGTCCGCACAGGATGCCGGTCGCCTGCGGTCCGCGGATCGACTTGCCGCCGCTGAAGGTCACCAGATCGGCGCCGGTGGCGATGATGCTGCGCAAATGCGCGCGCGGCGGCAATTCGCCGGCGGCATCGACCAGCACCGGCAGCCCGTGCGCGTGGGCCGCTTCCACGAGTTGCGGCAGCGGCGGGCGGGCATCCTTGTCGTAAACGTACAGGACGCCGGCGGTCTGCGGGCTGAAGGCGGTCGTGAATTCCCAGGTTTCCGCGCGGCGCACGCCGGCGCCGGCGACAATTTCGTGCATGCCGACTTCGACCAGCTTGGCCCCGGCGGCGCGGACGGCGTGGTCGTAGCCGTTGCGCTGCTCGCGGGCCATGACGAATTCGCACGGGAAATCGCAGTGCGGCAACTGCTCCATGCGCCGCAGGTCCCAGCGCCCGAGAATGGCGGCGGCCCCCATCATCAGGCCTGCCGCGGCGCCGCTGGTGACGATGCCCGCTTCGGCTCCGGTTGCCTCCGCGATCACGTGCGACGCTTCACCCTGCAAGGTGTCGAGCGGAATCGCTTCGCGCGCGGCGGCGCAGAACGCATCGAGCACCGCCTCCGGCATCGGCGCGCCGCCCAGGCGCGTGACGGCGCCCGAGACGTTGATGATTGGTTCCAGGCCCCAGTGTTCGTAAATGCCCATGAAGAGGCATCATAGCAGCGCTGCCACGACGTGCAAGGATCAGGTAACCCTCGCGCGGAGCGCGAGGGCTACTTTTTCGGCACTTCTTCGTGCCGCTGGTAGATCGGCAGGAAGCGATACTCGACCGTCAGGGCGAGGACGTGCATGGCCGTGTTGTATGCCGGCCCCACGTCGTCGCTGCCGACCCAGGAGCCGTTCTGCTGTTGATTGTCGAAGAGGACTTTGTGCATGAGGGGGCGGTAGTAGTTCCAGTAGTTGTTGCCGAGCTGAAAGGTAGCCTGGGAGCAGTAATAGACGGCGTAACTGAAATGCGTGTCGCCCCAGTGCGGCGGGTGTTTGAGGATGTACGAGCCGGCCTGCAGCGCTTCGCGCGAATGGCGGCGCGCCTTGCCGGCCAGCTCCAGGGCCAGGACGCCGGTGCCGGTGCACGACATGGTGACGTGGCTGCCGGGGGTGTAACAGAATCCGCCGGACGAGGCGTCGCGCGCGCGGAGGATGAAATCGAGCGCGAGGTCGATGCGCTCGGCGGAGACGTCGCAGCCGACGTTTTTGGCGGCGCGCAGCGCCAGGAGTTGCCAGCCGGTGACGCTCAGGTCGGCGTCGAAGTTTTGAACGCCGTAGCGCCAGCCTCCCTGGTAGACGTTGGGCTGAATGTTCTGGGCGATGAGAATGATCGAGACCGCTTTTTCCAGCTTCGGCCTGAGTTCTTTGGCCAGCTTGGCGTCGGTCATGCCCATGACTTCCGCCAGCATCAAGGTGCTGATGCCGTGATGGTACATCTCCATGCCGCTATCGCCGCTGATCAGGCCGCTGCGTTGCTGCCGGGCAAGAACCCAACGAATGCCTTTGGTGATCGCGGCGCCGTAGGGGCCTTCGTCGGGGACGTGGCCGGCCGACAGGAACGCCATGACTGCCAGCGAAGTGACGGCTGGGCTGCGCGCGTTCCAAACCTGCCACGCGCCGTCGGGTTCTTGCATGGCGCTCAGGAATGCGAGGGCTTTGTCGACGGATTGTTCGAGGCGGTCTTTGTCTTTGGCGGGGGATTGGGCAGAGGCGCTTGCGGGAAGCAGCAGCAGCACCGCGATCATCGTGCAGGCGGTTCGCCTGCAAGTACCAGGCACAGGCGAGCCGCCCGTGCCTACGTTGTCGATGCCATCGGTCATTTCTTCTTCCCCACGGGCTCCACCAGTTTGACGTCCGCGAACATTTGCCAGTGCTTGTCCAATTCTTCCCGGCTCGGCATCCGGGCATGGACGTAAAGCCCATAGCGCACGTGCAGCGGTTGGGTCGGTGTGATCTTGATTGGGGCCTCAAACGTCAGCGCCGCCCCCATCCAGCCGTCGTCGCGCACGTGGAAGAACGCCGGATGGTGCGGATTGTCCGGGTGATCCATCAGCGTGATGCCCTCGACGACTCGATTCGCGATCTGCCCGGAATAATCGACCCACTTGGCGCGCTTCCAGAATACCTCTTTCTCGTTCGTTTGGCCATTGGAGTTGCGAATCGTGCCGCCGCCGTCGTGCACGCCGATCGTCTTGGCCATGCGCACGCCGATCGGGCCGAAGGGGGTTTTGCCGAGCGCGATCTCGTCTTTGGCGGTGAGCGTCAGATCGAGGATCAAGAGCCACTCACCCTTTTCCAAGAGTTGCACCTGCGTGCGGCGGCGTTCGAGCAGCAGCGGCTTGTTGCTGGTCTCGTCGATCCAGGCATGGTGCGTGATGACCGACGACGCGTCGCCTTCGTCGGCGATTTTCTCAATGCGTTGATGCGCGATGCGGCCTTTGGTCTTGTCGCCCCAGAAGCTGACGCCGTTGACATCATTGTGCGAGATCCACACCGAGTTGTGGTGGCTGTGCCCCTCCGGATCGTGCGGATGGCCCATGCGCGTCAGCGAGCGTCCCGTGGGACCGATGATCGGAAAGAGAAACGGCCGCCGCAAATCCGGGCCGAAGTGCATACGCGCGATTTCTTGACCGGCGCGCTGGAAGGAGATTTGATGCGCCGGTTGCGGTACGGCTTGGAGCTGCGGCACCGGCTTGGTCTGCGCCTGGGCTTGCGGAGCCAGTATGAACATCATGAGGGGCGCTATGAAACGACGCATGACGGTTGCCCCCAAAAGGCATCAATTGTCGATGCGCCGCGTTTCATTTCACCCCCCTGGGTAGCGCCCTGAAACGCGGCGACCATGGTCGACAACGTATATTGATTAGTCATTTTATAAGTTATCTATTGCGTACTTTTCAGTAGATTGAGCACCGCGATGCTCATGCTCGTCACGCCGGCGCGGATCGACGGTTGCGGCACCGGATAGTACAGTTCCGAATGCATGCCGGGCAGTTGCGGTCCGCCCTTTTTCGCGGCTTCGTACTTCGCCGGGTCGGCGGTGCCCAGGAAGTAGAAGAAGATCGGCACGCCGGCGCGGCCATAGCGGGAAAAGTCCTCACCGCCCATGATTGGCGGAATTTCAAGGATGTTGTCCTTGCCGAGCACTTCGCGGAACAGCGTGGCGGTCTTCTTCGCGACTTCCGGCGTGTTGTAGAGAGCTGGACACCAGTCGTCGGCCTCGATGCGGATGATTGGCTCCGGCGCCCTGGCCGCCATGGCCGCGGCCTTCGAGATGCGCTGAATGCCTTCGAGCAGGTTCTGACGCACATCATCTTTGAAGGAACGCACGGTGAGCTGCAATTTCACCTCCGAAGGGATAATGTTGTGCTTGGTGCCGCCGTGGATGGAGCCGACCGTGACGACAGCCGGGTCCTGCGGATTGCGTTCGCGGCTGACGATGGTTTGCAGATCGAGAATGATCCGCGCGGCGATGACGATGGGGTCGATGGTCGTGTGCGGCGCCGAGCCATGGCCGCCCTGGCCGCGCACGGTGATGTCCACGGTATCGACATTCGCCAGGAGCAAGCCTTCGGCATAGCCGATCGACCCGTGCGGCATGTTGGGGGCGCAGTGCAAACCCAGGCAATAATCGGGGCGCGGGAAACGTTTGAAGAGGCCGTCGTCGATCATGCGTCGGGCGCCGCCGCCGACTTCTTCCGCCGGCTGACCGATGAAGACAAGCGTTCCTTGCCAGCGGTCCTTGAGCGCGACCAGCGTGCGTGCGGTGCCGACCCAGCAAGTCATGTGCATGTCATGGCCGCAGGCGTGCATGATGCCCACATCTTTGCCGTCCTTGTCGCGGGTGCGGACTTTGCTGGCGTAGGGCAGGCCGGTCTTTTCGGTGATGGGCAGCGCGTCCATGTCGGTGCGGACCATGACGGTGGGGCCGGCGCCGTTTTTGAAGACGCCGACGACACCATGGCCGCCGACTTTCGGCGTGACTTCGAAGCCGAGCTGCGTCAGTTCTTTCGCCATGCGCGCCGCCGTCTGTTCTTCCTCAAACGCCAATTCCGGGTGCGCGTGCAGATGGAGGTAGAGTTTCTCCAAGCTGGTTACTTCTTTGTCGAGGCAAGCCTGGATCATCTGCAAGCGCGGCTGCCATGGATTGCCGGCGTCTACCCCCCCCTGCCCCCCCTTCGGAAGGGGGGGAAAGGGGGGGTCGGAATGGAGGGCCGTTTGCGCACAAGCAACCGCAATGAGGACGGCGAGGAATCTTGAGTACGTCGAATGCATGGGGAGTTCCTTTTGGATGGTCCGAAGGTCGGAAACGCGAAGCCGCGAAGCAAGCAATCTTCACCCAAACGATGGACACGCGTGAATGCGCCTCGCTCGGCGGTTGCGCGCTAGTGCTCCGTCACACGTCAAATGATGGATCGGGGCGAGCGATTCAGAGCCGCGCACGAAGTAAGCGGTCCGCCAAACCGCTTACTTCGTGCGCGGCTCTGTCATCCATCGTGTCACGCGTGACGATGCACTAGG
>ORMF010300610.1_pt1 | contig 12780 bp, 13 predicted proteins | sample 1779871 | NCBI WGS metagenome assembly ORMF01 (sample SAMEA104232316, study PRJEB22302) | groundwater metagenome | biome: forest; feature: aquifer; material: groundwater | place: USA | collected 2011-08-07 | depth 5.4 m | reverse complement strand
CGGATGGGGAACCAGCCGCGCGATCACGCCAAGAACAATCAAGCCATAAACAATCCACGGGTGAGGGGCTGCTTGCTTGTCTTTCATCAGGTTCTCCTTAAGGTGTATGCGCTATTGTAACCTGCGGGCTCGCTTGCGTAAAGCGATCCGAGCTGCAAATATTATCTAGCGCAGGTCAGAATTTGATAGTAACCCCACCAACAAAATTAATGGGCGGAGCAGGGGTTTCGGTTGCGTCGTCACGGCTATTATTAGGAGTCCCATCCGCTATTGCTGAACCGCCATCGCTGCTCTGAAATCCCGAGTACTCTTCATTGGTTATGTTATTAATCCGCAAAAAGGCTGTGGTAGTTGGCCACAACGCGTTTGCCTTTTTAGGATGCGGAACCTCATATTGGAAAATCAAATTAAGTACCCCAAAATTATCCGCCTTACCTAAGTCGTTTCTTACGTCGTTAATGCGATAAAAATCATTTACGATTTCCCAATCCAGATCTACCCAGAAACCCTTAAAAGGTGAAACGCCAGCCCCCGTATGCAGCGTGTGTTTCGGTGTGCCGGGTATCGCGTTGCCGATATATTTTCCCTCTGTAAATGTAGATTGGATAAAGGTGTAATTCAAATAGGCGCGTGCTTTTTCCTGGTATTGGATATTGTTGGAAAATTCAATGCCATAGCGTTGCGTGTGAAAGTTGCTGTTGGTGGGAAAATCCGGATCGTTTACCGAATCCAAGAGGATTTCATCGTGGATCCTTGTGTAGAAACCCGTAACAGCGCTCTTAATCATATGGTAAGTAGCGCGTGCGCCGATTTCATAACTGCTCGCTTGTTGGGGTTTTAAATCAATATTGCCGCTAAAGGGAAGAAAAGAAGTGCCGATTCGAGCAGAAAAGTCATCAACATTAAGCGACTTAAAAGGCCTCGCATAAGAGGTAAACAGTTGGAGTGTGTCAGGAATGGCTTCAAAAGTAACGCCGAGTTTGGGGCTCCACCCCTGGAAACGCAGAGTTCCACTAAACGCTGGAAAGGTAAGCGCCTCATCAAAACGGAACTTGTCAAAGCGTATGCCGCCGATGAGTGATAAGCGATCAAAGAGCGTTAAGGTGTCTTCGAAATAGAGGCCGTAGCCGAACCGGTTGGTTTCAGCATCGGGGCCTGGGTTAGTATCTCGGTCGCCACTAGTAGCTTTATCATCGAAGAGTTCTAAGCCATTGATAAACAGATTTTCTATCTGGCCATCAGACCACTCATAGTTGCTGCGCAGATTCAAGCCGCGGGAAGGTGTGTTGGTGAACGAATCAAAGTGAGTTGAGTCCTGTGATGATTGAAGCCAGCGTTTCCAGTAGAGTGTCAATAAACCGGTCATTCCATCCACCGGCCCAGCTTTTAAATCCAGTGAAATTTGGTCATTCTGGTTGGTGTTGTTTCCGTGGAAGCTGTTTGTCTGCGTGCGCCGTTGTTCTACCCGGTCAAGGCCTATTAAGCCAGGAAAACCCGTGACATCTTCGCTGTGGTGAACATGAATATCGGCGCTTAATTCCGGCGTGAAATCAAAACCAGCATGCGTGCCGATCGCTGTGGCGCGGGACTTAGATGATTCGCGGTATCCGGTAAGCAGCCGGCGGGTGTAATCAACCGCATAGCGAAATTGCTTTGCTTTGCCGCGGGCAGCGGTGTGGTATTGCTCCCAGCCGAATGATCCGATTTCGGTAGATGCTTCAGCCTCAATCAGTTTTTCTGTTGCAGGCTGTGTGATGATATTGATGACACCGGATAGGGCCCCTTCGCCGTAAATCGTTCCAGCCCCGCCACGAATAATTTCAATGCGTTCGATTTGATTCACAGGAATGGATTGCCAGTGCACGTCATCACCCGTGATGCGGTTTTGCCTAATACCATCAACCAACACCAAGGCGTTTGTACGCGAGCTGTTGATCACGCCACGCAGATTTACAGTGCTGTCGGCGCCTATGCCGAAACCTTGCTGGTCAAAGACATTTACCCCTTCTGCTTGCGCTAAGGCTTGGGTAATATTGGATGCGCGTGATTTGGTGATATCTTCTGCCGTAATGATGGTCACATTGCCTGGAAAGCGCGATGGATCGAGCGACAAGCCGGGGATTCGGCGGGCTGATGTGATGCCATCGTGAGCCTGACTGTGTTTGACGCTTTCAGGCACCGGTGGCAGGGTGGATTCGGCAGAGAAACTTAAGGCCGGCCATGCGGTGAGAAGAGTCAGACCCAGAAGAGCGAGTGAAATGCGTCGAACCATGAAGAGCCTCCTTGTCCCGATTCTCGCGGGATAATGGAGGAGCGCAGAAGAGGGGGGAAGAAAAAACCCTGACGATTGCGCGTCAGGGAAAATCCCAGCTTGTCTTATCCCTCGCTCGCTCCTCGGAGCGCGAAAAATAGCCCAGTGTTTTAGTCTGAGCTTGTTTGGCAGGCAGGTCTTCTGGCTACTTGATCGCTTCCGCGCCTTCCCACCCTTTCGGGCAGTGGCCTTGCGGAAGGAATTACTTCAAGTTACAGCGGCGGGTCCGCGCCTGATTCTCACAGGCTTCCCTTAGCCAACCAAACATCCAATTGTTCCGCTACGTTACACGCGGCAAAAAAGTTTGTCAATAAAAATCAGAAAATTAATTTGTTTTGGCGGCAGCTTTAGCTTCTTCCACCTGGCGCTTCATGCAAACAGGGCAGTCGTTGGAAAAAGCAATGTAGTGGTTGTTTACTTTAGGGGTCCAGAAGGTAAGCACTTCGCCAACGCCGCCCAATGTCCGCTTAAGCGAGCCCCCGAAGCCTTTGGCAATACCTGTTAAAACATTGCCGCCGGATTTTACTTCATCAACCGGCTGGCGGATCAGTTCTGTCCATCCGAAAAGGGTATTGGCAGCGCCCCGGGTAAGCGTGGTGCCTGCTTTTGATCCATAGGACGCAGAGTCATTGCCTGCTTTGCTGCAGACTTGGCAGACATGTTCTTCTGCGCTTGCGCTTCGGCTGATAGCCAGCAGGGAAAAAAGCAAGAGGCTGCTGATGAGAAAACGGCGTAACGGAATACGCATATCGACCTCCTGTTTAAGTTTGGCTTTACCTGTTCAGTGACTATTATTCTCCCACAAGACTGGGAAGACAAGATTAATTTCTCCCATAAAAAACACGCCCCTGCAAATGCAGGGGCGTGGAATAATCACCCTAAGTACGGGGAACTATGAAAAGAGCTGAGTTCCACCTTCCGGTAAGGGAACATCAATAGCCGGTATCGGGAAGGTAATCACATGCAGGGCGCCGCCGATTTCGTTCTCGATGGCATCTTTAATCCCCACGCCGATTCCCTTGAAAATGTTCTCGCCCGAGTGGCTTGCGTCCATCGGCTCGACAAACAGGTCTGTCCAGCCTAAGAGCAAGTTCTTAACGCCGAAGCCGAGCTTGCCCATTGCACGGCTGCCGTATCCGACCTCGTGCGTCCATGGACTGGATGTATAATCCTTGGTCAACGACCAGGTATACTTAGCCCCATCAGCCGCTTCTCCAACCGCTGGAAATGCGACCAATGCACTCACCAATCCAACTACTGCAGCAGCACTCAGGGCCGCTACACCAGTTCGCTTTGACATCCCCACCTCCTGTGGTTGCGGGAAGTCTAGCACTATCTATAAAGGGATGCAAGTCCCTTGTAGAACAGGAGATATAAGATCCCATCCAATTTCCGTCGGAGATTTGCTTTAAATCGGTTAGGTTCATTGACACTCGTTTGTGCCGCATGATAGCATTGAAAGATGGCACATGAAGGCAACGGCCTTGTCCAAATGGAAGTCAGTAAAATCCGCATCGATGAACGGCGCGGCGAGCAGGTCGTTGTGCTTAAAGAGCGCAGCGGCAACCGGCTGCTTCCCATCATCATCGGCATCTCCGAAGTCACGGCGATTAAAATGAAGATCAGCGGCATTGAGCCGCCGCGCCCGCTGACCCATGACCTGCTTAAGAGCGTCCTTTCGCAGCTAAGTGCCACGCTGGAGAGGGTTGTGATTACCAAACTGGAATTCAATACGTTTTTCGCGACGCTGGTGGTCAAGTCCAAAGAGGGCAAAGAGCATGATATTGATGCGCGGCCTTCAGACAGCATTGCCATCGCCCTGCGTCTGGATGCGCCCATTTTTGTTTCTGAAGAGGTCTTGAATCAAGTGGCCTCCAGTTACGGCTTATAGCCCACCCGTCCTCTTTTCACCGAGAGTAAAATCATGAAGACGAAACGTTTTTATCTTGTCCGCCATGCCCAGACAATCTGGAACAGCGAAAACCGGCTGCAGGGCCACACCGACCAGCCGCTGAGCCCGTTAGGGGAAAAGCAGGCCCAGTGCGTAGCTTCGTTTTTTGCGTCCCGCCCGATCAAGGCGCTTTATACCAGCCATTTGGCGCGCAGTCGCCAGACCGCCGAAGCCATCGCCCTGGTCAGAACCAACGGTGTTGCGCCTGTTATCGACAGGGAATTGGCAGAGATGCATTTGGGGGATTGGGAGGGCTTGACCCCTGCGGAAATCGATGCGAAGTTTTTGGGGGCTTATCAGCAGTGGCGCACGCAGCCTTCGTCGGTCATCATCCCCAATGCAGAGCTGCCGGCGGTGTTTCGCTTGCGGGTCAAGCGAGTTTTTGAGCGGCTCGTCACTACCTTTGATGAAGGGGAATATGTGGTTGTTTCCCACGGCGGCGTGATTGCCGCCGTCCTTGCTGATTTGTGGGGCGCAGATTATGATTCGGTGCTGCGAAGATTGCGGCTGGATAATGCAGGCGTTACTGCGCTTGAGTTCGGGTCAGGCCACCCGCACGTGGTTTGGGTGAATACGACAGCGCACTTGGAAACGCTGTCGGTTGCAGCGACTTGGTTTTGATTTCACCGTTTTCGCGCTTTAGGGCGCTTCGCTGCTTTTTTAGCGGTTTGCTTTGCTGGTTTTTTGGCGGATTTGGATTTCTTTTTTACCTTCTTGCCTGGCTTAGGCTTAGGGATCAGCGCAAACTCTCCTGATTGCGGCTTGACCGCATTGGCAAAGGCGCGGAAGAGGCACTTGACGGGTTCCTTGTGCGTGCCCCCGTTAAAAACGATTGAATCAGGGCCTTCAAGCGCTTTATCCACAATCACTGGGACTTGATAGATGTTGCCGAAAGGGGACATGGCACCCACCTCGACATCAGGAAAGATGGCTTTAATATCCGACTCTTTGGCGATAGAGACCTTTTTTGCGCGCAGGGCCGCTTTCAGCTTCTTTAAATCGATAAGATAGATGGCGGACAATACGGCCAAGGTCAGGCCGTGGTCCGTTTTTACCAAAACGCTTTTTGCCAGTTGGCGCCCGCGCACATGCGAGGCAGCGGCAATTTCCTGGGCGGTGTAAGCTACCGGGTGGCTGGCCACCGAGTAGCGTATCTTCGCGCCATCCAAAAAATTTTTGAGCCTGTTGGAAATCGCCATGGTATCCTCCTTATGTTATCGGTCCGGTTGCTTGATGGGTATCGTAGCGCATCGCATGGCAGTTGACAATCGGCGGCGAACATTTGCTTAGACGTTCTATACTTTGACGGCCTGCACAACTCCCAGGTAGAATTGGGGTCGTGATGGCCTTCTTGCGCGGATTGCTTTGGTTCTTGGGTGCGGTGGCCCTGCTCGTTGTTGCCATGTACATGACTGGCAATTTTGAGATGGCTGACCGCTTCACCGCCTTATTCATCCAGTTTCAGCCTTACTTGCCGCTTAGCCTCAACGTCGACTCTTTCCTCGTGTTGCTCACTGTTTTCTGCTTTTTGCTCGCCGTCATTGTCATGGTCAGCTGTGCCGCGCTCTCCAGTGCTACCGCCGCGCGTTTGGCGGCGGCAGGGCAGCGTGAATTGGCACAGGCGTCGGCAGCCAAGCGGGAAGTGGGTGTTTTAGTCGAACAACACCATCATCAATATGAGCAGCTTACGACCATCAGCCAGACATTGGCCAAGCGGCTTGACAAGCGCGTGTTGGTGCAGGGAATCATTGAAGCAGCCAGCCGCATTACCAGCGCCGGACAGGCGAATAGCGCCGTGAGTTGCTGGCTGGTGCACCTGGAGTCAGACACGATCCGTTTTGAAATGGGAAGGTATTGCGACAATACCTTCTTCGCGAAAACAGAGTATCTCGCCACTGAGCAGCCCTTCGCCCGCGCTATCTCAACGCAGAAAACGATCATCCTGAATGACAATGATCCCTCCCGCGCCCTGGTTAAGCCGGAGAAGGCTGCTCAATTAAGCAACATAAGCGGCATGATGGTCGTGCCCATGGTTATTGAAGAAAGCGTTTTAGGGTTTCTTGTGATCAACTGCCATCCGGACGTGCTTAAGAACTTTGAGCAGCAGCGCGGTTATTTTGAAGCGGTTTGGAGCGAGCTAGCACTTGGGTTTGCGATTGCCATCCAGGGCGAAGTGGCTATCCTTGACCGCCTGACCGGCGTTCATAACCGCGAGTATTTCATGAAGCGTTTGATTCAGGAGTTGGAACGCGCCAACCGCTTCCAATTGCCGCTGTCGCTGCTGATGGTGGATATCGACAACTTCAAACAAGTCAACGACATGCTCGGCCATCCGCAGGGAGACGCGGTCTTAAAGATCATTGCAAAGCTGTTGAAAAAAGAAGTCCGCGCCATTGATCTTGCCGGCCGCTACGGGGGCGAAGAGTTCATCATCCTGCTGCCTGAAACCGGCTTCGGCGATGAGGGTGCCAGCGCCTCGGGCGCCTTGGTGGTGGCGGAACGCATCCGCAAAGCTGTCGATGAGGAATTCCGCGGCATGCAGAAGCCGTTGTGTTTAACGGTAAGCCTGGGTGTGGCTGTGCGCCGCTTTCCGCAAGAGCGCGAAATGGATTATCGCGAACTCATCCGCATCGCTGATGAGCAGCTTTATAAAGCCAAAACAACAGGCAAGAATAAAGTGTGTGTTTATCAGCCGGCTCCCGCCAAAGAAACCGAAGCCGCGTAACCGGATAGAATAAGCAGGAGCTGATGGACTCTAAACCTCTCGCTAAAACGCTTCGTCAGCCCATGGTATGGGTTGGATTGATTGCCGGCTTTTCCCTGGCCGTAGGGGTCCATGAATGGCCGTATATCAATTGGAAAAAAGCAGCTCCTCCCGTAGACCAGCTGCCGTTGGTGATCAGGCAGGATGCCAAAGGAGACGGCCGTTTCGGTTCCCGCAGAAGCGGCTCCCGGCGCCATCGCGGCGTCGACCTCGCAGCTGCGCTCAATAGCCCGGTTCGGGCCATTCGTAGCGGCACGGTTGTACAAGTGGGCAACCATCGCGGGCTTGGCAATTATGTGGAGCTTGAGCATCAAGCAGGCCTGCGTAGCCTTTATGCGCACTTAAACAGCGTTCAGGTAGAAGCGGGTGCGCGGGTTCGCCAGGCAGAGGTACTTGGCAGCGTCGGCAAGACAGGCAATGCGAAACACCCTTGGATCACCCCCCATGTGCACCTTGAAGTGGTGAAAGATAATCACTCTATCGATCCTGTCCTGATTGGATTGCGTATTGCTGATACGCGCGCATCAGCAATACCCTCCGCTGTTGGGCAAGATGAATCCTTGGATGCCGAAGGTGGGGAATAAGAAAAAGGGCTCGTTGCAGCCTGTCGCCGGCCAGGGCTGGTGGTTTGATTCCTGGGCTTCGCCGCTGGTTGTTGCGGGGATTACAGACCGTTCGACTTCGCGTCCGGCTTTGCTTGGGCTTGCCGGCGCGCGCATGGCATTTGAAGGCGAACAAGTGCATGGGGCTGGCATTGCTGTGGTTGATCGCAAGAGTGCGGCCCAACAGCTGCTTGCCGGCTGCGATGCGTTGATTACCCGTTGTGCGGAAGTGGCCCTGCTTATCCGCACCGCTGATTGTTTGCCTGTTTTTTTCGCGCACCCAAAACAGGGTGTTGTTGCTTTAGCCCATGCCGGATGGCGGGGGCTGGTTAAGCAGTTGCCTGTGCGCGTGTTGGCGGCTTTCTGGGGGCTTTTCCGCTGCCCTGCTGAAGAAATTGAAGTGGCTATCGGGCCGGCGATCCGTTCTTGTTGTTATACGGTCGGCCCCGAGTTTAAAGCGGCCTTCGGTTCTTTTGTTGATAAGCGCCAGGGCAGGCGCACCTGCGATTTGATCGCCGTTGCCGTCAGCCAGCTTGAGCAGGCCGGTGTCCTGCGGGCGAATATTTTAGACAGCGGTTTATGCACGGCGTGTGATGCTAAGCAGTGGTTTTCATTGCGCCGGGAGGCCGCGGCAGACGAGCGGCTGACCTCGTTGATCATGCTTAAAAACTAACAGGATTAGGGGTGGGCTCTAGATGCATCGAGCGATCGGCTATATATCCAAGTGTTTTGTCCGGATCCGCCCAGGCGAAGAAAACAAAACTTACCTCACTTTCTTCTATTTCTTCCTCGTTATCACCGCCTACTACGTCATTAAACCCGTAAGCCGTTCGCTTGTTTTAGGCGAGCTGGGTTCGCGGATGGTACCTTACGTTGACCTTATTTGTGTGGTCGTGATGGGGCCGGTGGTAGCACTCTTTGCCCGGCTGGTTGACCGCCTGAAAAAGCAGCAACTGGTGGCCTGTTCTTTCTGGTTTGTAACGGCGGTGCTTCTGTTGTTCTGGAAACTGCTTTCTTTTAAGGCCCCCTGGATAGCGGGCGCCTTTTATGTTTGGGTTTCGGTGTTGTCGGTTTTGGTAGTCACTTTGTTTTGGCTGGTGGCAAACGACCTGTTTCATCCGCGTGAAGCCAAACGGCTTTTTGGGTTTATCGGTTCAGGGGGAATTTTAGGGGGTATTGCCGGTTCAGCGATTGCCGCTTTCGGGGCGCGCGCATTGGGAACCGAGCATTTGCTGCTTCTTTCCGCGGTTTTATTGATAGGCTCCTGGTTGTTGGTTGAGCGGTTGTGGGTCTATTCGATTGAGCCGCCTTCGGATGGTATCAGCAAAAGCAAAGCACCGCGTGAGAACTTCTTTTCAGACCCTTCAGGATTTCTGGGGCTTTTGTTTCAATCCCGCTACTTGCTTTTGCTTGTGGCTTTGGTCGGCTTGGCCAAAGTAATTTCCACGCTGGTTTATTATCAGTTTAACCCGTTTTTGGAAAATGCATTTCCGGACCTGGACGCGCGCACGGCGTTTACCGGATTGTTTTTCGGCGGTATGAACATCGCCGCGTTTATCATCCAGTTCGGGTTTACCAGTTTTGTGCTGCGGCGGCTGGGGTTGCGCGCCGCTTTGTTTACTCTTCCTGTAGGGCTGTGCATCGGGACCATCGCTTTGCTGGGGTGGCCTGGCTTGTGGTTGGTGGCAGGCTTGGAGCTTTACGACGGCGCGATGAACTATTCGCTTCAGCAGACAGCCAAGGAAGTTTTGTATTTGCCGATTGACCGGTCGATACGTTATAAGGTCAAACCGTTTATCGATATGGTGGTTTTCCGGTTTGGGAAGGGCATTGCCGCCGTCATCGGCATTCTTTTACTGCATGGCCTGCATGTTCAGCCGCAAACGCTGGGGTATCTGTCGATTCCGTTAATAGGTGTGTGGATGTTGGTGGCTGTCTGGTTGGCGCGTGATTATGTGGCCACTATCCGCACGTCGCTTCAGGCGCGCGCCGCTTTGCGCCGCGTCCAGTTGTCTGCAGGCACCGGGCAGTGGGGCGAGCTGTTCGGCTCGCTGACCGATTTGCCGCCGGCTGCAAAGAAATTGAGTTTGATTGATCAGTTAGTGGCCACCAAAGAGGCCGCGCCGCTTCACGTGAAAGATTTTCTTGCCGAGCTGATGGCGCAAGAAACATTTTCAGGCAATTCCGCCGAATTGGGAGTTGAGGTGCACCGCCTTAAAGCGATAGTAAGCGATGGCAGTGTTGCGATGGCCATGCGCAGGCAGGCAATCAGGTTATTGGCGCGCCTTTCCGATCAGGCAATCGTTGATTATCTTTTTGGATTGTTGCTGGTGGAGGAAGACCTTGCCCTAAGGCAGGAAGCGGTTATCGGGTTGATCAAGCTGCGCCTTAAGCGCCGGTCATTGGAATTTCCTGCGAAGCCGATACGCCGGTTGGTGGGGTATGAAGTGGAAAATTATCAGCGCATCATCGCTGTCGCTTCGATTTATCGAAAACACTGCCGGGGCGCGTTAGCCCTGGATGACCCTGCTTTGGCTTTGTTAAAGACGCTGCTTGAAGAGTCTGTTGAGCAGGTTTTCCGGATGCTTATGCTGCTGCACCGGCCCGAAGACGTCCATTTGGTTTATGAGCAAATGCAAGCACCGGATGCGCACTTGCGCGCCGATGCTTTGGAGCTTTTGGATAATCTAGTAGACCCTGCGATGCGGTCGATTCTGTTGCCGATTTTGGATGAAGACCGGTTTTTGTCTGTGCTTGATGAAGCATCGTCTCTTGCGCACGAACCGACTACGGCTTATCGGATCCTGCAAGAAGCGATTTGGGACCACAACTATTGGCTGAGTATTACGACGCTCTGCGCGGTGGGCCGCCTGCGCTTGACCTCCATGCGCCAAGAGCTGGAAAAAGCTTCCCGGCATTCCCGGCGGCTGCTTTCTTCAGCCGCGAAAACCGCGCTTTATCTCGCCACGCGCTCGTGAAATCTTTATTTATCGAGTGCCGCTTGAAAAATAATCCGGAGGTTTTACGATGATTCTCACTTACCAGGGAATAAGCCCGGATATTCACCCAAGTGCTTACGTAGCTCCTGGGGCGGATGTGATCGGGAAGGTGAAGCTGGCACGGGATTCGAGCATCTGGTTTGGCTGTGTTTTGCGCGGAGATGTTAATCGTATCGAAATCGGCCAAGCTACCAATATTCAGGACGGCTCTATCCTGCACGTCGATGATGATCATCCGTGTTTGATCGCGCACCATGTGCATGTGGGCCACCATGCCAACCTGCATGGCTGCCGCGTTGAAACCGGAGCTATGATCGGCATCGGGTCAATCGTATTAAGCGGTTGCCGCATTGGGGAAGAAGCGATTATCGGGGCAGGCAGCGTTGTTCTTGAAGGCACCAAAATTCCGCCACGCAGTCTTGCCGTGGGTGCGCCGGCGCGCGTTGTGCGTAAACTGACGCCGAAAGATATCGGTTATATCAAGCGATGGGTGGCGAAGTACGTCAGGCTGGCGAAAGCGTATAAAAGCATCAAGAAGTAATGCGGAGGGGGGGAGTTGAACCCCCACGCCTTTCAGCACGGGCTTCTGAGACCCGCGTGTCTGCCAGTTCCACCACCTCCGCACGAGGTTTATCAGTATAGCTGCAGTGATTAGCCCTCGCAAGTCTCGCTAAGAGTCGGTAGCGGGTCATTTTGGCGGGTCCTGCAGCTCGCACCCCACAGCGTCCTCGCCGCGCCGCACTATCGGCGTCGTCGGCTCCGGGCGTGTGGGGGCCCTGCTCGCGTCACCCGTCAAAATGACCCGCTATCTAAGAGTTAAATCAATTTCCAGAAGAAGTACTTGTCTTTCCGATAAGGCGGATGGCAGGGTGGCTGTGGAGCCGCAGCTCACGTCCGAGCGAGCGGGCACGGAGTCACCTTCATTTAAAGCTTAGTGACGAGCGAGCCGGACGTGGCAGCGCAGCCGCGACACGCCGGGGCGCGGCAAGCGGTGCGGCGGAACAGACACCCTGACACTCTCCGCCGTGGTATAATCCTCGACGCTATGAACATCGGGCTGACCTATGACCTTCAGACAGATCCCAGCGACGAGCGGCAGGCGGAGTTTGACGCGCCGGCTACGCTTGAAGCGCTGCGAGTGGCGCTTGAATCTTTAGACTACTCTGTAGTCCTGCTCGGCAATGCCAACCAGCTCATCGCCGACCATCGATCCCTGCACTCTGTCGACATTGTTTTTAATATTGCTGAAGGTAGCTTCGGCCGCTGCCGCGAGGCTTGGGGGCCGATGCTGCTTGAGCAGTGGGGTGTTCCTTTTATCGGCTCTACAGCAGCGGCACAAGCCTTAGGGCTGGATAAAGTGATGAGCAAGCGGTTGGCATTGGCATCCGGGGTGCAAACCCCGCCGTGGTGGTTGATTGCCGACGCTGGCGCACCGCTTGCGGAGCATTTGCCGTTTCCTTTAATAGTTAAGCCGTGTTATGAAGGGTCAGGTTTAGGCATTGATCCTCAAGCGGTTGTTTATAATGACCAAGCGCTGCGTAAGAGGGTAGATAATCTTATCGCGCGATTCAAACAACCTTGTTTGGTTGAGCAATTTATCCCTTTCGGCGAATTAACTGTTTTTTTGACGGGCAATCACCCGCCGCAAGCCTACCCGGTTATTCAGCGCCCATTGGATGTGAAAACCCGGCTGTCTACGCATGTTGCCGGCGAGATTCGCGAATGGTTTTGTCCGGTTGAATTGACGCCTGCATTGGACAGTGCCGCCCGTGAAGCTGCTGTTAAGGTTTTTGAAGCGCTTGGCTGCCGTGATATGGCCCGCGTTGATTTCCGTGTCGATGAAGCAGGGCAGGTATACTTTCTTGAAATCAATCCGCTGCCTTCCTTTGCCCCGGATGGCACGATCGGGCTCTTGGCGGAGTTTTTGGGGATTACCTACGCGCAGTTAGTCGGAAGGATAGTGGATGCTGCAATTGACCGGATCAAACAAGCCAATCTAAGGTTGGAGTAAACCATGAGTTTTTCTGAAGTTTACCGCTACCCCGAATATTACAACTTAGGCTACCGCTGGAACACCGATGCGGAGTGCGAATTTATCAACGACTGTCTTTCTACCTATCGGCCGAAAGGCGGCAAACGGCTGTTTGATATCG
>ORMF011083106.1_pt1 | contig 12782 bp, 13 predicted proteins | sample 1779871 | NCBI WGS metagenome assembly ORMF01 (sample SAMEA104232316, study PRJEB22302) | groundwater metagenome | biome: forest; feature: aquifer; material: groundwater | place: USA | collected 2011-08-07 | depth 5.4 m | reverse complement strand
GCGTAAACCCCGGGGCAGCAACGGGGCGATCAGCGCCCACTCCTCGTCCGTTAGGTCGAACCGTGCGCTCATGATCCACCTCCGCGGACCATGAATCACAAAACGCCCGAATTGGGAATCCCCTATTGAGTAAAGACCCTAATGTTCGATAGATAAACTGTTACAGCGCAAAAACGGGAATACGGCTGCCAACGAGGTATGGTCGATGGACTTCGTCTCGGATGCTCCGTTCGACGGTCGGAGCCTTTGCGCCATGACGCTACCCGATGTCTTCACGCGTGAAGCTCTTGCCATCGAGGTCGACCAGAGAATCGCCGGCGAACAAGTGGCCGACGTGCTTGATGCCGTGATCGAAGGTCGCAATGCGCTAAAGCGAATCAGGGTGGACAAAATGGGCTCGAGGTCGCCTCGAACTCGTTCAACCGCTGGGCCTCTGAGCACGGCGTGACACTTGACGCCAGATAGCCGGGCAAACCGATTGACAATGCGTCCGTGGAATCATTCAATCGCTGCCTGCGCAAGGAGTGTCTGAATGCCCATTGGTTCTTGTCTTTGGAGGATGCCAAGAACAAAATCGAGGCGTGGTGGATGTTCTACAACGAGAGCCGGCCTCACTCTGCTCTTGGCTCTCGGCGATCGTACGTCGCGCGAATTTGCTTCATTGGCTGGGGTTAACCCCGGCCAATGAAGACCGGAAGCCTACCGTCTGGTCGGCCGAGAAACCGGGGACCCGTCATAACCTTGACGGACTCTAACTCAAATCTGGAGGAATTATAGGGGATCAAGTCAGTTTGCCGATCCTTCTAGCTTGGCATCAATGTTGCAAGGCTCTGGATTCCGTATCCAAGAAGTAAAACAGCTAAGTTGCAGCATCTCAACTTTGATAATTCGCATGCAAGCTTTACTGCTACGAAAGAATGCGTTGATAATGCTTACATGAGGAAATTCTGTTTTTTTTGCACTGCTGCGACTGAAGATGACGTCGAATTTTGCCGACTTAATTTCGCCCAAAATTTGTAGGTTGCCGGAGAGGTAAAGGTCTTGTTTAATGTCTGTAGGTACTTCCGCTTGGAAAATTATGCGGCACCCATAACTTATACTAAAGATCTCCTCTTCACGCAGCCCCAAATACCGAATCTGCGCCTTGCTGATTTGGGTAGAAGCTTCCGTCGAGCAGAAGAGGATTATGATAATATTTATGATGCTCGCATATAGTATATTTTGGCTTGGCCACGAGCCGAGTATAGAGATTTTTCCCATGAATAGTTACCTGCTGTGTCGCAGTGTCCGATGCTTTACGGTCGGGTATCACTAGCGGTGTCCGTTTGGTAGAGAAACTTTATATTGGCCGAACTGGCGTTTTCTATAATCTGGCAACTCTTAAATCGCCATATTTCGCTGCATCCCGCGTGCGTCTTGGCCGTTCTCCAAAAGCCACGCGTAGCTAGATACGATGCCATCTTGGAGGTTAATTTTAGCACGCCAGCCCAGTGCGTGCAGCTGGGAAACATCCGTCACCTTTCGGGGCATGCCGTCCGGCTTCGAACGATCGAAGGTCAGCCGCCCGTTGTAGCCGACGACATGCGCGATCAACTCCGCGAGCGCCTTGATTGATATTTCCTGCCCCGACCCGACATTGACCTGACTCTCGGCTGAATAGTTTTCCAACAGAAAAACCGCCGCGGCGGCTAGATCGTCGACATGCGTGAATTCTCGTTGTGGGGTTCCGCTTCCCCAAATGACCACCTTAGTGGCGTTCGTCAGTTTCGCTTCATGAATTCGGCGCAGGAGCGAGGGAAGGACGTGTCCATCGGCTAGGTCGAAGTTGTCATTAGGACCATACAGATTACTCGGCATCGCCGAGATGAAATCACATCCATGCTGCCGACGGTAGGCATCGCAGAGCTTTAAGCCGGCGATCTTTGCCACAGCGTACCACTGGTTCGTCGGCTCGAGCGGCCCCGTCAGCAGCGCATCCTCACGAACCGGTTGGGCCGCGAGGCGCGGATATACGCAGTTCGAGCCAAGGTAGAGCAGCTTTTTGACGCCGGTTCTGCGCGCACCTTCGATGACATTCGCCGCGATCATCAGGTTGTCGTAAAGAAAGTCAGCAGGCCGCGTGTCATTGGCATGAATTCCGCCCACCATTGCCGCAGCTACGACGATGGCGTCAGGCCGGTGTTCAGCCAGCCAATCTTCAGTTTCAGCCTGTCGGCGGAGATCAACCGAGCTCCGTCCGACCGTCAGCAATTCGCAATCTTGCCCTTCCAGGCGACGTAACAGCGCCGAGCCGACCATCCCCCGATGGCCAGAAATCCAAATACGGCTGCCGTCGATTCGGAATGACCGCACGATCTTGCTCTGTCGGTTGTCGTTCAGCATCGGCACTACAAAAATAAACGCTGATCAATTTGATGGCAAATACAATGATAAATGCAAACATGCACCTGTTGGATCAGCGGGGTGAACCGCGATGGAACATTAAGGAGATAATCCGCCACTAGAGCCAACCGACCACTGTCCTGTCCAGTAAGAGCTACAGTTATCATTCCGATCTCGTGCGCTTTCTCAAATGCTTTCACAACGTTCGGTCAATTCCCCAATGTGCTAATGCCCATCAATACGTCTCCCCGGCGGCCATATACCTCGACTTACCGTGCAGATACAGTGTCGAATCTCACGTCATTGCTCCACGCCGTCAAGATTATTGGACTGTCTGACAGGCACATCACTCGCAGTGCAGGACGATCCTTCAAATAGCGGCCGACCAATTCGCCCGTCATGTGCATTGCATCTGCTGCAGAGCCCCTATTGCCGCACAGCAAGACTGCGTGGTCAGGTTTCAGATATCCAGTACACGCAGTGACCGTGGCGTCTACAGAGGTTTCCAATAAGCAATCGATTGTTTGTACGATCAATACCGTCGATTGACGCAAATATTGATGGATTCCGGAATAATCCGGTATCTCTGGATGCCCCAACGCCCCCATAGCGCCCATCGTCATTTCAACGCACACCCATGCATTTGTTCCAATGCCATCGGATCGCATGCTAATCTTGGGATTGGTAATTGTAGCATATTGTTATTATAACTTAAAAATGAAATACTGCAATATTCGCCGCTACTTAAGAGCTTTATCCATCGGAGGGTGAAAATTTGTGACACTACCCACCAATTGGCGAAAATGACGATGTAATGGCCCACAGATCGGTGCAATTAGGTGTGTGTAAATGAGCTCTTTTCCCAGCCAGACATCTTCTACCCCCCCTATCGACCCGGATGGTATTCCGGAGGGTGAGGTAGCAAAACTCTATCTTGCGATGCGTCGAATTCGGCGCGTCGAGGAAGAAATTGAGCGGATTTACCACACCGACGTCGTCAAGAGCCCCGTCCATCTGTCGATCGGTCAAGAAGCTGCGGCGGTAGGTGTTTGCGGCGCCTTGCGGCCGAATGACATAGTGTTTGCTACGTATCGCGGCCATGCCGCCTACTTGGCCAAAGGCGGCGATATGAAGCGGATGATCGCCGAATTGTATGGAAAAGCCACCGGCTGCGGGGGCGGCAAATCTGGCTCGATGCACCTGATCGACATTGCAGCAGGCATGATGGGGACGTCTGCAATCGTCGGCACCACCATTCCCCAGGCCATCGGTTATGCGTATGCCATTAAGCGCCGTGGCCTAGACCAGGTAGTGGTATCGTTTTTTGGCGACGGCGCCACCGAAGAAGGTGTGTTTCACGAGAGCATCAATTTTGCCGCGCTGAAACGCCTGCCCGTGCTGTTCGCTTGCGAGAACAATCTCTACGCCATCCATTCACACGTACGCGACCGCATGGCGACCACCGACTTGGTGCTTCGTGCACGATCATACGGTGTTCCAGCCGAACGCATTGCGCATGGTGACGTGTTCGCGTTGCGCCGAGAGGTGTCCAACATGCTACCCGCCATCCGTGCTGGCGGAGGACCTCGTTTCATCGAGATCGAAACCTATCGCTACAGTCGACATGTTGGGCCCGGTTCGGACATCGAGCTTGGCTACCGCGCCAAGGAAGAGTTGGAACTGTGGCAGGCGCGCGATCAGATCGCTCGCCTGGCCGCAATGCTCCCCTCGGAGGCGCGCGCGAACATCGACAATGCGATCAACGCCGAGGTTGCTGAAGCGTTCGCCTTTGCTGAGCGCAGCCCTTTCCCCGCCAACAACGCGCTACACCAGAATGTGCTCCATGACTGAACGCACGCGCGAGCTAACCTACGCCCAGGCTCTGTTCGAAGCCACCGTCCAGGAGATGGAGCGTGATCCCGATGTGTTCGTATTCGGACTTGGGGTGGATGACCCCCTGGGCATGTACGGTACGACCCTCGACCTGCACAAACGCTTCGGTGCCGACCGAAACTTTGATACGCCCTTGTCCGAAGATGCGATGACGGGCCTGGCGATCGGCGCTGCGCTAGCTGGCATGCGCCCAATTCACGTGCACCAGCGCATGGACTTCCTCATGCTGTGCATGAATCAGCTTGTCAATATAGCCGCGAAGATGAGTTATACCTTTGACGGTTCGGTGAAGGTGCCTATGGTCGTGCGTGGCATCATCGGCAGAAGCTGGGGCCAGGGACCACAGCATTCGCAGTCGCTGCATTCGTTCTTCATGCATGTGCCGGGGTTGAGAGTGGTCGCCCCAACCACTCCGCATGATGCCAAAGGCTGCATGATTGCGGCCATCCGCGACAACAATCCGGTGATATTCATGGAGCACCGGATGCTCTACAGTCTCAAAGGCTTGGTGCCAGAAGATGCCTATGCTGTCCCATTCGGTTCAGCGCGAGTGCTCGGCCACGGCGACGACATCACGATCGTGGCAATCAGCTACATGGTTGTCGAGGCGCTGCGCGCGCGTGTGCATTTGCAAGAGGTTGGCATCTCGGCTGAAGTGATAGACCCGGTGAGCTTGGCACCGCTCGACGTCGACACGATCGCCGCGTCAGCCGCCCGAACTGGGCGGCTCTTAGTGGTAGACACGGACTGGACGGATTGTGGGGCGTCGGCCGAGATAATTGCCGCCGTGATAGAGCGGTTCGGACGCGGCGAAGCGCCACATGTCGCGCGCATGGGCTATGCGCCCGCCCCCTGCCCTACGACCAAGCCCCTGGAAAATCTATTCTATCCAAACGGCCGCACGATCGCGGCCAAAGCCCACACGATGGTCAAGGCGCACGAGCCAAAATGGGCACCTCAGAGTGTCGAGGCCGAGGAAATTACCGAGTTCAGAGGGCCCTTCTGACCATGTCTATCGAAGAACGCTTGCGCTTGAACGTACATGCGGCGATCCGTGCCTATTGCGAATCCCAGCACGATTTTCGTTTCAAGCCTAACGACCCGATCGTGCGGCTGCATGAACCTACTTTTTCAACGGATGAAATCAATGCGGCAGTTGATGTACTACTATCGACTATGGTCACGATGGGGCCAAAGGTAAAGGAATTCGAACGTGAGTACGGTCGGTATTTCGGTTTCGACCATAGTGTGATGAGCAATTCAGGATCATCGGCCAATCTGTTGGCGATCGCGGCCTTGGTCAACCCGGCGACCCCTGAGCATCTTTCTCCCGGCGATGAAGTGATTGTGCCTGCACTCTCGTGGTCGACAACGCTTTGGCCCCTAGTGCAGTGTGGCCTCAAGCCCGTAATTGTGGACATCGACCCTGACACGCTCAACATAGATCCGAACGAGATCGAGCGCGCGATCTCGCCTCGCACGCGCGCGGTAATGGTGGTCCACGTTTACGGCAATCCATGCAACATGGCGGCAATAGGTGATATCTGCCGGCGACACGGCTTGCAGCTAGTTGAGGACTGCTGCGAAGCTTTGGATGCGCACTACGACGGCAAACCGGTCGGTAAGTACGGGCGCGTTGGCACTTTCAGCTTCTATTTCTCACACCACATGACCACGCTAGAGGGCGGCATGTGCGTCACCGACGATTTCGAGCTGGCCGAGGTTATGCGTGCACTGCGCGCACATGGTTGGACGCGGGAGCTGGAAGACCGCGGGCGCTATCTCCGGCAGTACCCCGACATCGACCCACGCTTCCTGTTCGTCAATGTAGGCTTCAATTTGCGTGCAACTGAAATTCAGGGCGCCATCGGTCTGATACAACTCCCCAAGCTCGCGGGCTTTGTGGCTCAACGGCGCGCCAATTCGACAGCATGGCGTGAAGATCTCAGCCGTTGGGAGCGCTATTTCAGATTCCAAATCGAGTCGCCGAAAGCGCAATCGTCGTATTTTGGCTTCCCAATGACGCTCAAGGACGACGCACAATTCACGGTGTCCGAGTTCATGGCATTCCTCAAGCAAGCGAGAATTGAAACACGCCCGATCATTGCCGGCAACATTGCCGTGCAGCCGGCGATGAAGCTGTTCGACCACCGCGTGGTCGGCGACTTGCAGCACGCCACTCGAGTCATGCACGGCGGTGTCACCTTCGGCAACCACCAGGCGGTCGATGCTGCGGCTCGTGAGTACGTCAACTCGCAAGTCGCCGGCTTCATGGCCAGCAAGGGCCTGGCGTGACCCAGCCAAGCGTCGGTCCGGCCATGAACCGGATTGGTTGATTAAGGGCGGCCAAATATGACTAATCCGCGAGCGTTAATTACTGGCATTACGGGCATGGTTGGCTCGCATCTGGCCGACTATCTGATTGAAAAGACCGACTGGGAAATCCACGGGATGATCCGGTGGCGCAGTCCCCTGGACAACCTGGAGAGCCTGATTGGTCGTGTAAATCGCCGCGATCGGGTATTTCTGCACTACGGAGATCTGCGCGATACGCTGGCGGTGCAGGACGTCGTCCGGTCGGCGAAGCCTGACTTCGTGTTCCATTTGGCGGCCCAAAGCTTTCCGCGAACCAGTTTCGAATCGCCGCTCGACACATATGACACCAACATCCAGGGCACGACGCGTGTGCTGGATGCCTTGCGCCAATACAGTCAAAAGTCGGTAGTTCATGTCTGCGCCTCGTCCGAGGTGTTTGGCCGTGTCCAGAAGGACAAGTTGCCAATTAACGAAGAGTGCATTTTCCACCCCGCCTCGCCCTATGCGATCTCGAAGGTCGGTACCGACCTCGTTGGCCGATTCTATGCCGAGGCTTATGGCATGACAGTGATGACCACGCGCATGTTCACCCACACCGGGCCGCGGCGGGGCGATGTATTCGCAGAGTCCACATTCGCCAAACAGATCGCGATGATCGAAGCAGGGCTAATCAAACCCGTAGTCAAGGTTGGAAATTTGACGTCGCTACGAACCGTGGCGGACGTGCGCGACGCCGTGCGTGCCTATCACCTCCTCGTCACGGTCAAGCCACAGGCTGGCGCGTACTACAATATCGGCGGCAGCTACAGTTGCACGGTCGAGGACATCCTTCACACTCTGCTCAAGCTGTCGCCCAAGGCGAACGAAATCAAGATCGAAGTTGATCCAGAGCGGCTTCGCCCGATCGATGCCGACCTCCAAATCCCTGACACACGCAAATTTTCGGCCCATACCGGCTGGGTGCCGGAGATCCCATTCGACGTCACAATGCAAGACTTACTGAATTATTGGCGAAGCCGCGTCGCGCGTGATGGCGCGCGATTGCTGGTGCGCTAAGGACAGCCCCTTCCATGATCATTTGCCGCACCCCCTTTCGCATCTCTTTCTTCGGCGGTGGAACCGACTATCCAGCGTGGTACAGCGACCATGGCGGCGCGGTCCTAGCCGCGACGATAAATCGCTATTGCTACATCAACTGTCGGTTCTTGCCACCGTTCTTTGAATACCTCAGCCGAATAGTCTGGTCGAAGATTGAGGTAGTGAAAACGAATGAACAGATCGAGCACCCAGTAGTCAGCAGCGTGATGCGGTACCTCAATGTGGTAGAGGGGATAGAAATTCATCACGCTGGCGACCTGCCCGCGCGATCCGGGCTTGGCTCAAGCTCCGCCTTTACGGTTGGGGTGCTGCACGCCCTGCACGCCTTAAAAGGGGAGTTGGTATCTAAGGAGACCCTGGCCCAACAGGCGATCCATGTCGAGCGTGACTTGCTGCATGAGACGGTTGGTGTGCAGGACCAGATTCAGACCGCATTTGGCGGCTTGAACCGCATCGACATCGCCCCGAACGGCCTGTTCCAGGTACAACCACTACCTTTGACCCGGCTGCGCGTGGCGCAAATTGAAAATCATCTGCTGATGTTCTACACGGGCGTGGTGCGCAATGCGAGTGAGATCGCCGCGGCACAGGTCCGGTCAATTTCGGACCACACGCACGAGTTGCATGAAATGCGCAAGCTGGTTGATGTAGCGGTCGACACGCTTGCAGGTGACAATGACATGTCGGAATTCGGCCGGCTGCTACATGAGACCTGGGAGCTGAAACGAAGATTGTCGAATAAGATCGCCCCCGACTTTGTCAACGAAATTTATAGCCGCGCGCGCAGGGCCGGCGCCTTGGGAGGAAAACTCTTGGGCGCAGGCGGCGGCGGCTTCATGCTATTCATCGTTCCTCCGGAGCTGCATGTGTCCGTCTGCACTGCGCTGTCAGAGCTATTGGTCGTTCCGATTCAATTCGAGTGGAGCGGGACACAGCTCATTTTCTATGACCCGCCCAGTTATTCCAGAACTGCGCATCATCGCCGCGATTTCAAGCACTATGTCGTCGGCAATGGCCACAACCGAGATAGCGCCGACTAGCTCCGTATTTCTAGCCCACGCAATGTGGTTTGGACCTCGGGCCGCCGCCCCCCGAGGAGAAACTTGCCAATCGGCATGCCCACATGATGCCATCTGAGATGTTAACAGAGCATTGAGCGCCTCGAACGGGTCTAGGAATAAAACCTCCGCACCTTCAAGGTCATCCCGATTGGTGCGCGAAGCCGTGGGTGCAGCTCGCTCTGTCCTCGCCCAGTGACTGCTACTCGCGTCCTGTATACCCTGTTTCCTCCATGAGCTCACGCCGAGTCGCACCGATCAGGCTTCGTTCGTATTGATCCGGCCCAACAGGCAACGTGAGTTCTATGCGCCGCACGCCGTACTGGTACTATCGAAGAAATAGGATAGAGCCATCGCCGCGTTCGGCCACGATGGTGGCGAAGTTACCGGCTGTGACCTGATGGTAGTCGTCAATCACTTGGCCATCAGCCATTCGCACCGTTTCCACTGGCAACCTCAAGATACGGAGGCGTGAGTAAACGACCCGGCGACTCAAAACATCCCGGGACGTCACGAGCTTGTTTCCTTGCTTTCTGTGTTTTTTAGGTTGACGAAGAAGTTGCGACTCTGGTTGATCGCAAGTACAGCGTCCACTGCGGCTGCGGGCAACGGGCCTTGGCCACTGGCTGCAATATTCTCATCCACCTCGTCCGTGTTAAGCATGCCTGGAATTACGGTTGACACTGCGGGAAACGACAAACAGAAGCGTAACGCGATCTGCGTGGCAGTAACACCAGAGGTGGTTTGGACGGTCGCAAGCAGTTCTCTCGCCCCCTCAATCCAGCGGTCCAGCTGAGAGCGTGGCCAGCCTAGGCGGTGATCACCCGGAGGAAATATTGTTGATGGGAGAATTTTTCCGGAAAGAAAGCCAAAGCACAATGGTGTGCGCGCAATAATTCCTATTCCTCTCCGCGATGCCTCGTCCAGCAGCCCTAGCGTCGCCGCCCGTACATCCAGCATGTTGAAATTTACTTGCACCGCGGCAATATTCACTACCCGGAGTAGGTCGATCGCTTCGGCCGGCGATTTAGCTGACACGCCCCAGAGTCGAATTTTACCAGCTTGCACTAGCGACGATAGTGTCTCGCGAACGTCATCCTGATTTGTCAGCTCGATTGATGAATTGTGCAACTGCAGGAGATCGATGTAATCGGTCTTAAGGCGCCGCAGGCTACCCTCCACCGAGATCGTAATTTCGGCGGGCGAGAAGTTGGGGCTGCGGTCCCACCTCTGGTATCCCGCCTTAGTCGCAACTACGACTCGAGTTCGTCGGCAGCCAAGCGCGCGGCCGATCAGTTCCTCGCTCCGACCATAGCCGTAGACGCTAGACGTATCGAAAAAGGTGATGCCCTGGTCAAACGCACGTTGAAGCGCCCTGAGCGACACAGCATCGTCAGTATCGCCGTACGAGGTCTGACCATCTGTCAGGCCTCCAATACCCCAAGCGCCAAAGCCGATTTCTGAAACCAGAATCCCGCTGCGGCCGAGCGGACGATATCTCATTTTGTAATGTCCAAGATTAATCAGTGAGACCGGTATAGAGACCGCTAGTAGTGGCCGGCAAGTTCACGCGTAATTTCAGCAGTCCGGGTTGAATAGAGATAAGCACCCTTCTTGTTGCCCCACCACACCACTTCACGGCACCAGACTTGGAAATCATCGTAGGGTTTGGATGCCCGATCGACCTCCACCACGGTAGGCTTTTCATGCAATGTCGCCGACTCGCCATCGCGCACACGTCGCCAATAATCCAACAGATCGTAGCGCAAGCGGAGGGCTTCGTTTTCATGCACAAAGGGTTGCCGCACCAACGCATGATTTAGCCGCACAGCCTCCGTCACGATCTGCGTCGACAAACCAGTGCCGCGTGTTGCTACTGTTTCGAGCAGCAACCGCCCAGCCTCGGCATAGAAGGCATCGAACTTATGTTCCGCTGTCAGCTTAATAAAAATGAATTCATCGGCCGGCCAGTAAATATTTAGGTAGGTCTTGGAGAATACATATTCAGGGCCGCCCTGTTGAATCGATCTAGACTCGGCGTCGAAGTAGTCATTAATTTCGGCGATCATTGGGTAGCGCCCGGCATCGGCGGTCATGAACGCCTCTATCATGTCACGATACGAAATACCTGAGATGCCATGCGCCACTATCAGCGGAATCTGAAACAGCTTGTCGAAATGCAATAGTGCAGCCATCCAACAAAATGCTCGGGTGCGACGCCAGTCCTTCGGCGGCATGGCAGCGGTTGCAACTACCAATTGCTGAACCTCGGGCACGTCGTCGTCCAACTCGACGCGTTCGCCGTGAATGTTGATGATCTTCGATTCCACCGTGACCATGCCATATTTGCGTTGATAAGCTGGATCGCCCATCTCGGCGTTTGGCAAGATCGACAGGTTATTGAATTGGATGCGATTGTGCTGGCCGTTGTCGATCAACTGGTCCACGCCGCGCACGAAGGACTCGTATGTCTCGCCAGGCAGGCCTAGAATTAGATCAGAATAAGTTTCCACTCGATCCCGAGTGAACCGCCGCTGTAATTCCATATAGGTATCGAGCGAAATGTTGTCCCGCTTGATTGCCTGCAACGTGGTTGTATCGACGCTCTGCATCGACAGAGCCACGCCCTTGTTTAGGCCGGCGTCAGACAAAATCTTTTGTGTATCATAGGCCCGCTCCGTCGCGTTCTTGGTATTTTGCACCGACAACGCGACCGGATACCCCGTCTCCAACTTCACCTTGGCAACGTATCGCGCGATATCAATGTCACGCTTTTGGATTCCGAAGTTCGCATCACAGCAGAAGATATACTCAATCCGTTTGTTCGCAAACCAATCAATTTCACGGTATAGCCGGTCCTCGCCGAACTTCGTCACCTTGCCGGCGGTTGCCGAGCCCCAGTCGCAGAACGTACAGCGAAAAGGGCAGCCGCGATTGGTTTCCCATAGGCCGATCCAACTCTCGCGCGGGTTCGCCTCCATCAGCGAATCGAACGCCCCTTCGAAGAACGGCGACGGTATTTCATCTAGGTCCCGAACCCGCTCCGCATTCGAGTTGCGGATGAAGCCGCCGTCAGCTTTTACAAAACTGATCCCAGGCAAGGCCTCCCATGAACGGTCGGGAAACATCTCAAGCAATTTTAGGAAAGTGCGCTCGCCCTCGTTGTGAACCGCCAAATCGATCTGCGGATGGGCGCGTAAAAATGCCTCGGGCTGATCCGGCACTTGCGGCCCACCGAACACGACAATAATGCCGGGCTTGATCGCCTTCAACCGGCGCGCGATTTCAAGCGATATTTGACCGTTCCAAACATAGGTGCTGAAACCGACAAGATCGGCCTCACGCAACGCCTCCACTGCCTCGGCGATACGTACTCGCTTGTATAGGGGGAGCAAGAATCGATAGCGCGACGGATCGGCTGCATTCTTCTGTGCATATGTTTGCAGCAGCGCTGTCGAATAAGGCAGATAGTTCTGACCCGAAAATGAATTGTTGATCTGGACCAGTCCGATCGTGACCGGACAACGAATCGTCGGTGTTGGCATTCCGGGTCTGCCGGACAAACCGTCAGAGAGAAGTCGATCATTGGTATCTTGAGCCATCTCTACAGCCATCCAAAACGCAGCCGCTCTAGCATCAAGACTGCGACAATTTCCTAGTATGTAGATGAGATACGGACCGTGATGCTATGTCCCGGTACAACGGGCAAGCGTGCATTATAGAAATGATGCTAACCAATGTGAGAGCTCGATTCAAGGTTGATTTACCTATATTTGGTTGCATAATACGCGCTTTTCTGCCTACTTTTCCCCGTTCCCCACGCTAACTAGGGTGTGGACTCAATAGCTGAGCCAGAAACGGGCTGCGAAGAGGTGGAGCGCGGCGAGGAAGTTGCGGGCGAGCTTGTCGAAGCGGGTGGCGATCCGGCGCATGTCCTTGCAGCGGCAGAAGAAGCGCTCGACGATGTTGCGCAGCCGGTAGAGCCCCTCATCGTGGGCCTGTGGGTTCTTGGCCGAGACCCGCGCCGGGATGACG
>ORMF010708032.1_pt1 | contig 12782 bp, 15 predicted proteins | sample 1779871 | NCBI WGS metagenome assembly ORMF01 (sample SAMEA104232316, study PRJEB22302) | groundwater metagenome | biome: forest; feature: aquifer; material: groundwater | place: USA | collected 2011-08-07 | depth 5.4 m | reverse complement strand
TTGTTATATATCGTTTCTCTTACGCTTGTCAAGTAATATAGCTAATTGATATAATCTAAGTATCATTGGGCCGTTAGCTCAGCGGTAGAGCAGGAGCCTTTTAAGCTCTTGGTCACAGGTTCGAATCCTGTACGGCTCACATCGAAGGTATTGGTAGATCTAAAGTCTTCATTTAGCTTGAAGAGACAAGCTAATTTAGGTGTTCCATCGATTAGCTCTTGATAAGATGGTGTTTCCTCAAAAAGTAGACCAAATAAAGCAGCGTTCTGTAGTGGATTAGGGCTTCCTATCAACAAATCTTCAAGGTGTTCCATAAAATAATTTGCATAGTTGATAAGTATTTGAGCATCAACTTGCTGATCTTCTTTCACATCCCTCGTTGATTTCAGTACTGCATTCTTTATTCTAAGCTTCTCAATATCATCCTCTAACATTTTTATGACATCAACAGAAGAGACTTTCTTTATTGTTTCTTTTATATCCTGTATTTCAATTTCATTGGCGGCTACTTGTTTTGAGTATGAAACAGTATCTTCGGAAAGTTGTCCTTCTCTTTTCTCTAGCTCTTCAACGGCTATTTCTTTAAAACGAGCTTTAAATTCCTCGCTGAATTCAACTTTTTTGACAAACGTGTCGATTTCTTCATTGAAATCTTTAAGCTTTATACGGAAATTATGCCTAGTACCATCTATTTTCCTTCCACAATGGTATGCAGCTCGTGGAATTCCTCCTTTTCCTGTTGAAGCACTTCCGAAAAGAGGATTTCTACAAGTAGGACACAGAACATATTTTTTATACGCATACATTGGGTTATCTTTATTTTTAACTGCTTGCCATTGAGGAAGTTTGCCTTTAACTATCGTAATCTCACTATTCTCGACGACTATGGCGATTTTGCCTCTATTTGCTCGGTTGAACATTTCAGTCGTTACCAACCCTTTAAAGCGCCCTTTAACAGGTTTACTATCAGTCCATCTATGAATATAAAGCCCCGCATATATAGGATTTTGAATCATTCTTTGGAACTGTTTGAGAGTCAATGGTTTTTCTCCTTTATATCCTATGATTCTTTTTCTATCATACGGATCATAAATTCTCGTTTTTCGAGATTTATAGCCCATTATGTTTAATTCTTCGACAATTTTTTCATCAGACATATTACCTTGTATTCTTAACTCGAACCCTCTTATGATCCATTTCGATTCTTCCGGATGGGCTTGAGGTACTTTCCTTTGCCCATGCTCAGTATCTTCTTTAACCATTTGATAACCAACTAGAGTCGGCCCCATCGGGTAACCCATTTTTGTATAACGAATTTCAGCACCTATCAGTCTAGTTAGTATTCCTCTGACCTCATCTTTAGCGCTTTCTGCAACAATTAACTCATTGGTGTTTGTAGGATTAAATTCTGACCACTTATATTTAAATCCATAGTCTTCGAGTGTGTTAATGACAGTTGTACCAATGATTCCATAGGAATCAAGCATTTGTACTCCGTACTTAGCGAACTCAGCTTTTAATTGAGAATAGATGCCTCCACCTCCACGCGTACCACGATCTATACTTCTAATGAAGAAATATTTAACTTTATTTTTTGGATCTTTGCAGTACCCGAGGGCTTCTAGGATTGGTTGAGTAACCATTTCCCCACTAGCTGAGGCAGAAAATTTAAACCAAGCCTCAGGTTTAACTATTATCTTACAGCCCGTTCGTATTGATTCTTGTTCGATTCGACGTAGAATTTGTTCTTTTTGCTGTTCGTGAGAATCACCTTCAGTCTCCTGCTTTGTAGAAGACGTTCTTTGGCCAGCTGCCGCATATATTATTTTTTTATCTGTATTCATATCTAGCTTTATTATGGCGTATTTAAATTTATTTTAACATCTATATTACTAGCAGTATACTGCTATTTTGAATTCGGTTTCAATTTTAATCGACCATTCTTTTTGTCTTCATGTATTCTGTCAATAATAAGGTTTGCTATTAAACGCATCCGTCTTTCCATTTCTGGTGTAAGAACGGGCTTTTTGTTTAATTGCGGAATCTCTACAAAATTATTCATACTATGACGACATGATTGGCGATTCTTTGACGTTTTCATCAATCCACTTCATGTCCTCAACTGTCATAGAACCGAATTGTCCGGAATTAACAAGCTCATCGTATTCACTATCTGATCTAGAGAAACTTAAATTATCCTTATAAGAACTTAAAGAATAATTGTCGTTTTGATTTCGAGGGTTCTGCATTTTTGCAACCTCATCTTGCATATTCGCAACAACAGGTTGTGTTTTTGCAGGTTGATCATGCGTTTTTGCAGAAGTTTTCCTTAATTGCCATTTTTCAAAATCTTTAGCTTTAAGATGTTCTCCGTCTTTTGTAAAAAATCCTTTATTTAGTAAGCTCTTTTTTATCCGGCTAACCTGAGAATCACTTTTCCACCCACATATCTCAGCTATCTGCTTGTTTGTCGCCTGAAATTTACCGTATATCTCGTCATCGTGGTTTCTATCCCAATCGGTAATCGCAACACCAAGCTCGTAAACAACAAATTCTTCCGCACTAAGAACCCCATTAGTTAAAAGTAAAAATCTATCTTTTGGGGCTTTTTGGTAACCATTCAATTTTTTAAATAACGGGTTCTTTTTCATAATCAAAAACTGTCTAATTTAAATTCTCAAAATAAAAGGGAGGCGGTAATAAGCCACCTCCCCTAAAGTTAAAAAGGAATATCGTCATTAGCGAATTTCCCTCTTCTGTAAATCTTATCCTCGAAATTCTTTATGTATTCCGTTTTTTCCATCTCCTCCTCGCTTGGCCATTCTGCAACTATAAAATGCAAAGTAATCTCGTCCTCAGGGTTAAAAAGACATAATGCCTCCTTCGTGTCTAGTAGAAAATCTCTTCTGCGCAAAGATCCCTGAAAGTAAATATGAGATTTTCTGCTTTTTGATTGTTTTTGCGAACTGAGGTCTACTAGCTTATTGATGCGGGATTCTAATCTTTTGACTGCCAACTTTACTGATGTCACATAACAAATACCATAGAATGCATATTGGTCTGTTAAGATTTCTTTTTCAGCTTCATCAAACAGCAAAAACCAATCATCACGTGGAGCCATTCCATACTTGCGTTTAAATGTCGCTTGATTTGGTCTAGGATTGTAAAAATCAATGAAAAAACGTTGCAGAAAATCGTTATCACGCGAATTGAATTCGTGCCCTTGTGTTAAGGGATAAATTTCTATAGATTTTTGCATTGAAGTTTTTATTGATAAACATGCTTCTAAATCCATACTTATTCACCTCCCCCCTCATATAATCGTGCTTTGATATATCTCAAAGTTTCAAAATAGGAAAATGCATCAATGAGTAGATCTTTCTTAAAAAATTTCTCTACGACTTCAAGTAAATCTGGAGTTTCAATAAATACAAAAGAGGATTGTCTTTGAGAAATCTTTTCAACGGATAAAAGCTTACTTTTTGAGGCCAATTGAATAGCTGTTGCCAACGCCAATGAGGTTGTAGTGTATTTATTCTGATTCATATACTTATGCTCCCAATTTACCAAGCAAGGAGATAAGAATATGTGTCAGTGTTTAGGGGGAAAAGTGATACGCAACTACTTAAACCACTTCTTGTAACGGTGATAGAGTGTCTTTACGTAGTCTTCGTCAGATAGATTTAATTTGTCTGTAATCTCACTAAAAGTGAGTTTTTGCGCTTCTCTTAGTTCGATGATTTGTTTTGCTAGTTCAAATGACTCCCACCGAGGAATTTTTGTATCTGGAAGTTCTAAAGTGAGCATATCAAACAAAATCGACTCCCAATTTCTATCAATCCATTCCATTAGCTTTGTTTTTGTAATCTTTCTAGTAATAGCAATTCTTACTTCTCGTTTTTTACCTTTAGGCGAAGTCTTCTGAAGCAGAACATCCCGAGTTAATCCTAAGGATTTTAGTTCAATACCTGGCTCAATTAAGAGCCATGGCATTGCGTCATCAATAATGAAAGCTTTCAGTTCTCTAAACATATTTTGAGGCATGTCAAAATCGTCCAAAAGTTTTATTATTTCTTCGTCCGAAATCTCACTACTCTTTTTGGAGCGATTACGTATTTCCTTGATTGACTTTTCGAAACGAGGATTGTGTTCCAAAATCAAAAATAGTTTTTGGTATGCCTCTGGTACCCATTTTTTATCCTCAAGTTTTATTTTCATATTGATGTTTATATTTATTCTTATGCTAACTAAAGCCTAGCTTATTATAGCGGATTTATGTATAATTATGTATAAGTTATTAGGTGAAATATATGGCTAATTCTATTAAGTTGCTTCGCATAAAGGAAACAGCAGAAATTCTCGGAGTTAACCCAGAAACGCTACGACGGTGGGATAGAGAAGGCAAACTTCCTGCTATTATCATAAATAAACGTGGCGATAGACGTTATAAAAAAGAGGACATTGAAACATTTGTAAAAAAATTGGCGAGTTAATTACTATGATTGATTGGACAAAAATTAATGATGAAAATAAATTTAGAGATTTGTGTAACTACCTACTAAAGGAGGAGCTTGGCTGGCCTTTTGTATCAACTGCTAAAGGAAGAGATAACCTTCAGGATGCTAATTTTTCTGGTGACTATAAAAACAAAACTGGTTCCTGGATTTTTCAATACAAATGGTTAAGCGTATCGAACGGAAAAGCACAGAATAGAAGTTCACTTAAAAGTACTTTAGTGGGAGGCAGCGATCCTGAATCTAAACGTGTCGCGAATGAACACAATCCAGACCATTACGTAATATTAACAAACATTGATTTAACCCTTCCCCAGAAGATAGAAGTTACAGAAAAGGCTCAAACACAGGGGCTTAAAGAAGTGATTATATGGGATCAAGCTGACCTAGAGGTAATGCTTAACTTTTATCCAAGTGCTCTAGTAAGATTTTTTGAACAAAAGTTGCCAGTTTTCGAACACTACTCACAAAGATTTTTTATAGAGATAAATGATGAGTCCTCACCACTATATTTTGGTAAAGAAACGATTTTTTTAGGACGGGAAAATAATATTGCCGAGATTGAGAACATTATTGCAGACCCTTCAAAAAAGATAATATTACTGTACGGATCAGGCGGTATTGGAAAAACACGATTACTGGTGGAGTTGTGTAAAACTTTTGAGGCGAAAGATAAAGCCAACAGGATGTACTTTGTAAGGGGCTCTTCAGAGATACAGATACAAAATATTCTAGGCGAGTTGCCTTCTACCGAAGGTGGAATTAAAACTTTGGTGCTCATTCTAGACGATTCTCATGTTTTTTCTAGAGAGCTTTTATTTGAATTAGGTAGTATTTTTAGAGCGAATCCGCTAATCAATATTAAAATAATTTTGACAACAAGACCAGAGCTTAAAGATCAAGTATTACACCAACTCCCTGTTAAATCCGAAACCATCGAGATCACTACTTATAAATTAGAAAATTTGAATATATCTGATATTGGAAAAATAATAAAGGCAAAAATACCTGATATTGAATTGGCGAACCAACTTATAGCTTGGGCGAGACGCGGACGTTGGAGTCCAATGGAAACAAATTTAATTATTAATGAGGCGATTAAATCAAATTTGAGCTTCAGGGGTGTAGTTAATGAAAGTCAAATTCTCGAAAGATTATTTACTAAATATCTGGAGTCTTATTCTGGAGATGCAAAGACCCTTATTGAGCTTACGGCATTTCTTCAACCCTTTCCCTACGAAGATGAAGAACTAAAAAAAGTAGTACTAGAATACCTTAGTTGGAATGTAAACAGATACACTACAGCGATAGATGAACTCTCTAAAGCACCGATTATAGAAATTCTTACATGGGGAATAAAGAGATATAAAATACGACCAGATATTCTTGCTGATTGGATCAGAGACAAGGCAAGCTATGCAAATCAAGAGTTGCTTACTCAAAAATGCAAGACACTTGTTAAGACCTTTCTCCCTATAGCAACAGAACAACTCATAACCAATTTAGCGCAAACAGAATTTGATAAGACGGAAAAAATATTGAATGACTTTTTTAAAGAAATTGAAATAGAGATAGTAAAAGGAAACAACTTCGACAGAATGCAAGTATTAAAAATCCTCAAGAAAATTGCTTGGTATAGACCTTCCGAAACGTTACAGGTACTCAAAAAGATTATCGCACAACCTGGTAAGGATTATATCCCTGAAGGTCTTGAATGGGCAAAATATGATAATTCAATGGTGTTGGCAGATATTCCAGAATTATTGTCGGACATTGGATATCATCTTGAATATTTTTCTGACGTAATTGAGATTTTATACAAATTGACCACAGGTGAATCACCCATTAGAAATGCTCACCAGACTCTTATACAACTTTCTCAAATTAAGTATAGAAGGTCTTTGGAATACAACATAAAGACTATTGATTACTTAAACAAAGTCGAATCTATCCCAGATGAAAAAGTTGCTACAGTCATTTCGGAAATTCTTAAGAAGCAGTTCGTTACACATGTAGATTATGACTATTTAGATCCAGAAAATCCAAGGACTCTTCATTGGACATCCTTTCCAATAAAGGCGGTATATTCACCTAAGGGATTTATACAATTACAGGAACTACATGCGAATGGTTTGAATTTTTTATTTAAGATTATTTCAATTGAATTTCCATGGTTTGTCAGAAAATTAGGCATAGAAACTTTGTCCTCTATTGCCGAAACTCTTTTGCATCAAAGTCAACCGATGAGAGCGATTCCTTTAGAAGATGAAGAAAAATATCCCATTGAGCCAGAACTTGGCCAGATAGTAAATTACGTCGAAGGTTATTTAGAAGTCGAACTAAAGCAGAAAACTCCTGACTTTAGAGTACTTGACGCAATTATTGGTTTTACAAGTATTTTCAGGAGAAAAAAAACGAATTATGATCCAAGGGTTACAGAAATTAAACAAGCAATAAAAAAGAATGATGAGTACAGTATGTATGATCTTTTAATTGCGGAACATAGAGATTGGGATAAGGATATTGAGGAACAAAATAAGAATCATTTAGATAACCCATCTGTGAAGAGAATTTTACAGAAATATAAGGACACACCCAGCGAATTTCTTAAATTCTTAAACACGTTACTGTCACTTCGAGAGGGATGGGTTTTTGGATCTGTTAAAAAACTGGCTACAGAAATTGGAGAACAATACAAAGAACTAGCTGAAAAAATCATCGATAAAATAAAAAGTGGTGAGTATCCAGCTCTAATTATTTATGGCGGTTCCTTTATTATTGGGATTAGAAACAAAGATATTCCTCTTGCAAAAGCAATTGTTGATCGTTTAACCGCTGACCAAAACATTACAGGTCAAAGAATTGCTATAAACAGTTATGATAAGTACTGGGTAATTGACCATCAGAAAAAACAGCCAATAGGAATTGTTACTAACGAGTTGCAGTACTTAGAGCGGCTCAAGAATAGTACTAAAGCAGATCTCAAATTGGAACTAGTTAGGGCATGTCCAGTTTTTCTCTTACTGGATAAGCTTAATACACTTGAATTGTTAGCTACTATTTCGCAATCAATAAGTAAAGAAGATTTTATTTTAGTCGAAGCTATTGCCGATGCTCTTGATCCAAGAGACGTTGAGTTTGTCGATGAAGATCTCCAAATATTAAAACGCATAATTCTCAATTTTGTACCAGTTGCCGATCTTGATAAGACTCAAATGATGTATTGGCATATAGAGCAAATTCTGGAATTGGTATTAAAACTTGATCCAGGATTTATTATTGAATTTTATGAAGTAAGGATCAAATACAAAAATAGTCTGCCCAAAAATGAGGAATACGATGCGGTTCCCTATAGGGTTGAATTTCCAAAAATTGGTGATGATCCGCAAGAGTACAATTTGTGTCGGAGAATTCGTAACTGGGTACTAGAGAAAAATTGGTTCCGCTTAGAAGCACCACGGTTTTTTAGAAATTTTGGATTTAGCCTTCCTATAATCAACACTGTACTAGCTGAATGGATTGAAAATAACGAATCAGATCCAGAAAAAAAACATGAGCTAATTGTCTTAGCCGCTTATCTACTTAGAGATTTTGACGATTCAGAGTGGTTATATGATTTACTTGCAAAAATTCTGATAAAGGCAGGGGAATACGAAACAGACGATGAAAAGTACAAAGACATAATGGGAGAAGTTATTGCTTGTATTCAATCCGGGAGTTCATGGGGCGATACTAAACATCAAGCCATAGTGAGTCAATTGAATAGAATTTTAACAAGAGATAATGCAAGTTTATGTAATCGCGTTAAAGACGATCTTAAAAAAGTAATTGAGAGGCAAAAAGAAGAAATAGTTCATATGAATGATTTACTAAATGGAGATTGGGAATAAATATGTTAGATAATACTGTAGTTTCAAAGTTTACATCAAAATTATCTGATCCAAGATACGCATCTTTACTAGATAAGGCGAAATATGACTTCGAGGTAGTCTCTCAAAAGTTAAATCGTGCGAGTGTCTCTCTTGCAATATTACAATCCTGCGATTTTAAAAAATGTGTAAATAAACTCGCAAGAGGAGAGAATGTATTCATAAAAATAAGATCTAGCGGATTGGGTATTCAGGGAGAAGTTAAATTTACAAATCAAAAAACATATCGTAATTACGTTATGGGTCAATTTTTCAGTGTTCTTAGTGAAATATGCTCATCAGCAGATATTTTAGGAGGACTTTTAAGAGAAGCCTATGTTATTACTAATCCCAGCTATAGTTTCCCTAATGCTTATTTTCAATCTGTTCTAAGTGTTATTAATTTAAGTAGTACTACCTCGAACCTAAAAACATTTCTTACGGGTGAACCATCTATATTAGATCACTTAAGTTTTCTACCTGTTGTTCCTGTCACAAACATCGATCTAGTTGATTGTCACTATTCGTATACATTAATAAGAAAACTAAGAAACCTTCCTGAACATAATTCTTATGAAGATTTCATATCATTCATCGCTGTGAGTGATAGCGTTGCATTACGTGGAGAACCTGATTATTTTGCAACTATTAGTGATCAAGCAGATGTTGCTTTGGGGCTCACTGACTATTGGCCAAGATTATCATCAAATAAAAATGGGAGCAGAGACGTGTGTAAGTTTTCAGAATGGGTTTTAGATAATAGTATTCGTTGCTTCGAGCAAGTAATAGATGTTTGCGCTGATGATCTTTAACGATGGCTTCTATGAACTATCTAAAAGATGAGCACTATTATGGTGAAATTTATGACCTTCTTACGATAAAAGAATGTTTGAGGTGGGAGGAAAATATTATCAAAGGAAAATTGCCCAAGTATAAAGGTAAGAAAATCCCCAAAGAACAAGAACCAGCATTGAAGAAATTTCTTGTTGAGTTTCCTCTCTACTTTATTAAAGGCGAGCGCTATATAAACAAACCGGAAAGAATTAAAGAGTGGATGGATAATGATAGACAAAAACAAGACAAATACGACAATACCATAGAACCTTCAAATATCACTTGTTTATCCTGTGGGGGCGAAATGATTGCAACGTCAAAGGAGCTCTACGACCTTACAGATAAGCCTTTAAGAGTGCTCTTTTTCTTTGATTGTTTAGACTGCAAAAAAAGAAGGGGGGTTTTTGATACAGGCGAAGAATTTAAGTCCCATGAAGAACTTTGCCCAAAATGCCAGCACCCTATAAAGACAACTGTTTCAAAGAGGGAAGGAAAAGCCATATGGTCTACAAAATGTACTCATTGTGATTTCAAGAAAGTCGAAGTAGATGATTTTGATGAGTGGAAAAAGAAACGAGATAAAGAAAGAAAAGAGGATGAGGAATTACTTCAGAAGTATCGTGAAAAATATTGCCTATCCGATAAAAAAGGACAAGAATTCATACAATCGAAAGCTTCAATGAATCGCATAAACGAAATTGTAGCTGAACACAAAATAAAAGAAGCAGACCCAGCCTATGGGAAAGCAAAGCAACTTAAGAAGCTAAGTGTGGTCGAATTAGAGAAAGTATTAAATAAAGCTCTTGAAAAAGAGAAATATGTAAAGCTTGTGTTTAATAGTCCGGAAATTGGGCAATTTGTTATTGTTCCCTTCATTATTCAAGACGCTGATAGTTCACGTAAAGAATATGACAGTACTCATAAGCTTCAAAGAACCATTAAAGAAGCACTAGCTGAAACAAACTGGAGGCTTATGTCGGAAGGTGCTACTTACCGCCTAGGATACGTCTCTGGACGGCTAAAGGGGTATGAACGAGAAGAAGACTTAGCATCCTTAATTCGTACAGGCCACTAGCTAAGTAATTAAAACTCAAACAAGTCTTTTACTTTTACTCCGAGCCCGCGAGCAATCTTGACTAAATACCTAACAGAAGTATTGACGTAGCCGTTTTCTATTTTAGCCAAATACGAGACATTACTGCTCGCTTTATCTGCTAAATCTTCCTGTGTCATCTTCTTCTTAAGACGAATTTCTTTTATTGCTCGCCCTAAAGCTCTCCTTTCTCGTTCGAATGGATTCTTTTCTGCATATCCTCGCATATATTACTATTGTTTTAAATCTTTCCATATAACACCATTCCATATATGGAAAGAATGTGTTATAATTAAGGCTACATGGAGAATAAACCAAATAAGTCGATCTGGAAGAAATGGTGGTTTTGGGTATTACTCTTTTTTGGTATTCCTTTTACCCTTCTACTGATTATGGGTACAATTGGTAACAATTTGCCTGAAAACGCAACCACGGCACCTTCTGGAGTTCCACAGGCTGTAGTTACTGAGGCTATGGCTACTCAAACACCGAAGAACTATGTATTTGATATACCATCTCTTGTTGGTAAGGACATTACCGGTGTAAAAGCAGCTCTAGGAACTCCAAAAGATAAAGAACCTACCGCGCAACAGATTAAATTAGGAACAAAAGAGTGGAGTTTAACTTTTGAGAAGGAAGGGAAAGAGTTATTAGTTACATATAACACAGCTTCGGGCAAAATAACGGATTATTTCATCGGTACAGATGATCCTTCCGGGAAAACCAAAGATAAAAACCATTTACTTGAACTTGGCAACATAAACGAAGGAGATTCCCGCTACAAAGTTGAGTTCGTAAAAGCACTAAAAGACCCATCTGTCTTTACTGGTGTAAAGGTTATTCCTCTTTAGTTTGCTGTTTTTTTCTTTTTCGAGATTTTAATAGGCGCTTAGCGTCTTTTACGTAGAGATCATCCATGTATTTTTTTTGGTCTTTATCCATCTGTTGTCTCGCATTCATACTATCTCACCCCCTCTTAATGTTCTATTTGTGGCATGCAGTAGCTTAAGCAAGCTTTCATTGTTAGATCGGCGATACTTTGTAAGCTCATAGCTTAGATTTTGACATAAACGACAATAAAATAGTGAATGTAAAGGTTTTCTATAAAGCATGCCTACCTGTCTATTGCATTTGGGACAGAGGAACCAAGCCCTTTTCCCACCATAATTACAGCTAGAGTGAGAAAGTTGCACGGTTTGGCCGTTTATGGATATTGCAGAAGCACAAACTTCACTAATATCTAATTGTAAAACCGAAAGTTTTTGACATTCTTCTACAGTAATAGTATTCATATTTTTTTCCTAAATCATTAAGCGTTCTTGTTAAATTGTTGATTTTGACCCACGAATGTTTCCTTAGATTGGATTTTGACATTAAGTTTTGGTTGCCGTATCTCCTTAAGAAACGTAATTGAGCTTATAAACTGCCTATATGAAGCATCAATTTGTCTATCGTATTGCTTGAGCAGATTAACTTTAGGCTGAAGATCTTTACCTATAACTGCACCTATTTGAGATGCAAGCCGAATTTGAAGACTGGATATTCTTAAATACCGAAAATATGAAGTTACGGCCATATCTACAATGATCATCTCGGTTTGTGAAGTCGTTTTATTTTCTTTAATTATTTGTGTTCTCAGCTTTTTCGCATAATAATAGTCATCTTTATGAACTATCGAGCTCACATACCCACCGTCTTCGATAGCAGTTGCGTATAAAAACCTATCAAAATTCTTCTGAAATTTACCTCTTATTTCCATATCACCCGGATTCTGATTCATTGCGATAGCGCTGTCTTTTAGTTCATCGAGAGGCTTACTATCAAAATGGTCTTTCATCGCCACTACAGCATCTTCGATAGCAACTTTTAACTCACTTTCACTTTTTGAGCCCGTAATTCGATCGACTGCTTCAAAAAATTTGAATTCGTTATTTGATAAAACAGGTTTATTCATATCAAGAAGCGTATAAAGGAACTTGAATCTGGTACTGCTGAAAAGTCGCGTAGATTCTGCTAAAATATGATTCGAAGGTGTTCCATTCTTGGGACACTCGGCTCACTGAAACCTAATTTGACTTCTCAACCAAACAACTCCCTTGACATCAATCCCCTTTTAGTGCGATTATATTGTTGTGAAACTCAGATTAAATAGCAGGAAATTTAATCACATATAGACCGTCTTTGGGCGGTTTTTTTGTGATGAAAGGAGGTGAAAAATATGAAAAAATTTATAACATTCTTTTCGTTTTTGGCAATAAGCCTTACTCTTTTAGTCACTCCTGCCTTTGCAGATTCTCTTTCCGTAAATTTTGAAAACCCGCCTTATACATTGGGGACAATAAATTTACAGGATGGATGGAGCAGTTTTGGTGCAGCAGGATCAGGATGCGCTGTTTATGACCATGCAGTAAGCGCAAGCTTAAGCACTGCCGG
>ORMF012289499.1_pt1 | contig 12783 bp, 11 predicted proteins | sample 1779871 | NCBI WGS metagenome assembly ORMF01 (sample SAMEA104232316, study PRJEB22302) | groundwater metagenome | biome: forest; feature: aquifer; material: groundwater | place: USA | collected 2011-08-07 | depth 5.4 m | reverse complement strand
TCCAGCTTGACCCCGTCCTCAATCACGGTGTCATCCAACGCGCCGCGGTCTATGGTGGTATTCGCGCCGATCTCCACATCGTCGCCGATCACCACGCGGCCGATCTGCGGGATTTTCAGCCAGCGGCCATCGTCCATCGCGATGCCGAAGCCGTCCGCGCCGATCACCGCGCCGGAATGCGCAATCAGCCTGTTTCCCAGCACACAATCGTGGTACACCACCACGCGCGGGTACAGCAGCGCATCCGCGCCGAGGGTGGTTCCCGAACCGATGCTGCACCCCGCCATGATCACGCAACGCGCGCCGATTCTGGCGCCTGCCCCGATCACCACATGGGGGCCGATATGGGCTGCCGGGTCAATCTGCGCGCCCTCCCCGATCACGGCGCTGGGATGGTTGCCGGGTAATGCCTGTGGCGCCGGGTTCAGCAAAGCGGAAACCCTGGCGAAATAAGCATAGGGGTTGTCGCATACGATGCGCGGAAGCTGCGTCGCCCCGGCATCCGCCTCGCCCACAATAATGGCTCCGGCGCGCGTAGCTGCAAGCTGCGCACGGTATTTGCCGCTCGCCAGGAAGGTTATATGTTCGGCTTGCGCGCTGTCCAGTGTGGCGATCTGGTCAATCGTGGTGTCGGCATCACCCAGCACGCGGCCGCCAAAACGCGCCACGATATCTGCCAAACGATAGGCTATCCGCTTCATTCAACGAAATTATTTTTCTTTGGACAGGTATTGCAGCACCTTCTCGGTGATGTCTATTTTCGGGTTGCGGTAAACCGCTTCCTGCAATATCAGGTCAAATTTCTCGCTTTCCGCGATCTGCTGTATGGCCTTGTTGGCCTGCCCCAGAACCACTACCAGTTCCTCATTCTTGCGCAGGTTCAAGTCCTCGCGAAACTCGCGCTGGGCGCGCTGCAAGTTCACGTTCAGGTTGTCCAGTTCACGCTCCTTGTTGCGGCGCTCGGCATCCGGCATTGTCATTCCCTCTTTGTCGAGCAATGCCTGAATCTCCTTGACCTGCTGGGAAATTTTCTTGATTTCCTGGTCGCGTGCGGCAAATTCCTTCTCGATCCTCTTCTCGGCCTTCAATGCGGGCACGGACTCGCGCAGGATGCGCTCGGTATCCACCACCCCAATCCGGAAGTCCGCGGCAAGGGCCTGGCTGAAAACAACCGGCAGCAGGATCGGCACGAGCTTCATGATCCAGCTTTTCATTTTTTGGGTTTTCAATTTTCGCTCCTCATCAAATTAAAATATCGAACCCAGCGTAAACTGGAATTTCTGCAACTTGTCGCTGGGCTTCTGGTTCAGCGGTTTCCCGAAACTAATCTTGAGCGGGCCGACCGGCGATATCCAGGCAAGTGCCACACCGGCAGAATAACGCAAGCCGGTTGCCCCTGCTATCACGTTGTCCGGTCCATACACTGTACCCGCATCGGCAAAGACGCTCAGGCGCAATGATTTTTCCTTGCTCATCCCCGGCATGGGGAACAGCAATTCAGCATTTCCGATGATGCGCTTCTTGCCGCCAAGCGCATTATTGTTTATGTCGCGCGGCCCCAGGGAATTGGGCTCATAACCGCGCACCGAGCCGGTGCCGCCCGCGTAAAAGTTTTTGAAGAACGGCAAGGGCCTGCCGCCATAACCGTTGCCGACCCCGCCTTCGCCGTTCAGCATCAGGGTGACTTCACGGCTCACCGGATGAAACCACTGCTGCTGATATGTCAGCTTGTAATAGCGCTGGTTCGATACCGGCAGGGCAATTTCCGCAAAGGCATGCTGCACCATTCCTTCCGTGGTGTAGATCGCGCTGTCGCGGCTATCATGGCTCCAGCCCACTGTACCCAGCAAGTTGGTCGTGGAAGCGCCAAATGTGCTGACGTAATCTATGAAACGTTGCGGGCTGGTGGCATTAAGCCCCAACTTGGTTCTTTCCATCGCCAGGCCGTAATGCACAGTTTCATCGTCGCTGATCGGCACGCCGTAGCGCACTCCTCCACCCAGCGTGGAAGAAGTGTACTGGCTGATCGCCGTACTGGTCGAATTCACATCGCGCTGGTATATGTCGAAGCCGCGGCTCATCCCGTCATCCGTGTAATAAGGGTTGGTGTACGACACCGAATACACCTTGTTGACCTTGCTGGTATTAACCTGCGTGGAGAGGTAATTGCCTGAACCGAACAGGTTGCGCTCGGTAACCGAAGCGGTCAGCACCAGCCCTTCGCCGCTGGAAATGCCGGCGCCGATGGAGAAATCGCCGGTGGCTTTTTCCTTCACCACCATGTTGACGTCCAGCTGGTCATTCGTACCTTGCACAGGAGGTGTCTCCATATTCACCTCGCTGAAAAAATCCAGGCGATCCACCTTTTGCTTGGATTTTTTTGTTTTGGATGCGGAAAACCACGCGCCTTCCATTTGGCGGAATTCGCGCCTGATCACCACATCACGCGTCTTGGTATTACCCGAGATGTTGATGCGCCGCACATACACGCGCCGCCCCGGATCGGCCATGAAGGTAAACGCCACCTGGTGCTTTTCCTTGTCCAGTTCCGGCAGCGCATTGATGTTGGCAAAAGCATAACCGTCATCCGCGAGACGGTCGCCGATCTTTGTAGTGGATTCGGTCAATTCCTTGCGCGAGAAGGTATCGCCCGGCTTGACGGTAATCAGCTTGCGCATCTCCTCGTGGGACATGATGCTCTCCGGTCCGGCCAGCTTGATGTCGGAAACTGTATATTTGGTGCCTTCAACAAGGTTGATGGTGATGTAGATGTCTTTCTTGTCCGGCGTGATGGAAATCTGTGTGGATTCTATGGAAGACTCCAGATAACCCCCATCAAGATAGAACGAACGCAAGGTCTCAAGGTCGGCAGACAGCTTCTGCTTGGAATATTGGTCGTTCTTGCTGAACCAGCTCATCCAGTTGGGCGTATCGAGCTTCATCATATCCAGCAACTCTGTTTCATTGTAGGCTTGGTTGCCGACAATGTTGATTTGCCTGATCTTGGAGACGTCACCTTCCACCACGTTAAAGGTGACGGCAACACGGTTGCGCTCCAGTTCAGTGACGGCGGTATTGACCGTTACCCCGTACTTGCCGCGCGCCACATACTGGCGTTTGAGTTCCTGCTCGGCCTTGTCCAATACGGACCTGTCGAAAATACGGCCTTCCGCCAGCCCGACAAACTTGAGGTTGTCACGCAGCTGGTCCTTCGGAAAATCCTTTACGCCGTCAATTTCCACACTGGCAATCGCCGGCCGTTCGCGCACCAGCACAATCAGCACCCCCTGCTCCACCTCCAGGCGCACATCCTTGAAAAATCCGGTGACAAACAATGCGCGGATTGCGGCAGCCGCATGATCATCGTCCAGTGTGTCACCGACCTTTACCGGCAGGTAGCTGAACACCGTACCCGCCTCAGTGCGCTGTATGCCCTCCACCCGGATGTCCTTGACAACGAATGGGTCGATTGCTGCTGCAGAAGTGGCGTACAGCAGCGGAATCAGGCCCGCCAGTTTTTTTAATTTCATCTATTGTTCAACCCAAAATCAGGCGGCTAATGTCGTTGTATAGCGCAAAAGCCATCAAGGTAACCAGCAGCGCGATACCCACATTCTGTCCGGCCTCCCACGCCTTCTCGGACACAGGGCTGCCCTTTATCAGCTCGACCATATAATACAACAAATGCCCCCCATCCAATAAGGGAATGGGCAGCAGGTTCAATACTCCCAGGCTGATGCTGATCAGCGCCAGAAAATCCAGATATGACGCTGCCCCCAGTTTTGCGGACTGTCCGGCATAATCGGCAATCGTAATCGGGCCGCTCAGATTCTTCAGGGAAATTTCGCCGATCACCATTTTGCCCATTACCTTCAAACTCACCGCGGCGGTTTCCCATGACCTGCGCACGGCCTGCTTGAGCGCGGAGGGTGGCGCATAACGCACCTCCGTCAGCAGCGCGTCAAATGCCGGTTTGTCCAGGTACGGCCCGGCACCGATCCTGCCCACCTGCTTGCCATTTTCGCTGGCCGCATCCGGGGTAATATCAAGCGCCAGCAAGTTGCCGCTGCGTTCAATTTCCAGGTGCAGTGTCCTGCCGGGGTGGCTGCGCACCACTTCCACCAGTTCCGTCCAGCGCGTAATGGTGCGGCCGTCTATGCGCCTGATGTGATCGCCCGAGCGCAAGCCGGCGCGTTGGGCAACCCCGCCTTCCGTCAGCTTGTCAATAATGGGCTGCACCAGCGGCTGGAACAGCTGCAAGCCAAGCTTTTGCAAAAAATCACCATCCAGATCGCCGGGCGCAAGCACTTTCAGATCGAGTACATGCTGAACGGTTTCTCCCTGCGCGGTGCGTCCCTCGATACGCACCTCCGCACCCTGAAAAGCCAGGTCCAACAATATCCAGCGCAGATCCTGCCAGCTCGGGACAGGTTCCCCGTTGATGCTGAGTATAGTTTCCTGCTCGTGAAATTGCGCCACCGCAGCAGGCGTTTGCAGCGCAATCTCACCCAGTATGGGTTTCAGCCCCGGCACTCCATGCATGAACAGTGACCAATACAGGACAACAGCCAGCAGCAGGTTGGATACCGGCCCGGCCACCACGATGGCCATGCGCCGCATTACCGGCTGGTGGTTGAAGGCGCGGTGCAGTTCATGTTCGGCCACTTCGCCTTCCCGCTCGTCCAGCATCTTGACGTAGCCGCCCAAAGGAATGGCGGAGATCACCCACTCGGTTTCGCCATTGCCGATATGCGCGGCGAAAAGCGGCTTGCCGAAACCGATGGAAAAACGCAGCACCTTTACCCCGCACCAACGCGCAATCCAGTAGTGCCCCAGTTCGTGAACCACCACCAGCACCGCAATGGCAAGAGCGAAAGCCCATAGCGTGGTCATGACGGGCGCACCTGCATCAACTCATGCGCTGTTGCGCGGGCGTCAGCATCGGCGTTCAGCACCTCATCCAGCGTATTGGCCGCAGCAACCGGCAAGGCCGCCAGCACATCTTCAATCATGCGCGGAATGGCCAGGAAGGAAATCCGCTTATCGAGGAAAGCGGCAACGGCCGCTTCATTTGCCGCATTCAACACCGTCGGCGCGGTGCCGCCCGCACGCAAAGCCTGGTAGGCCAGCGCCAGACAGGGAAAGCGCGCGAGATCCGGCGCCATGAAATTGAGTGTCGCCACCTTGAGCAGGTCAAGCGGTTCGACTCCGGCCTCGATGCGCTCGGGATAAGCCAGCGCATGCGCAATCGGGGTGCGCATGTCGGGGTTGCCCAACTGCGCCAGCACCGAACCATCCACATACTGCACCAGCGAATGAATCACACTCTGCGGATGCACCACCACCTGGATGGCATCGGCCGGCGCATTGAACAGCCAGTGCGCCTCGATCACCTCCAGCCCCTTGTTCATCATGGTGGAAGAATCCACTGAAATCTTGCGCCCCATCACCCAGTTCGGGTGTGCGCACGCCTGCTCCGGCGTAACCCGCTGCAATTCGGACAAAGGAGTGTTGCGGAATGGGCCGCCGGATGCGGTGAGCAGGATGCGGCGCACGCCGCTGGCGGCAAGATCGCCCGCAAAATTGGATGGCAGTGCCTGGAAGATGGCATTGTGCTCGCTGTCGATGGGCAGCAGTGTGGCATTGTGCTGGCGCACCGCCTCCATGAACACCCGTCCTGCCATCACCAGCGTTTCTTTGTTCGCCAGCAGGATTTTCTTCCCGGCGCGCGCCGCTGCCAGGGTCGGGCGCAAACCGGCCGCACCGACAATTGCCGCCATCACCGCATCCACCTCGGGCAGAGACGAAACCAGTTCGAGCGCTTCGACCCCGCACAGCACTTGCACGGCAATACTTGCGGCAGAAATTTTCTGTGTCAGCCTTGCAGCGGCAGCCTCATCCAGCAACACCGCGTAACGCGGCTTGAAGCGGATACATTGTTCAAACAGGGCATCATCCTGGCGTTGTGCGGTGAGCGCCAGTACGCGATATTTGTCCGGATGGCGCGCCACCACATCCAGCGTGCTGCTGCCTATGCTGCCGGTGGAACCGAGGATGGTGAGGTGCGTAATGCGGCTCATTGTCATTTCTGGAGCATCATTGCAAGTGCGGCCAAAGGCAATGTGGAAGTCAGCGCATCGATGCGATCCAGCAGACCGCCGTGGCCGGGCAGCAGCGCCCCGCTATCCTTGACCCCGGCCTGGCGCTTGATGGCAGATTCGAACAGGTCGCCGAGCACCGCCAGCCCCACCCACACCCAGGCTGCCAGAGTCAGGATGGGTAACGCTTGATAGGCAGCGCCGGGAAAGCCGCCAAGCCAGATAGCCAGCGGCACGTAGACAGCCACACCGAGCAGCGCGCCGATCACGCCTTCCCATGTTTTGCCGGGGCTGATACGGGGTGCAAGTCTGGTTCTGCCAAACTTGCGCCCGGTGAAATAGGCAGCGATGTCCGCCACCCACACCAGCCCCATCACCCCGAGCAGCCACCACGGATTGGCCGCGCGTAAATCCATCATCGCCAGGCCGGTCGGAATCAACAGCGCCCAGCCGGTTAACGCCATCAACAATGGCTGGTGCACTTGCCAACCGAGTGTTAACCAGGCGGGCACCACTGCCAGCCACAACAGCACTGACACCGCATATACCGGCAGGCGCGGCAAGGCATGGTTCATATCCAGCAACACGATGACTATCATCACGGCCAGGGTCAGCCACCAATAGCCATTGGCAACCTTTCCGGACAACTTGGCCAGGCGCGTCCATTCCGATATTCCCTGCATCACCATGACAATCACAAGCACAACCCATCCCGGCGTGGGCAAAAAAAACAACGCCGACAGGAACAGCGCCAACAGGATGATCGCGGTGATGACACGCTGCTTAAGCATCAACTTTACCTTCCTGCACTTGCTCGCCCCGCACTTGTTCACTGGTTCGCCCGAAACGCCGCTCGCGTGCCTGGTAGGACAGGATGGCGGCCTGCAATGCCTCGCGGTCAAAGGCCGGCCACAGCGTATCGGTGAAATACAATTCGGTGTAAGCCATCTGCCATAACAGGAAATTGCTGATGCGCTGCTCACCCCCGGTGCGGATGAACAAATCCGGCTCCGGCGCATAATGCATGGAAAGATAGGGTTCGAGTTCTGTTTCGCTAAAACCGGCAGACAGCTCGGGGTGCGCCTGCAACATCGCCTTTGCCGCCTGCATGATGTCCCAGCGGCCGCCGTAATTGGCCGCAATGGTGAGCGTCAGGCCGGTGTTGTTTGCGGTAAGCTGTTCCGCTTCGGCAATGCGGCGGTTGAGCTGGTCATCAAAATGGCTGCGGTCGCCGATGATTTTGAGACAGATGTTATTTTCGTGCAGCTTGGCCACTTCGCGTTCCAGCATTTTCAGGAACAACTGCATCAGGAAGGAAACCTCATCCGCCGGGCGGCGCCAGTTCTCGCTGCTGAAAGCAAACACGGTGAGATATTTCACATCCAGTTCGCGGCAGGCTTTCACCGTTTCGCGCAAAGCCTCAACGCCGCGTTGATGCCCTGCCACGCGCGGCAGGAAGCGCTTCTTTGCCCAGCGGCCATTGCCATCCATGATGATGGCGATATGGCGCGGAACACCGGGGGCAGTGGGGATGACGCGGGTTGAGCTCTGGAATGACGGCATGAAAATCCTTGGCTGGTAGCTGGCAGCAAAACCGGGTTGGCTACCAGCTACTCGCTTTATATCAAACCGCCATCAGGTCGGCTTCTTTGGCTTGCAGCACCTTGTCTATTTCTGCGACAAAGCGATCCGTCAGTTTCTGCACGTCATCCTGCGCGCGGCGCTCATCATCTTCGCTGACTTTTTTATCCTTGAGCAGTTTCTTGAGGTGTTCGTTGGAATCACGGCGCACGTTGCGCACCGCCACCCTGGCGCTTTCCGCTTCACCGCGCACCACCTTGATCAGGTCACGGCGGCGTTCTTCGGTCAACGTGGGCATCGGTACGCGAATGACATCACCGTTGGTCGCCGGGTTCAATCCCAGGTCGGCATCGCGGATCGCCTTTTCCACGGGAGCCACCATGTTTTTCTCCCACGGCTGCACGGCTATCGTGCGCGCATCAATCAGGGTCACGTTGGCAACCTGGTTGATCAGCGTGGGATTGCCGTAATAATCCACCGTCACATGATCCAGAATGCCGGTGTGCGCCCTGCCGGTGCGCACCTTGCCGAAGTCCGCCTTGAGCGCTTCCAGAGTCTTGCTCATTTTCTGTTCGGTGGTTTTCTTGACATCGGAAATCATTACTTCACCCTCCATCAATTGCAATGTACCAGCGTCCCTTCATCCTGCTTTGTCACCACGCGTTTCAGCGCACCCGGTTTGAAAATGCTGAACACAATGATGGGCAGGTTCTGGTCACGGCACAAGGTCAATGCAGTGGCATCCATCACCTTGAGATTCCTGGCAATCGCCTCATCGAAAGTCAACTCCTTGTAACGGCTGGCGGAAACGTCAATTTTCGGATCGGCGGTGTACACGCCATCCACCTTGGTTGCCTTGATGACGACTTCCGCGTCCATTTCCACGCCACGCAAGGCGGCGGCGGTATCGGTGGTGAAGAATGGGTTGCCGGTGCCGGCACCGAAGATCACCACCTTGCCCTCTTCCAGATAGCGCAGTGCCTTGCCGCGTATGAACGGTTCGGCCACCTGCTCCAGATTGAGCGCGGACTGCACGCGGCATTCCAGCCCGTTGCGCTTCATGGCGTCCGACAAAGCCATGGCGTTCATCACCGTGGCCAGCATGCCCATGTAGTCGGCAGTGGCGCGGTCCATGCCTGCGGCGGCAGGTGCAACACCGCGGAAAATATTGCCGCCGCCGATCACCACCGCCACCTGCACCCCCAGCGCAACCACCTCGCCAATCTCACCCACGATACGCTCGATCACGGCACGGTTGATACCGTAGCTGTCATCGCCCATCAATGCTTCGCCTGACAGCTTGAGCAGAATGCGTTTGTAGGGGGCGGCCATCTGCTTATCCCTTTGCGGCAGCGGCTACGGCAGCCGCCACTTCGGCGGCGGCATCCCCCGCCCTTTTTTCGATGCCCTCGCCCACCACAAACATCTGGAACGCGGATACGGAGGCGCCCTTGCCCTTCAGCAACTGTTCGATGGTCTGCTTGCCGTCCTCGGCCTTGACGAACACCTGCCCGAGCAGCGTCACTTCCTTGAGGAATTTCTGCACTGTGCCGTCGGCGATTTTTTCCAGCATGGCTTCCGGTTTGCCGGCTTCGCGCGCCTTCTCGATCGCGATGCGGCGCTCGGTGGCAACCTCCTCGGCATTCACACCGGAAGCGTCTATTGACTTCGGCTTGCTGGCCGCGATGTGCATAGCCAGATCCTTGCCCAACATCTCATCACCGCCTGCATAATCCACCATCACGCCGATCTTGTTGCCGTGCAGATAGGAAGACAGCTTGCCGGCATGCGTGGCATAGCGCGCGAAACGGCGCACGCTGATGTTCTCGCCCAGTTTCATGAGCAGGGCCTTGCGCACCTCTTCCACAGTTCCGCCGCCAGGCAGTTCAACCGCGGACAATGCCGCGACATCGGCAGGGTTGTTTTGCGCAACGGCTTGCGCCACATTCCTGGCGAATGCCATGAGGTCTTCATTTCTCGCCACGAAATCGGTTTCGCAATTCACTTCCGCCAGCGCGCCGGTCTTGCCATCCGCACCGATAAATACGCCAACCACTCCCTCGGCCGCCACGCGCGAAGCCGCCTTGCTCGCCTTGGCGCCGCTCTTGATGCGCAGCAGTTCTTCAGCCGCTTTGAAATCGCCGTTGGTTTCCGCCAGCGCCTTCTTGCAGTCCATCATGCCGAGGCCGGTTGCCTCGCGCAGTTCCTTCACCATACCTGCGGTAATTTCCGCCATTTTCCTGCTCCTCGAAATTCAAAACTTATAAAAAAAGGGCTTGCGCCCTTTAGTTAGCGTGCAGCTTGCAGCTAGTGGCGGGTAGTCAAACAAAAACCGCGCGTTGCGCGACTTATCAGCTACAAGCTACCCGCGACCAGCTACCAGCTATGAATTAAGCCGCCTGTTCTTCGACCTGCGCTACCACCTCGTTGAGCGCCTGCTCGCGTCCTTCCAGCACCGCATCGGCCACGCCGCGCGCATACAGGCGTATCGCCTGGCTGGAGTCGTCGTTACCCGGAATGATGTAGTCCACGCCGATCGGGGTATGGTTGGTGTCCACCACGCCGATCACGGGAATGCCGAGTTTCTGCGCTTCCACGATGGCGCCTTTCTGGTAGCCGACATCAATCACGAAAATTGCGGTGGGCAGGCCCTGCATATCCTTGATGCCGCCGAGACTACGGTTCAGCTTCTCCAGTTCGCGCTGCACCATCAGGCCTTCCTTCTTGGAAAGCTTCTCCACACTGCCATCCTGAATCATGGCTTCCAGATCATGCAGGCGTTTGATGGATTGCTGCACCGTCTTGAAGTTGGTGAGCATACCGCCCAGCCAGCGGTGATCAACATAAGGGCAGCCGCAACGAACAGCCTCTTCCTTGATGATTTCACGCGCCTGGCGCTTGGTCGCCACGAATAGCACGGTGCCTTTGCCGGCAGCCAGCTTGCGCACGAACTTCATCGCGTCGTTGTACATGCCAACGGTTTTTTCCAGGTTGATGATGTGTATCTTGTTGCGATGGCCGAAAATATAAGGGGCCATCTTGGGATTCCAAAAACGGGTCTGGTGTCCGAAATGGACGCCCGCTTCCAGCATTTGACGCATAGTTACAGCCATAATTACTCCTAGTGTTAAGGGTTAAGTTCTTCCACCCGTCAGCTTGACCATTGCTGGCACCCCAACATGAACGAGTGTGTGAATTTCCGTTTGGCCGCGCTACTGAACCGCCGGACAAACGGGGCGCGCATTGTACCACCGGCACCGCCCGCGCTCAACAATTACCGAAGGACCGGGCTATACGGCCTCCCGATCCAGATCAAACGCCTTGTGCAGCACGCGCACAGCCAGTTCCAGGTATTTCTCGTCAATCACCACAGAGATTTTTATTTCCGAGGTGGAAATCATCTGGATATTGATGCCTTCTTCCGCCAGGGTGCGGAACATCTTGCTGGCAATGCCCACGTGCGAGCGCATGCCGACACCGACCACCGACACCTTGGCGGTCTTGCTGTCGCCGATCACTTCGCGGGCGCCGATGTGTTTCTGCACCTGGTTTTTCAGGACGTTCATCGCCTTGTCAAATTCGTTGCGATGCACGGTAAAGGAAAAATCGGTGGTGCCGTCTATGCTGACGTTCTGGATGATCATGTCCACGTCAATATTGGCTTCGCTCACCGGACCGAGTATTTGATACGCGATGCCCGGCTTGTCCGGCACTCCCCGCACGGTAATCTTTGCTTCGTCGCGGTTGAATGCTATGCCTGAAATAATCACCTGTTCCATTTTGTCGTCTTCCTCAAAAGTAATCAGCGTGCCTTCGCCTTCTTCCTCAAAGCTGGAGAGCACACGCAACTTGACCTTGTATTTCCCGGCAAACTCGACCGAGCGGATTTGCAGCACTTTCGAACCGAGGCTGGCCAGTTCCAGCATCTCCTCGAAGGTGACGCTTTTCAGGCGGCGCGCTTCCGGCACCATGCGCGGGTCTGTGGTGTACACCCCGTCCACGTCGGTATAGATCTGGCATTCGTCGGCATGCAACGCCGCGGCAATCGCCACACCTGTGGTATCGGAACCTCCGCGCCCCAGCGTAGTGATGTTGCCGTCCTCATCCACCCCCTGAAAACCCGCCACCACCACCACGCAGCCATTGGCCAGATCGGTGCGGATATTCTGTTCATCTATGCTGAGGATGCGCGCCTTGGTAAAAGCGCTGTCGGTGAGTATCCTGACCTGCGCGCCTGTGTAGCTTTTGGCTTTCAGCCCCAACTCCATCAATGCCATGGAAACCAGGCCGATGGTCACCTGCTCACCGGTGGAAACCACCACGTCAAGCTCACGCGGGTCGGGCTGCGCCTGGATTTCCTTCGCCAGCGCAATCAGGCGATTGGTCTCGCCGCTTATGGCGGAAACCACCACCACCACCTGATGTCCCTGCCCCCTGTATCTCGCCACGCGGCGCGCCACGCTCTTGATGCGTTCCGCGCTGCCTACCGAAGTGCCGCCGTATTTCTGAACAATCAATGCCACGATATTTTCATGCCTGTCTTACGAAAAGGGCCGAATTCTACCCTAAACAGCCGCAAAAAACGAGGTTGCCCCGCTCCTTCGGGCCTTCAGTCCTGAGCGCAGTCGAAGGATCAGGACATGCTCTGTTACACTCGCACATCTTGTAATTAAGCATCTAACAACATGCCTGAAATCACTCCGCGCAGCTATCCGGAAGACGCCGCGCAATGTCTTGCCGATGCAGGCATCGCGCCGCTGTTCGCGCGCATATACGCGGCACGCGGCATCACTGACAAAACACAACTGGAAACCGGCCTGAGCCGCTTGCTACCCTTTGCCCAGCTGAAAAATGCACAACAAATGGCCGTGCTGTTGGCCGATGCCATCGCACAGAGCAAGAAGCTGCTGATCGTGGCCGATTATGACGCCGATGGCGCCACTGCCTGTGCCGTTGGCTTGCGCGGCTTGCGTGCATTCGGTGCGCAAGTGGATTTCATCGTACCCAACCGTTTCGAATACGGTTATGGACTGACGCCGGAAATCGTGCAATTGGCGGCGCAATCCAGTCCCGATATTTTGCTGACGGTGGACAACGGCATCGC
>ORMF012262260.1_pt1 | contig 12784 bp, 10 predicted proteins | sample 1779871 | NCBI WGS metagenome assembly ORMF01 (sample SAMEA104232316, study PRJEB22302) | groundwater metagenome | biome: forest; feature: aquifer; material: groundwater | place: USA | collected 2011-08-07 | depth 5.4 m | reverse complement strand
GGCTGTTCGCCCATTAAAGCGGTACGCGAGCTGGGTTCAGAACGTCGTGAGACAGTTCGGTCTCTATCCACTGCGGGCGTAGGGAATTTGAGGAAGGCTGTCCCTAGTACGAGAGGACCGGGATGGACGGACCTCCGGTGTTCCAGTTGTCCTGCCAAGGGCATCGCTGGGTAGCCGACGTCCGGTCGGGATAAGCGCTGAAAGCATCTAAGCGCGAAGCCCTTTCCAAGATGAGATTCCCCATGGCACAAGCCAGTAAGGCCACAGGAAGATTACCTGTTTGATAGGCCGCATGTTTAAGGGGGGTAACTCCCTCAGCTAAGCGGTACTAATGGCCGAGGGCTCAAACACTACGTGGTGCGCCTTGCCAAGCCAACCGGATCGATCCCGATCAGTCAGATTACTCGTATGCTCACCGCGGCTCGCTCGTTGAGCGGCCGCGGCCTCACCGCTATTGCGCTGCACGGTTCCTGGTGTTTCGAGCGGAGTGGTCCCACCCGTTCCCATCCCGAACACGGCAGTGAAACGCTCCAGCGTCGACGATACTTGAGGGGTGACCCTCCGGGAAAATAGACCAATGCCAGGGCCATAATTTTGCTCGGTCTTGCCCAACCCTCCGAGCATGCGGCATGATAGCGGTGACACGGCGCGGGATGGAGCAGTGGTAGCTCGTCGGGCTCATAACCCGAAGGTCGGGGGTTCGAATCCCTCTCCCGCTACCAAGAACAGCAGCGCGGCCTGGGCCCTCCAGGCCGCGCTGCTGTGTATCTGGGCCTAAGCCGCGCGATCGAGGTTGCGCAGCTCTCCGCGGTGATCTGGCATCGACAGCGTCTCGGTGCGGATAGCCTCTTCCTCTTCGGATATCACGATGGGACCGATCAGGACGGCGGCGATGAGCGCGATAGCGGCTGGGAGAAGATCAAGCGCCGCCGCAAGCCAGCTCAACGTCGGGGTGCGGAGGATCTCCGCGGAAACGAGGGCCAAGCCGGCCAACCATAGCGCCCCAGTCGTCAGCATGACCTTGGCGAGTAGCCGGTGTCTGTCCACCAGGAAGGCAGCCACGATATTCATGAGGCCGACGATCCAGACGCCAATCGCCCACAATGGTCCCAGATCCCCTCGGCCCTGCGGCGCGGGCATCGGCCAATGAGCAACCCCAATCATCGTCAGACCGGCGATGATCGCGAGCGCGATCCCAGCGTTGTTCCAGCGTCCCGAAGTCGCATACACGCTCGAGTGGGCTGCCATGAGGTTGCTCCTTTTCGGGCATCGTCGGCCAGGGACGCGACCCCCGAGATTCCGTAGCGTGCGGCAGCGTCGCCCGAATGACGGTTGACTGCATTCCGCGACAACGCTGCTTCTACTATCGTTCCAAAAGGTGAAGCGGACCGTCGCAACGGGTCAGCGTCCTGTTAACGCTCGTGGTTCACGGCTCTGAAGCTGAAGTGTAGTTCCTCTGCCGGTGGCTCGGGTCTCCCCGGCTCCAACCGAATATAATTTCGCGGGTTGACCGCATTTGGCGCACCCACCCCCTGCCCCCGTCGTCTAGTGGCCCAGGACGCAGCCCTTTCAAGGCTGAGATCGCGGGTTCGAATCCCGCCGGGGGTACCGGTCACTGCGACGTGCACTCCAAATGAATTCAGCGGAAGTCGGCCGGGGAAACGAGGTCCGAAGCCAGGAGCCCGAGCGCCGGTGCCGTTCGGTTGAGCGCGTCGATGCCGTCATCGCGATGCGTCAGCGTCAGGGCGCCTGGGTCCGTACGGAAGACCGCGACGAGAGTCCGGTCCGCTTCCGGATCGGCGATCGCCACGATGGGCTGGATGGCGAGATAGGCGGAGAGCCCAGCCATCTGCACGTTCGCGGCGCCGGAGACGTTGCCAGCCTGGGCGGCGCGTGCCATCTCGGTAAGGTCACGCGCTGCTTCGAGGTAGAAGATCGCATTCAGCCGCGACGTTGCCTCGAGCCGCGCCGCGCTGAATTCGCGGCGATCATTGCGGAGCGCGCCTTGCTGGGCACGCGCCATCGCGGCTCGCAGCGGCCGATCGATGGAGCCAGTCCGCCCGAAATTGTCCTCGAGCTGGCGCGCGGCGGCGGCAAGCGAGCTCGGGTATGGCGCACCGGTCTCCGGACCAACGTACACAGCCCAGGCGGCGTCGACGTCGTGCGGTGCGCCAGTAAGCGCGTCGCTCTCTCCCGCGCGGAGCTTCGGCTCAGCCGCTGCCAGTCCCTGCAGAGACCAGTAGCGGGCGATGCGGAGCAGACCCTTCTGAATCGCCTGGTGGCGCTGCTCTGGGCCAAACGGTATGGTAACTCCCGTACCAGCGATCGCGCTGCGCAAGGGTTCGTCGAGGAATGCATCGCTTCCATAGAACCCCGCGTCCTCGGGAAATTCGCGGGACCGGACGGGGCTCGTGGCAAATCCGCGGAGCGACCACACCGCGTCGGCCGTGCGTGCGTGTCGACCCTGCTCGTAAATTGCCATGATCTCGGCGTTTGGTAGCGGCCGGGCCTGGGTGCCCTGGTTCAAGAGCTGGTCGATGTCGCCGATATCGCGTGCGATAGCCTGCTGCAAGTCGACGTTGCTGACCGGCGTGTAGACCCCATCCCCTCGCGTGGCGTTGCTCGCAGGCTGTTGGGGTGGCCGGCTCGGCAGGGCAACTGGGCTGGAGGCCGGCAGCGGCGGGGCCTGCTCGCGACCAAGGGGCGGCAACCGTAGCTGCTGACAGGCGGTTGCTGCGAATGCCCAGACGGCGAGCAGCGCGAGACTTACCTGTCTCATCCTCTCGCTCCTAGGTCGGATCGAGGCGGCGCGTTTCGCGGATCTCGTGCCGCCCGGTAGAAGGATCGGGCTCGGCATCGGCCAAGGTTGACGCGTCGAAATCCCCTGTGGTACCGTCCTGCCCGTCATTCCCTGCGATCCTCGAGGTGACTCCCGCCTCGCACATCGGTGGATCCCCCGCCCCATGCCTCCCAGTATTTCAGCCTTCTTCCCTGCCTACAACGACAGTGGGACCATCGCCTCGATGGTCGTCGTTGCAGACATGACGCTGCGTCGTCTGACGGATGATTACGAGATCATCGTCGTCAACGATGCCAGCCCGGATCATTGTGGGGAGATTCTGGCAGATCTGCAGACGCGGTACCCAAAGCTCACCGTGGTGACCCACGAGACCAACCGAGGCTACGGCGGCGCGTTGCGGAGCGGGTTCAGCACCGCCACCAAGGACCTGATCTTTTACACGGACGGCGATGCCCAATACGATCCCCGTGAGCTTGCATCGCTGTTCAAAGCGTTGACTGATGATGTGGACATGGTCAATGGCTACAAGATTGCGCGCAACGATCCGATCAACCGGAAGATTATCGGCAAGCTCTACCACCACGGGGTGCGCCTCGCATTCGGGCTCCACCTGCGGGACGTGGACTGCGACTTTCGCTTGATTCGCCGGCAGGTCTTCGACGTGGTGCACCTCCAATCGAGCAGCGGTGTCATCTGCGTGGAGCTCATGAAGCTAATCGAGGATGCTGGGTTCCGCATCGCTGAGGTGCCGGTTCACCACTTCCATCGGGCGTTCGGCATTTCCCAGTTCTTCAATTTTCGGCGGGTTGGACGGACGCTCGTGGACCTGGCCAGGCTTTGGATCCGGCTTGTCCTCCGCGGCGGCTCACGGCCGAGCGAGGTGAAGCCGTTCGCGGTGTCGGAGTGAGCGAGATCAACGACCGTCACCTGAGCTACTACCAGGACCGCAAGGTGATGATCACCGGCGGTTGCGGCTTCATCGGAAGCAACCTGGCCATCCGGCTGGTAGAGCTTGGCGCGGACGTGCTCGTCGTCGACTCCATGCTTCCCGACTTTGGCGGGAACCTGTTCAACCTCGAGCCCGTGAAGGACGCGGTCCGCATCAACTTCGGCGACGTGCGCGACGCAACGACGATGAGCTACCTGGTGCGCGACCAGGAAGTGATCTTCAACCTGGCGGGGCAGGTCAGCCACCTCGACAGCATGGAGGACCCGGAGACCGACCTGGAGATCAACTGCCGCGCGCAGCTCCGATTCCTGGAGGCCTGCCGCCGCAATAATCCGGACACCAAGGTTGTATTCGCTTCGACCCGCCAGATCTACGGCCGCCCGCGCTACCTCCCCGTCGATGAGAAGCACGAGCTCCATCCCAGCGATGTGAACGGCGTCAACAAGCACGCCGGCGAGATGTACCATCTGCTTTACCATGACGTGTACGGAATCCGGAGCTGCTGCCTGCGCTTGACCAACACGTATGGGCCGCGGCAGCACGTACGCACGGACCGACAGACGTTCATCGGCTGGTTCTTCAGGCAAGTGATCGACGATGAAGAGATCCGCATCTTTGGGACGGGATCCCAGCTCCGCGACTTTACCTACATCGATGACTGCGTGGACGCCATGCTCCGCGCGGGCGCGCTGGACGCGTCAAACGGCGAGATCTTCAACGTGGGTGGAATCCGCCCCGTGAGCCTGTTGGAACTCACGAGGATGCTGATCGAAGTCGCGGGGACCGGGAGCTACACGCTCATCCCATTCCCCGAAGGCCGGCGCGCCATCGATATCGGCAGTTTCTATGCGGATGACACCAAGATCCGCCGGGTCCTTGGCTGGAAGCCCACGGTCCCGCTCGAACGTGGCCTCGCGATGTCCGTGGAGTATTTCCGCGAGCATCGCGAGCACTACTGGTGAGTCAGACGGGCGGCCGCGGCTAGCGGGAGCCCGGACCGGTATGGCAGACGCACAACCAGCGGCGACCGACCAATCCGGCGTGCCCCGAGCGCGCGGCCCCCTCCGGCACCACATCGGATTGGGACTGCTGGGGGCCGCGGTCGTCACGTACGAGATCATGATCGCTGCCGCCCGAAATCGCGTGGTCCGCGAGCTGGCAGCGCTCAGCGTACTCGCGGCGCTCGTGCTCGCCGCGTTTAGCGACGCGGTGGTCAGGGGTCTCGTCGCTTTCCAGAACGATACGCAGGTTTACTACTACCCGCTCGAGATGTGGTTCGGCCAGGAGTTCAAGGCTGGCCGCTTTCCCCTGTGGAATCCGTATCTCTTCGCTGGATATCCGATCTTTGCCGATGGCGAGCTCGGGCTGAGCTACCCGCTCCACATCGCGGCGCTCCAGCTCCTTCCGATCGCGTCCGCGTTCATCTGGTTGCGAATCAGCAGCGTCCTCGTTGCCGCCTTCGCCATGTACGCGCTGGGCCGCGCGCTGGCGTTGGGTCGCCTTCCCGCCATGCTCGGCGGTATTGCTTTCAGCCTGGGGAGCTTTTTTCTCGCCCAGCAGCACCACGAGAACGTCACGCGGACCGCCGCCTGGATTCCGCTCGTCCTCGCGGGAGTGGAGTGGGGGCTCCGGCACCGCGGCTGGCGCCGCCATGCTTTCCTGACTCTCGCGGCGACCGCGCTGGGTATGGCGGGCCGAGGCTTGCATCCCCAGGTGCTCGCGATGGGCCTGCTGACGTTCTCGACCTACGTCTTCTACCGGGTTGCGGTCGGTCCACTCGGCCCGACGCTGCTCGAGGGGCAAGCCGGCCGCTGGCCGGCCGAGACCTGGCCCAGGCTTCTGGCGTTCGGGCGCGAGGTCGCGATCCGGTTTGGGCTGCTGATCTGGGTAGGAGGGTACGTGGGAGCGTTGGGCCTGGCGCTCGCCGCGGTGCAGCTCTTCCCGCTGGCAGAGATCGGGTTGGAGACCTTCCGAGGCTCCCTGGCGGACTACAGCTTCGCAACGAGCTACGCGCTGCCGGTCCAGAACCTGGTGAACCTGGTCTTCCCGTATTTCTTTCGCGGGGCAGACAGCGAGTACTGGTCCCTCTGGGCGAAGTGGGAAACCACGGTTTACGTCGGCATCGTGCCGCTCGTCCTCGGCCTGATTGGCGCGGTCGCGGGATGGCGGCGCGAGGTCGGGTATTTCCTGCTCCTCGCGGTCGGCTCGCTCTGGCTCGCCTTCGCCGACTACGCGCCCGTTGACCTCTATCACGCACTCTGGAGCCTGCCCGGGTTCTCATCGTTTCGCGTTCCCGGACGCTATATCTTGCTCTTCGTGCTGGCCTGGTCAGTGCTCGCCGCGATCGGCTTGCAGGCGTTGAGCGACGCTCGCTCGCGCACGCCGAGCTGGCTGCCGCTCCGCTGGAGCCGGTCGACGACGGCACTCGCCTCACTCGCGGCGCTTGGCGTCGCCGTCGCGGTTGGGCTCGCGACGATGGTCCAGCTTCGCGCGAGTCTCGTCGCCGACCCGGCGGGATCGCTGACCTGGATTCGCGACGGCTACCTTTCGTTGCGCAACCACGGTCAGGGGATCGATGCGCAGGCAGTCTATGCCGGGCTGGTCTTTTCGCTCGGTACCACCAACTCGCGCACCGCGTTTGCGCTCGTCATGGTGGTCACGGCGCTCGTTCTCTGTCTTGGACTCGTGCTCGTCCCGAGGGCCAGCCGCCTATTGCAGCTTGCGCTCGTCGCGTGCACCAGCCTGGACCTGCTGCTCTTCGGCGTAGGTTTCCACCAGAAGATCCTCGTGGACCAGCTCTCGCAGAGCACGCCGGCGATCCAGTTTCTTTCTCGATGTATGGCGCCGGACACGGTGTGTAGTTCGGTACGCGAGCCGCCTGCGCCGCCAGCAGGTGACGGCTCCGTTGGATTTGTGCGTTCTTATCCTTTTGAGCCAAGGGAGAGCCGCGTTTTCACGCCTGGAACCATACCGTCGCTGGAGTTCGATCGGCTCGTACCGTTCCGCATCGAGGAGATCGGCGGTTATAGCTCCGTCCAGCCGAAGCGCCACTTTACGTACTGGACCATCATCAACGACGTGGGTAATCGACTGCTGGACATCGCCAACGTGCGCTACGTCGTCTTTCCTCGCGCGTCGCCCGCGCTGCCATCGTATGGGCACGTGCCCTTCGATCCGGAGCGACCGCTGCTGCTGGGCAGTAAGGATGCGATCGGCGGATTCGAATCGTATTCCTTAGGCGGGGCCGTGGGACATCGGCTGCAGGTCATCGGGGCGCTGACCCGAGCGATCGAGATCCCCGATGGTGACCCGGTCGTCATGATCACCGTGATTGGGCGGGATGGCCAGACCGCGGAGCTCCCACTCCTCGCTGGGCGCCATCTTGCCGAGTGGGCCTATAGCCGGGCCGACGTCCAAGGGCGGGTCAAACATGCGCGTCCGGCGACTGTCGCGTTTCGGCGGCCAACCGTATCGCCCATCGACGGCCAGCGCTACGAGTACGAGCTGTACTACTCGGAGCACGAGCTCCCCCGAGAGATGGAGGTGGAGCGAGTCGAGATCCGGGCCGTCCACCCGCTGGGCGGGGTCGAGATATACGGAGTCGGCCTTTACAATTTCGATTCTGAGCAGACCGTCGGCCTCACCCCGGACATGCGGACCAAGCTCCGCCCCGTGTACGAGGATGCCGAAGTACGAATTTTTGAAAACGCTGAGGCCTTTCCGCGCGCGTACGTCGTCCCCGGCGGCCGTTTTGCTCGGGGCGCGGATTCCGCGCTGGTCGACATGGTGGAATCACCTTTCGATCCACGCCGCGAAGTCATGCTGGAGGAGGAGTCTGCCTTCGACGTCCAGGAGCTCTGGGACCGGGAACGCGCTGGAAGCAGTGAAGGCGCTGGACGAACCACCCAAGTCGCGGCTCCTGCAACGGCGTCGACTGATGCCGCGGCACCTGGATCTGCCGTACCCGTCGTGGAGGAAACCGGCCGCCTGGTCTATCGGGCCAGCGCACCGCAAGGAGGCTACTTTGTCCACGTGGCGAGCCTCGCCTCAGGCTGGCGAGCCTGGGTGGACGGCCGCGAGGCGCCGATTTATCGGGCAAACGGTCTCTTCCGGGCGGTGCCCCTTCCGGCGGGTGAGCACGAGGTGGAGCTGCGTTATGAGCCAAGCGCGATGGCTCTTGGGCAGCGGATAAGTGGCTGGGCAACGGTTGTGGCCGGCTTTAGCCTGCTTCTGGCATTTGGTATGCCTGTGCTCCGGCGGCGGCTCCACCATGGGGACGGCGAGCATTCGCAGAAGGCTATTTGAACGTGGCTGTTAGCGTCCGGATGGCTGCGCCGCGGAGCGCGCGAGCAGCGCCTGCACCCGCTCGACGGTTGCCGACCGGTCATAGCCCAGGAAACGGCCCGCGAGCAGCACGTTGAGGTCGCCCGCGAAGAAGCGCTCGTACAGGAGCTGGCGACTCCCGAACGAGCTGCAGGCGATGTCCCAGGCCAGGCGAAAGAGCTGGACCCGGTCCCGCCCGTTGAGCGTGGCGGATTGGTAGTAACGGTCGATGTCCGCCGTGATCTCAGGCTGCTCGAGGTCGCTCTCGGTCGGGGTCGCCATCAGGCCGCTTGATCCGATGAGCTGCAGGATCTCCACCAGACGGGGGTAGATCTTCGGGAAGTAGTTCCTCGAGGTGTTCATGACCTGCGGATTCGGGTGATAGAAGCCCTGAGCGTCCACCTGCGGATCGACTTCCGCGGCGCGCAGGAAGGCGCGGAGGGTTTCGACGACGTCGATCATCTCGCCGAGCATCTGCTGATAGGCGGGGAGATCCGTTCGTCCGATGGCTTCGGCCACCAGCGCTGCTACCCCAAAGAGAAACTCGGCTTTGGCGAGATTCTTCGTCGTGAATTGGTGGATGCCGTGGATGAACGCTGGTGTCTGGCGGAACAGCCCGTTGCAGAGCCCGATGTCCCCTTTGAGAAACACGCGATCCCACGGGACGAGCACCTCGTGGAAGATGACCACGGCATCCATCTCTTCGTAGCGCGAGGTCAATGGATGGTCCAGCGCTGAGCGACCGATGTCAAAGCTCTCGCGGCAGATGGCACGGAGGCCCGGTGTCGCCATCGGGACGGCGAAAGCGAAGGCGTAGCGGGTGGCATCAGTAGGAGCCAGGCGCGAGGGCGAGGCGAAGATGTGCAGCTCGTCCGCGTAGGGGGCGAGCGTGGCCAGCATGCGAGCACCGCTGACCAGCAGCCCATCTGGGCGCTCCTCAACGATGTGGAGCGGCACGTCTGGGTCAGCCTGGTTGGACTGGGTGCGCGCCCGGTTCGTCTGGGGGTCCACGAAGGCGTGCGTGGCACACAGGTCGTGCTCGCGGGAGTACTCGTAGTACGCCACGATGCGCTCGGCGTACTCGGGGCCGTTCTGGGCGAAGAAGGGCGCTTGGGTGGCGCACCCAGCCAGGATGGCGTTCAGGTAATCGGGCGTGCGGCCGAGCATCCCACCACTGTGATCCGACCAGATCTTGAACATCTCTCGCCGCCGGACGAGATCCTCGACGCTGCGCGGCTGGATGAACGAGAGGCCAACCGGATCGCCGGTCGTGGGGGATGGGTAGGTGAGTTTTTCGCGAAGCGTGGCATCGTGCTGCAGGTCGTAAAGCTCTGCCAGCGTCCGCGCCGCGCGGCCCAGGATTGGGTGCGTGGTGACGTCGGAGACGCGCTCACCCTCGAACCAGATCTCGCGCTCGTCCTGCAGTCCCGCGAGAAACTCCGCGCCGGTCCGTACGCCCATACGCCACCCCTGCCCGATCGCTCGTTCGCCGGAGCAATGGTACCCGCAATCAACGGACCTGGATGCGGCCCTCCGCCCCCGCGGTGAACGGCTGTGGGAGCTGCGCCACGTACTCCACGAGCGCTTCGAGATCTGTGGGGCCGACAACGCGGTCGGTGGCCTCGAGGAAGACGCTGAAGTTATTCGCCCCATCCGCCAGGAAGTCGTTCACCACGACCCGGTAGCGCGCCTCCGGATCGAGTGGGCGGTCGCCGACGCGGATGTCGGCAAGTGCCACCCGATCCCCGACCGGTGCGCCACGGTCCCAGATGTAGCTGAGGCCCGAGACGTGGAGGATGCGTGGGAACGGTTGGTCCTCCCACTGCTGCTCGAGCAAGCGTTCGATCTGCGCCCCGGTCAGCGTGATTCCGACGAGCTGGTTGCCAAAGGGCTGGACGGTAAAGAGATCGCCCCAGCGCACGGGCCCGGCGCGGAGATGGGCGCGCACGCCCCCTGGATTCATGAAGGCGACCTGGCCTTCCATACTCCAGCGCTGCGCATCCGCGATCAGGTTTCCGAGTGCTGACTCACCGGCGGGCGAGTGCGTATCCGCTATGTCCGTGGCAGCGACGCCGATGACGCGCTCTACCAGTGGCGCCACACGCAGGGCCGCGTCGGCGACAAGGGCGGCGATCGCTGGGTGAGGCTGGTCACCAGGCGGATCGTCGTCGAACGTGTTGACGATTTCAGCCCGCTTGTCCAGGACATCGCCTGTCTGGCGATCGATAACGAGGTCGATGGCGGCGAACGCGGTGCCGTTTGCGAAGGCCTGGGTCACCAGCTTGCCCCCGATGTCGCCCTGGTAGCCCCGATGAGTGTGACCGCTCACCACGACATCGACTTCGTCGTCTAGCGCCGCGACGATCGGCACGATCTCGCCGGTGATGCGGCCGCCGCTCACACTCCCGCGGCCGCCCTGGTGGATGAGGACGACGATGGCGCGTACCCCTTGGGCGCGGAGCTCAGCAACGGCGTGGTTGATCGTCTCCACCTCGTCGAGGACTCGGATGCCGACCATCGCCTGGGCGGAGACGATCGTCGGCGTCTCTTTGAGGACGGCGCCTATGAAGCCAACGGGCACGCCGCCCAGCCGCTCGACCGTGTACGGCGGGAAGAGGAGCTCACCAGTCGCGTCGTCGATGACATTCGCGGCGAGGTAGCGGAAGCGTGCGCCGCCGAAGCAGCCGGTAGCCGGATGGCAGCCACCATCCTGGAGTCGGCGAAGCTCAGCCAGCCCTCGATCGAACTCATGGTTGCCAACCGCGCTGAGGCGCAATCCCATGAGACCCACGGCGTCGATCGTCGGCTCGTCGTGCAGCAGGGAGGAGATCGGGGGGCTGCCGCCGATCAGGTCGCCTGCGCCGACGGTGAGCGAGTCGACGCCGCGTGCACGAGCCTGTCGGGTCCATTGTTCCAGGTAGCCGGCTAATGTTGCCGCGCCGCCGATGGGGCGCCCGCGCAGCTCGCGCGGCTCAAGCGCGCCATGCAGATCGTTAACGGCGAGGAGCTGCACCGTAACGGGATCGGGCGCCAGGGGCTGCGCCGCCGGCGTCGCGGCGCCGATGACCGCGCCGCTCGCAATGACGGCGAGTAGGAATGCCGCGGCGGCGAAGCTACTTTTGCGTGTGGTCGCGGCAGAAAGCGATGATCGCCTCCGCATGATCCACCGCGCGCTGGGCCTCACCCGGCGTGTAGTAATCAACAGGCGCGCCAGAGTCGTACCCATCGGGGTAGCGAGCCATGATGAAGTGTTTGTCCAGCTCGCGCGCCCGGTTCAGCAGCTCGGCGTCCGCTTCGATTGGGTCCGGCAGCTCGGCGAGCAGGCCGCTGAGCGCGCGGCCCCAGGCATCGAGATCCAGCCGCTTGAACAGTCCCTTGATCGCCATCTCGGCTGCCTGGTGGGAGGCGAATGCTGCCCACTCGTAATGCCCGGCCTCCTGGGCGTGCCGGGCGTGGCGCAGGTCGGCGTCCGCTTGCTTCAGCCAGTCCGCTGATCGGTCGGCCATGTGCACTCCTTGCCTCGCTCGTCGGGAGCGAGGATCTCGCTACGCACGTTTCATTTCGTGGATGATTTCTCGCTGATGGATCGCGGTTGGTTGAGTTTGGCTCATTCTTGTTGCATCGCTGGGCTACCCGATCCTCCGAGGTGCGCGGAGATCGCATCCGCCGTGGCGCGGCACGCCTCGCCGAGGGCCTCGAGCTGAGGGAGCGTGATCCGGGCGCGAAAGCCAACCACGGTGAGCGCCGCTGCGGGCTCGCCAAGCGGACCACTCACCAGTGCGGAGGCTGCGCGCACGCCCGAAAGATACTCCTCGTCGTCAAGCGCGTAGCCGTGGGCCCGCACGACCGTTAGCTCCGCCGCGTATACGTCGGCGTCAGTCTGGCTATTGGGTGTGTACTGAGGCAATTCGCCGCCAAGCTCGAGGTACTTCTCCAGCTCGCGCGCCTGGGCGAGGAACACTTTGCCGAATGATCCCGCGATGATCGGCAACCGCTGCCCGACCTCGGTGAACACGTGGAGATCGTGGTCGGGTTCGGCGATGTCCGCGATCATGACGTGCTGATCGTCACGGACGCCGAGAAGCACGGTCTCCCCGACGCGCGCGCTCAGCTCGGTTATCAATGGGCGGGCGCCCCGGCGCACGTCGAGGCGATCCAGCGCCACCCGCGCCAGTCGCGCCACGCCGAGCCCGAGTCGATAGCGGCCGCTGGCCGCGTCTCGTTCGACCAGCCCGTGGCGACGCAACGTCAGCAGGATATCCCGCGCTGTCCCTGTATTGATATCGAGCTCCTGGGCGAGCTGGGGTGAGCCCCCAGTCCTGGCCCGCACGGCCGAGGATCCCGAGCAGCCGCGCGGCGCGATCGACGGCGGGGACGAAGCGCTCGGACGGCGCGCCAAGAGCCAAAATTCGCTCCACAATACGAGGTCGGGCAGAGGATACCGGTCTCGGACAGCTCAGGCAAACGCTGGCGCGAAGGTACAGGCAGCGGAAAACGCGTGCGGGGTCGCGCGCAATCGCTCAAATAGTCTTTTCCCTTGCGGGTGGAAAGAGATGTCTACCCTTGACCGATTGAACCGCCCCGGGTTTTGTAGAGACTCCGGTTTTTGTGTGTCGCGCACGGAAAAGTTGGCGCGGAGCTGTTGTACGGCAAGCCCGCCGCCGATTGCGAGGCTTGCGGGGCCGGGCGCCTCGCGGATGGACGAGGATCGG
>ORMF010293519.1_pt1 | contig 12788 bp, 11 predicted proteins | sample 1779871 | NCBI WGS metagenome assembly ORMF01 (sample SAMEA104232316, study PRJEB22302) | groundwater metagenome | biome: forest; feature: aquifer; material: groundwater | place: USA | collected 2011-08-07 | depth 5.4 m | reverse complement strand
TTCGACCCCTTCTTCACCACGAAGCCGCCCGGGCAGGGGACCGGGCTCGGGCTCGCGATCGCCCAGGGCATCGTCGCCGACCACGGCGGGCGTATCGAGGCGGAGTCTCGCGTCGCCCAGGGCGCGACCTTTCGGGTGATCTTGCCCACGGGCGCCACGGAGACCGCGTCGTGAGCACGCCCATTCGCGTGCTGGTAGCGGACGACGAGAAGAACCTGCGCGACCTGATCGTGCGCGAGCTCGAGCGCAAGGGACACGAGGCCGCGGGCGTGCCCGACGGCAGGGCGGCCCTCGATCGGCTGCGGGAGGACATGCCCGACGTGCTGCTGCTGGACATGCGGATGCCGCGGGTGGAGGGGATCGAGGTGCTGCGCGCGCTCGGTGAAATGTCCGAGGCGCCGCAAGTCATCGTCATGACGGGCTTCCAGGACGTCGCCAACGCCGTCGAGGCGATGAAGCTCGGCGCCTACGACTACCTGACCAAGCCTGCGCGGATCGAGGAGCTCGACGTCCTGATCCGCAAGGCTGCCGAGAAGGGCCGCCTCATACGACAAAACACCGTGCTGCGGGCCCAGCTCGACCCCGAGGGTGTCGCCACGTCGGTCGGCATCGTGACGGCGAGCCCCGCCATGCAGGAGGTACTGCGCCTCGTGGACCGGGTTGCGCCGACGGACTCTTCCGTTCTAGTCCTGGGCGAGAGCGGCACCGGCAAGGAGCTGATCGCGCGCGCCATCCACGAGCGGTCGCCGCGGGCGACGCAGGCTTTCGTGCCGATCCATTGCGGGGCGCTGCCGCGCGAGGTGCTGGAGAGCGAGTTGTTCGGCCACGAGAAGGGCGCGTTCACGGGCGCGGTCAGGTTCAAGCCGGGACTCATCGAGTTGGCGGACGGCGGGACGCTCTTTCTCGACGAGATCGGCGAGATGGAGCCCGACAGCCAGGTCAAGCTTTTGCGGGTTCTCGAGTCGCACGCCTTCTTTCGCGTGGGCGGCACGCGGCGGCGGAGCGTGGACATGCGGCTCGTCGCGGCGACCAACCGCGATCTCGCGGAGGCGATCCGCGCCAACGAGTTCCGCCAGGACCTCTACTACCGGATCAACACGATCGCCCTGACGCTACCGCCGTTGCGCGAGCGGCCCGAGGACGTGGGTCTCCTGGCCGCGCACTTTCTCGAGCAGAACGCGGCCTACGGACGCAAGCGCCTCTCCCAGGCGGCCTTGCGCTGCATGGAGGTGTACGGCTGGCCGGGCAACGTGCGCGAGCTCCAGCACGCGATCCAGCGCGCCCTCATTCTCGGGAAGGGCGACGAGATCGAGCCTGAGGATCTGCCCGCAGAGCTGCGGACAGGACACGGCAGTACGACCGGTAGACCGGCGGAAGGCGGCAGCCTCGAGGAAATGGAGCGCCAGCACATCATCGCCACGCTCCGCCAGGTCGGTGGGCACCGCGCCAAGGCCGCGGCGCTCCTCGGCATCGATCCCAAGACCCTCTACCGCAAGCTCCTCACCTACGGGATCTCCCCGGATCAGCTCAAGCCGCAGGGCTGAAGCCGTTCGGGCAGAAGACGATTCCTATCGGGCACCGCGCCCGATCCCGTCACGCTTGGGGGCACGTCCGCGAGGGCCGGCGCACGCTAAAGTCCCGCGCTCACGCGCATTTGTGCGTCTCCGCCCCACGTGGCATCGCCTTTGCCCCCATTCCAACGGTCTTAACTTGAACGGGAAAGGAATGCCATGACACGTGTGCTGATGATCGATGAGAACCGGACGCTGACCGAGTCGGTCGGCATGCGATGTTTCGAACAAGGCATCGCGGTCCGAATGGCCGATACCTTCTGCGAGGGAGTGCGTCACCTGCTCGAGACTCCCGTGTCGCTGATCATCCTGTCCTCCGCCGTGGTGCATCTGCCGGGGGCCGAGCTCGCGCGGCTCCTCGACACCGTAGCTCCCGGCGTGCCGGTTGTGGTGCGGGTCGAGGCCGGCCAGGGGATAGACGAGCAGGTCCGCTTCGAGCTCCACGGCTTTCGCACGGTGCGCGAGCCCTTCGATGTGCTCGACCTCGCCGCGAAGGCCGAGCGGCCCGCCCGAGTGGTGGCGCCGCGCCCCGCGACGGCGGCGGCCGCCCTCAATGCCGTGTGCGCGTAGACACGATGGAATCCTTCGGCAGGAAGTCCCTCGCCGGGGCCCTCGGGTTGGGGGTGGCCCTCTGCCTGCTCGGCCTCCTGGTCGCGACAGGGGAGTCTATCCGCCAGGCGGAGATCGCGTCCCTGCTTCCGGAAGCTGCGGAGCCGGGGCTGCCTATCAAGCAGGAGCCTGTCGACAGCACGTACCGTGATCCGGCCCTCGCGGCCTGGATGACGCCGTAACCGGGCGGCTCTGGCGGCGGCGCGGCCCCGCATAGTGTAAACTGGGCAGGTAGCGCCGCGGCCGGCGCCCTCGCCTCCGATATTGGCTCTTCCGAGTATTGGGGCGTGCATCAAGGCGGAAGAGCGAATGAAGGAGATCCAGATGGCTTCGAAACTGTACGTAGGGGGGCTCTCGTATTCCACGACGAGCGAGACGCTGCGTGAGTACTTCGCCCAGTGCGGCACCGTGGAATCCGCCGCGGTCATCACCGACAAGTTCTCCGGCCAGTCGCGCGGTTTCGGCTTCGTCGAGATGACAACGGTTGAGGAGGCCCAGCGCGCCATCTCGGAGCTCAACGGCAAGGACCTCGACGGCCGCAAGCTGACCGTCAATCTCTCGACCCCGAAGGCACCCGGCTCAGGCGGCGGCGGCCCGCGGGGCGGCGGGCGGCCGGGTGGACGCCCGGGCGGCGGCGGTCGCGGCGGCGGGTTCGGGGGCGGCGACCGAGGCGCCTACGGAGTCCCCCCCTCCAAGAAGCCTTTTAAGTGGTAAACATCTCCAGGGCTTAAGCGCCAAGGGCGCGAGGGCGATCGCCCTCGCGCCCTTCGTCTGTCTGCGCCCCGCAGTTCGAGTTGAGCGGCCGCAGGGCGTCGAGAAGGGTCCAGATGCGAGGCGGCGCCCGAAGGCTGCGGGCGAGGCGTACTCCTGTACGTTGAGCCCGCAGCCGAGGGCGCCAACGAAGCAGGTGGGCCCTTATCGGCGGCCTGCTAGCCCAACACGCGGTCGTAGCGGCCGTAGTCGTGCGCCGCGTCCATGAACCACTTCACGATCTCCGGGTTCGAGCGCGGCGGGATCTCGCACGAGGTCGACAGGATGAAGCCCGAGTGCTTCGCCGCCGTGTCGATGCAGCGGCGCACGTCCGCCTCCATCTCCGCCCTGGTCGTCTTCTCGAACTTGGTCGCGTCCACGTTGCCGATGGCGACGGCGCGGCCCTTGGCGACCTCCATGAAGCGCTGCAACTGGTCCACGTACAGCTTCGGGTCGCCCTGCTGGTCGAGGTCGAATGAGACCGTCGTGAAGCCGCAGCCGATGATGTCTTCGTAGATCGGGTAGGTCGTGCCGCAGATGTGCGTTGTGAGCCCGACCTTCTTGGCCTTGAAGTAATCCACCAGCTCCTTGTGGTACGGGGCGATGAACTCGCGGTAGTTGTCGGGGGACACCAGACTGATAGACGCCGTGGGCTCCGAGAAGCTGAGCCCGATCTTGGTCTTGACGATGGCGTCGCCCCAGGTCTTGCAGAAATCGGTCGTGACCCGCATCAGGTCGTGGATGAACTGCGGGTCCTCGAAGGTGTCGAGCAGCATCATCTCCGGGTTGCGCAGCAGCATGGCGATCGTCCACGGGCCGACCGCGACGGCGCCCATGGCGGCGGGGGGCGCGGCCTTGACGAGCGCCTCGCACTGCTCGAGGAAGCCGGGCAACCTCGCCGTGACGTACGGGTCCGGCATCTTCAACTTCGCCAGGTCGGCCTTGTCCTCGAGCACGTGCCCTTCGATCGACGGCACGACGTAGTCGGAGTACTTGACCTTGCAGCCGAAGGCCTCGGCTTCCTTGGCGAGGTCGTTGTACGCCAGCACCACGTCCGGCTGGTAGCGCTCGAAGTAGTTCATCATGGCCGTGATGGCCTTGGTCGGGTTCGTGCAGTACTCCTCGATGGACTGCCCGTCGAGGGTGCCGGCGAACGACGCGACGATCGGGTAGACCGGGACGCGGTCGGCGAAGGAACGCTTGTAGGCGGCCACGACGCGGTCGCGTGGGGTCAGCGCCACCTTGCCCTTCTCGGCGTCCCAGAGCCGGTTGACCTCCATGTAGCGCGGCGGCAGCTTGGCCTCGTACTCCATGAACTGCGTGATCGGGTAGCGGATGCCGCCTGCGTGCGTGCCGCGTAGGCCCTCGACGATCTCCTCCATCTTCGCCCACGGAATCGCGAACGCCATCTCGTGGTCCTGGGTCTGGCCGAAGATCCGGTCACCGGAGCAGGGCAGGATGACCTGGGGCTCGCCGGTCTGCATCGTCGTGACGATGATGTCGGCGCACACCGCGCGCCCCTCGAACGAGGAGTGCAGGCGCCCGCCGCGCTTCCACAGCGCCGCCTGGGTCAGCCGCATCACCTGAGCGGGGGTTGCGTAAATACACACCAGGTGCGGCTCGAACGTCGCGCGGTCGAGCGGCGCGACGAGCAGCGTCTCGTACTCGCCCGGAGCGAACTTGTCGATGGCGGCCTCCGAGCGCTGGCCGGCCTCCTTGGTCTCCGTGTACATGCCCTCGCAGAGCGTGCCGACGTTGTAGATGGGCAGCGGCTTGTCGAAGCCGATCGCGGTGATGCCGAGCGAGCAGATGTGGTCCTCGCGGGTGAGCGCGATCATCCACCCGTAGCGCCGCGACATGTCGATGACCTGGCAGGCCATGCTGAGCTTCTTGAAATCCCGCGCGGGGCGCTTCGCCCGCTCGGGGATGGGCTCGCCGGGCTTGAGCATCCGGATCGCCACGGGGAAGGTCTGCGGGCGGATGTAGGTCTGCAACTCCTTGTCCGCCGTCTTGACGTCGATCATGGATAGCCCTCCGGCTGAGAGCGTAGGGGTGGGGTACACCTTTGTCAAGCAATCGCGCGTCGTTTCGATAGAATGTGCCGCGTCGTTTCGATAGAATGTCCCGCACCGACCATGGCACGCTACCGCATCGTCCACTGGAAGGAGATCCCGTCGCTGGTCGAAGCCGCCGACGCCGACCGGACGGCTCGTCACCAGCTCTCGCAGAAGTTCCAGGACCTGATCGACGCTCTCGCCATGCGGGAAAACGCGACGGAGGGCGACGCCTACCTCGAGGGCTGGGGCCAGGGCGACTGGGCCGAGCGGCAGGGCTCGCCCGACGAAGTCGCGCAGGCCGTCGCCGCGGAGATCGAGGACGGCTTCCAGGCCCTCCTCATGAAGCGCTTCCTCCCCAGGCCCGGCTAGCAGGCGGTAGCCTGGGGGGTCATTGCGTCCCCCTCGGGCGCCGCCTATAATCTCGCCCCAATGAAGGCCAGGGAACTCCTCGCCGCCTGTTTCCTCCTCTTCGGGGCCCTGCTCCTCTGGCCCCTTCTCACCATCGCCAACCGCCCGGTGCTCATCGGGGGCGTGCCGGCTCTCGTCCTCTACCTCTTCGCCGTTTGGGCTGCCATCGTGGTCGTGCTGGTTGTTGCCGCAGTGCGCCGCCGGGCGCTGGAGGATAACGAGTGAGCTCGCTGAGCCAGCCGACCCTGTTGGCGATCCTGCTCGGCTACCTCATCTTCCTCTTCCTCGTCGCCTCAGCGGGCGAGGCCTTCGCCCACCGCCTGGCGCACGGACGGATCCGCACCGCCACCTACGTCCTCGCGGCCTCGGTGTATTGCACGGCGTGGACCTTCTACGGCAGCGTCGGGCTCGCGGCCAACCGCGGCCTCGAATTTCTCACGATCTACCTCGGACCCGCGTGCGTCGCGCTGCTCTGGCCGGTGTTGCTGCGCAAGCTGGTGCGCGTGTCCAAGGAACAGCGCATCACGTCGATCTCGGACTTCATCTCGAGCCGCTACGGCAAGTCGGCGAACCTCGGTACGCTCGTCGCCGTGCTGGTGGTGGCAGGGATGATCCCCTACATCGCCCTCCAGCTGCGCGCCGTGTCCGCGTCCTTCACCATGATCCTGCACGAGGGATCGGTCCTCAACGTGTTCGACCCGACTCTGCTCGTGGCCGTGACGCTGGCGCTCTTCGGCATCCTCTTCGGCGCGCGCAATCTCGACTTCACCAAGCAGCAGACCGGCTTGATGACCGCGGTGGCGGTCGAATCGGTGGTCAAGCTGGTGGCCTTCCTCGCGGTGGGCGTCTACGTCACCTGGGGGCTTTTCGACGGGCCCGCCGAGATCTTCGGCCGTATCGCCGCCCACCCGGAGTGGTCGCGCCTCCTGACGCTGGACCAGCCACAGACCGCCTCGTACGCGCGGTGGGCGGCGATGCTGCTGGTCTCCATGATGGCCGTCATGTTCCTGCCGCGGCAGTTCCACGTCCTCGTCGTCCAGAACCCGCGTGAGCGGGACGTCAACGCCGTCGCGTGGTCCTTCCCGCTGTACTTGCTGCTCATCAACCTGTTCGTGCTGCCCATCGCCTTCGCGGGGCTCCTGGTCTTCCCGGAGTCGGGCGCCCAGGCGGACGGCTTCATCCTGCGGCTGCCGCTCCACTTCGACAGCCACCTGATCTCGGTCGTGGTCTTCCTCGGCGGCTTCTCCGCCGCGACGGCCATGATCGTTGTGGAGTCGCTCGCGCTGTCCAAGATGGTCACCAACGACATCATCCTGCCCATGCTGCTGCGCAGGCGGCACGTGGAGGATATCTACTGGGTCACGCTCTTCTACACACGCCTGGCCATGCTCGTGATCGTCGGGCTCGGCTTCGCCTGGGCCCGGATGGAGCGTGGCCAGCACCTGCTCGTCGAGATGGGGCTCCTGTCCTTCATCGCGGTCAGCCAGTGCGCGCCGGCCATCCTGCTGGGGCTCTACTGGCGGCGCGGCAACCGCCGGGGCGCCGCGGCGGGCATTTCGGCAGGGTTCGCGCTGTGGTGCTACACGCTGATCATTCCGGCCTTGGTCAAGGAGGGCTTGGTCTCGGCCTCGGTGCTCGCCGATGGGCTGTGGGGGCTCGTGTGGCTGAGGCCGACGGCGCTCTTCGGTCTGACCGGTCTCGACCCGACGACGCATGGGATATTCTGGTCGCTCTTCGTCAACCTGACACTCTTCGTGTTGGTCTCGCTCTTCACCGAGCAGGACGCCGACGATCGCGCCCAGGCCGCAGCCTTCGTCGGCGTGGCGGGAGAAGACAGGCAGCCGGCGGGCGCCCCGGCCATCCTCTCCGCGACCGAGATCGAGCGGCTCGTTCACCACTACGTGGGCGCCGCGGAGGCCGAGGGCATCGTGCGCGAGCTCTTCCGCGGCAAGGCGCCCGCGGAGCTCTCGGTGCCGGAGCTTCTCGAGCTGCGCATCCGGTTCGAGCGGCTGCTGGCCGCCTCCCTCGGCGCCGCCGCGGCGCGCATGATCGTGGAGGATCACTTCACGATCTCCAAGGATGAAGCCCAGGAGCTCGTGACCTCCTTCCAGCAGATGCAGCAATCTTTGCGATTGACAGAGGAGGAAGTTCGGCGGGGCGAGCGACTGCTCGCCTCCGTGGTCCAGAGCGTGGACGACTGCATCTTCACCACGGGCGTAGACGGCCGGCTCGTCACGATGAACCCGGCAGGTCAGGGTCTTCTCGGCCACCGGGAGCGGCGGATCGGCCGGATCGGCGTCCAGGACCTGCTGGGCCCGGAGGAACGCGGCCGGACCGGCAAGGCCATTGCGCGAGCGGTCGAGGCGGGGCAGGGGTGGAGCGGCCAGGTGACCGCGCGCACGGCGAAGGGCCAGGCCTTCCCCGCCTATCTGTCGGTGCGATGCATCTTTGACGCGGACGGGCAGATCATCGGCACGGTCGGCGTGCTGCGCGACCTGACCGAACAGGTCGAGACCCAGCGGCGGCTCATCCAGCGCGAGAAGCTGGCGTCGCTCGGGGAGATGGCGGCGGGCGTGGCCCACGAGATCAGGAATCCCTTGGGCGGCATCAAGATGGCGACGAACCTTCTCTCGTCGGGAGACCTGGGTGGTGGCGCGCTGTCGAAGGAGATGGCGCGCTCGATCCTGTCCGGCATCGTCGAGATCGAGCGGATCATCAACAGCCTGCTGGACTTCACCAGGGACGCCAAGCTCGAGCGCGGCGAGTACGAGGTCCTCCGTATCCTCGACCCCGTCGTCGAGGCCGTGGGGGCCGAGGGGCGCGCGCGCGGCGTCGAGTTCAGCTACGGCCGGGTGGATCGGGACGTGGCGGCCTCGGCCGACGGCCAGCGGCTGCGCCAGGTTTTCACCAACGTCATGAAGAATGCCCTGGAGGCGATCGATCCACGGCGGGTCGACGGCCGCGTGATCGTCAACCTTCTCGCCGAGGAAGACCGGGCCGTGGTCGAGGTCATCGACAACGGCGCGGGCATCGCCCCCGAGGACCGTGAGAAGATCTTTCTGCCGTTCTTCACCACGAAGCCGTCTGGAACCGGGCTCGGGATGGCCATCGTCAAGAAGATCGTGGATCTCCACGGCGGCGACATCAGCGTCGAGAGCGCGCCCGGGCGTGGCACGCGCGTGCGCATCTCGCTGCCCGCCGTGGGGCTCGCGCAACCCTTAGCGGGAGGCACGTCATGAAACAGCGGCTGCTCCTGGTCGACGACGACGAGGTGTTCCTCCGCCCGCTGCACCGCACGCTCGAGCTTGCGGGCTACGAGGTGCTGCCGGTGCAGAGTGGCGAGGAGGCGCTCGACACCCTCAAGAGGGAGGACGTGGACCTGGTCCTGACCGACAAGCGCCTGCCGGGCATGGATGGGGTCGCGCTGGTGCGCCAGATCAAGGCCGACCACGCCGACCTGGCCGTGGTCGTGATGACGGCCTACGGGACCATCGAGTCGGCGGTCGAGGCCATGCGGCTCGGCGCCGAAGACTACCTGGTCAAGCCCTTCGAGGCGGCGGAGATGCTCCTCGTGATCCGCAGGGCCATCGAGTTCCAGGCGTTGAAGTCGGCCAACCGGCGCTCCATCCGGCGCAACCAGGAGCGGTTCACCTTCAGGAACGTGGTGACGAAGAGCGCGGTCATGCTGTCGGTCTTCGAGACGCTCCGCTCCGTCGCCGACCTCGACACGACCGTGCTGATCCACGGCGAGACGGGGGTGGGCAAGGAACTGCTGGCGCGGTCCGTGCATTTCTCCGGCGCCCGCCGCGACCGCCCGTTCGTGGCGGTCAACTGCGCGGCGATCCCGGCGGAGCTCTTCGAGTCCGAGCTCTTCGGCTCGCGCAAGGGCGCCTTCACGGGCGCCAGCGAGCACCGCCGCGGGCATTTCCAGATGGCCCACGGCGGCACGCTCCTGCTGGACGAGATCGGCGAGATGCCGCTGCATCTCCAGAGCAAGCTCCTGCGTGCCATCGAGGAGAAGAAAGTCACCTCGGTGGGCGCGGACCGGCCGGTCGACATCGACGTCCGCTTCATCGCGACCACCAACAAGGATCTCCAGGCCGAGGTCGAGCGTGGCGCTTTCCGGCGCGACCTCTTCTACCGCCTCTCCGTCATGCCTGTTCGCGTGCCCGCTCTCCGGGAGCGCCCGGAAGATATCCCGCTGTTGGCCCAGCATTTTCTCGAGGAGGCCGGCCGTCGGCTCAAGTGCGCGGTCAAGGCTATCGCCCCGGAGAGCGTTCAGGCCCTGGTCCGCTACCCGTGGCCGGGCAACGTCCGAGAGCTCGAGAACGTCATCGAGCGGGCCGTCATCGTTTCCAAGGAAGATGTGCTGACCGCGCTCGAGCGCTTCCTCGGCGGGCCGGCCGGCGCGCAGGCGCCCGTGGACCTATCCCTGCCGTTCCGCGACGCCAAGGCGCGGATCGTGGAGGAGTTCGAGCGCGCCTATGTCGCCGGGCTGCTGGATGCCCACGGCGGCAAGCTGACCGCCGCGGCCAAGCACGCCGACATGGACCCCAAGAACTTCTCCGACAAGATGGCGCGCTATGGGCTCCGTCGCCAGGCCGCCGAGCCGGGCGAGGGCGGGACACGCGCCACTTGAAGTCCGCGGGGACTTGGTTTAGAAGATAGCGGGCGCGGGATCGCGCCGATCATCGACTCCACCCACTACGCGAGGCACGTCTACCATGGCGACCAAGGCAGCGGCCGGCGGCACCCCCATCGAGGCCCTCCTGAAGGAGAAGCGGAAGTTCGCCCCGCCGAAGGAGTTCGCCAAGCGGGCCAACGTCAGGAGCGCTTCGATCTACGCCCAGGCCGCGAAGAACCCGGTCAAGTTCTGGGAGGGCTTCGCCCGGGAGCTCGACTGGTTCAAGCCGTGGAAGAAGGGGCTCGAGTGGAAGGCGCCCTACGCCAAGTGGTTCGTCGGCGGAAAGCTCAACGTCTCCTACAACTGCCTCGACCGCCACATTAATACCGCCCGGCGCTCCAAGGCCGCCCTTATCTGGGAAGGTGAGCCGGGCGACACCCGCACGCTGACCTACTGGGATCTCTACCGCGAGGTCAATCGCTTCGCGTCGGCCCTGAAGCGCTCGGGGGTCAAGCGGGGCGATCGCGTCACCATCTACATGCCGATGGTGCCCGAGACCGCGATCGCCATGCTGGCCTGCACGCGGATCGGCGCCCCTCACAGCGTCATCTTCGGGGGTTTCGCGCCGGACGCCATCCGGGAGCGGATCCACGACGCCCAGTCAACGGTGCTGCTCACGGCGGACGGCGGCTGGCGGCGCGGCGGCATCGTGCCGCTCAAGAAGAACGTCGACGAGGCGCTCAACGAGTGCCCGGACGTCGGGACCGTGGTCGTGCTCAAGCGCACCGGCCAGCCGGTCGACATGCAGGCCGGCCGCGACGTCTGGTGGGAGGACTTCGTCAAGGGGGCGGACGCCTACTGCGCTCCTGAGAAGATGGATGCCGAGGACATGCTCTACCTGCTGTACACGTCGGGCTCGACGGGCAAGCCCAAGGGCATCCAGCACACCACCGGCGGCTATCTCACCGGCGTCTATGCTACGACCAAGTGGGTTTTCGACCTCCACGACACCGACGTCTTCTGGTGCACCGCCGACATCGGCTGGGTCACCGGCCACTCCTACGTCGTCTACGGACCGCTCGCCAACGGCGCGACCACGGTCATGTACGAAGGAACGCCGGACACGCCCGACAAGGACCGCTTCTGGCGGATCATCGAGAAGCACGGCATCACTATCTGCTACACGGCGCCCACCGCCATCCGCACCTTCATGCGCTGGGGAGACCAGTATCCGGGTCGGTGCGACCTGTCGAGCCTGAGGCTGCTCGGCTCGGTCGGCGAGCCCATCAACCCCGAGGCATGGGTCTGGTACTGGAAGGTGATCGGTGGTGGCCGCTGCCCCGTCGTGGACACCTGGTGGCAGACGGAGACCGGGCAGATCCTAATTACCCCCCTCCCGGGACTGACCACGCTCAAGCCAGGCTCGGCCACCAGGCCCTTCCCCGGCATCGTGGCCGAGGTGGTCGACGACAAGGGCCGACCTGCCAAGGCCGGCTATCTCGTGCTCAAGAAGCCATGGCCCGGCATGCTCCGCGGCATCTACCGTGACCCGCAGCGCTACCAGGCGCAGTACTGGAGCCGCTACCCCGGCGTCTATTTCACGGGTGACGGCGCCAAGCTCGACGACGAGGGGTACTTCTGGCTGCTGGGTCGCGTGGACGATGTGATGAACGTCTCGGGCCACCGCGTCTCGACCATGGAGGTTGAATCCGCGCTGGTGGACCACCCGCTCGTGGCCGAGGCCGCCGTCATCGGCCGCCCACACGAGATCAAGGGGCAGGCCATCGCCGCCTTCGTCACGGTCAAGGACGGCACGGTGGGCTCGAAGGAGCTGATGGAGGAGCTCAAGGGGCACGTGACCAAGAAGATCGGCGCGCTGGCGCGCCCCGACGACCTCATCTTCGCTTCCGACCTGCCGAAGACCCGGAGCGGCAAGATCATGCGCCGGCTCCTGCGTGACATCGCCGAGGGCAAGGCGCTCGGCGACACCACGACGCTGGCCGACCCGGCCGTCGTCGCCAAGCTCAAGGACCAGTACGGCGAGGAAGAGTAGAAGCACGCTCCGCTTGGCGGGTTCCGGTACCAAGAAGCTACGGCAAATTCACCAAGCCTGGCGCGGGGGACCGCGCAAGGCTTCTTGTTTTTCGAGCGGTTGGGCTCGGGGCCTGGCTGGTACGGGCCGTGCAGTCATCGTTCCGGCCGTTGGTTTCGACCCGGCGGCCCGGAAGATGAACCCCGGGGTGTGTCGTCTGGATGCGTGACCGCCCGAGGGGCTTGGCGGTAACCCTCACCCCTGGCACGCCGCCGGGGGACCGAAGCGCCGGAGGAGAGCATGACAACAATCGCGGGCATTAGCCAGAAAACCAGGGAGGAGTACTGGCGGGAGACCTCCCGGTTCACCTGGCTCATCGTCGTCCTCTGGTTCGTCTCCTGGGTGGGCCCGCTGGTGCTCCACTACCAGCTCAACCGGATCGTCGTCTTCGGCTTCCCGCTGTCCTACTGGTTCGAGGCACAGGGCTCGCTGGCCTTCTTCATCTTCCTGATCGTCTGGTACGCGATCAAGATGAACAAGCTCGACCAGAAGTACGGCGTCGGCGAGGAGGTCTAGCCCATGTCCTGGACACGGATCTTCAGCATCTACACCGGAACCTTCATAGCGTTCACGATCCTGCTGGCCCTCCTCGAGTACGCGGGGGCCATCGGGAAGGCGGGTATCGGCTACACCTTCCTTATCGTCACCATCGGGGTGTACGCCCTGATCGGCGTCCT
>ORMF010294328.1_pt1 | contig 12792 bp, 8 predicted proteins | sample 1779871 | NCBI WGS metagenome assembly ORMF01 (sample SAMEA104232316, study PRJEB22302) | groundwater metagenome | biome: forest; feature: aquifer; material: groundwater | place: USA | collected 2011-08-07 | depth 5.4 m | reverse complement strand
CCGCAATCGAGCGGATATCCGCCGCATTAAAACCCGGCACGCCCGCACTATCTAAAAGCGCTTTGGTGAACTTAAACTTCTTATCCGTATTGTTAAGACCTGTGACACGAACCGTGACCTTCTTTTTATTCGCCCCTGTGCCGGATTCAAACTCGACATTCAAGACTGTCGTGCCGGTAACATTAAACCCCAGCACAATGCCGTTGGTCGCGTCATAGACCGGTGTATTAAAACCGAGCAGCAGTCCACCGAAGAGTCGGTTGCCCGTCGCAGAACCGTTTGCCAAGTTAAACGTAAAGTCGACCTGGTCTTTCGAAGGCTGATTAAATGTTGGGATCGTATTCAAGGTGCTTTGGCATGGATCCTGCCCGACTGTTGCGCACGGCTCCAGCTCACCTGCCACAGGCTGATGCGCCGATAAATTTGTGAGGGCATCCGTGGTCGTGGTGCTCAAAGTCGGTGTGAAGGCAAGCCCCTTGGTTGCAACTTCCACAGATCCTGTCGCTGTCGTTGATCCCGTGGCCTGGTCATTCAGAACAAGTGCCACGGCCTTAATATGAGCAAAATCAAATCCAGGGATGCCAGCCTTTTCCAGCAACGTCCAATGGAAAAAATAATTCTTTGTTACTGTACTGCTCAAATTGGTCACTCTCACCGTGACTTTTTTATTATTGATGTCGACAAAATCAACTTGAATCTCACTGGTACCTGATGCTTTAAAACCCATCACCATATGCGTGTTGAACAAATCGAGATTTTGAGTTTCAAAATTAAAGAGCGCCCCGCCGAACCTTCTGAATCCGGTATCTGAACCATTCCCAAGATTAAAATTGAAATTAAAGGCATCACGGGATGTTTGGTTTAATAGTGTGATCGTATTTAAGGTCCCCGAAATGCAGGGATTCTGGTTTACCGTCGCGCAGGGTTCCAGCTCACCCACAGGCGGACGCATAAGACCAAGGTCTGAAACTGTCATGGTCGTCTCATCGGCAACGGGAAGAAAATGAACATTTTTGCTCCAAATATCGATATTCCCAGTCGTGGTCGTAGAACCCGTGGCGATATCATTCACGACAAAAGCCATGGCTTTGATTTTATCGAATTTAAATCCGGCGACCCCCGCTTGCAACAAAAGGACTTTATCAAATAAGTAGGCGCGATGCCCGTTGCTGAGAAGCCCGAAAACACGGACCGTGATTTTACGACCGTCGATATCAACAAAATCGATAAAAATCGACGGGGTCCCGCTGGCTTTAAATGCCATCACGAGATTACCCGTATCAAGATTAAGATTATTCTGATCAAAATTGAGCAAGGATCCGGCCCATCGACGGGCACCGGTATCTGAACCATTCCCCAAGTTATAATCAAAATTAAACTGATCCTTATTGGTTTGGGCAAAAGATGTCACGGTATTGAGCGTGCTCGTGCAAGGGTTCTGGTTTACTGTCGCACAGGGTTCCAATGGCCCGGGGGTAGGCTGCAAAGCTCCCAGATCGGTATTGTTGGCTGTTGTGGAAGTCGCTTCCGGAATATACGCAATGTTCAATGTCTGCATTGACACACTACCTGTCGCTGTCGTCGAGCCGGCGGCCGTGTCATTCATTACAATTGCAACCGCTTTGATCTTGGTGTAATCAAAAACCGTAACGCCGGCCCCCTGCAAAAGGGCTTTGCTGAATAAAAATTTCGTAAACGTACTCGTATTTAATCCGGTTACCTTCACCGTAATTTTCTTGTCATTGATATCCACGAAATCCACGAATAACTGTGTACTTCCCGTGGCTTTGAACCCCAGAATCAAACTCGTATTGATATCATAAGGGTTCGCATCAAAATTAAGCAGCGCGCCGCCAAACCGGCGGAAACCCGCATCCGATCCGTTCCCAAGATTAAAATTAAAATCCACCTGATCTTTGGAAGGCTGATTAAAGGAAGTAATCGTATTTAAAGTCCCGCTGATGCATGGGTTCTGGTTTGCTGTGGCACAGGGCTCTAATTCACCCGCACTCGGACGCTGTGTCCCCAAATCCGTCACCGCATTCGTCGTCGTACCCGCTACGGGGATATGGGCAATATTCAAGGTTTGAATCGAGATAAAGCCCGTGGCCGTCTTCGAACCTGCTGCCGTATCATTGATCACCACCGCAATGGCCGTAATCTGCGTGTAATCAAAGCCCGTCACCCCAGCCTGCTGCAACAATGCTTTACTGAAGAGATACTTCGTAAACGTGCTGCCGTTTAAACCCGTTACCTTCACGGTGATCTTCTTATTATTGATATCCACGAAATCTAGGAATAATTGCGTGGTGCCCGTGGCCATCAGGCCCAGCACCAGATCCGTATTGATGTTATAGGGCACTGTACTAAAATTCAGTAATGCACCACCAAACCGGCGGAAACCCGAATCCGAGCCGTTTCCGAGATTAAAATTGAGATCGATTTGATCCTTCGATATCTGATTGAAGGTTGTAATCGTGTTCAGAGTCCCGCTTGTGCAAGGGTTCTGGTTGATCGTCGCGCATGGCTCCAACTCCCCGGCCGTCGGCCGCTGCGTCCCCAAATCCGTCGCTGCGGCGGTTGTCGTCGTAGCAACCGGAATATACGCAATGTTCAGTGTCTGGATCGACACATTGCCCGTCGCACTTGTCGAGCCCGCCGCCGTGTCATTTATTACCACCGCTATGGCTGCGATCTGCGTGTAATCAAAGCCCGTCACCCCAGCCTGCTGCAACAATGCTTTACTGAAGAGATACTTCGTGAATGTGCTGCCGTTGAGGCCGGTCACTTTGATCGTGATCTTCTTATTATTCACATCCACAAAATCTAGGAATAATTGCGTGCTGCCCGTCGCCTTGAATCCCAGCACTAGATCCGTATTAATGTTATAAAAAACGGAGCCAAAATTCAGCAAGGCGCCGCCAAACCGGCGAAAACCGCTATCCGAACCATTCCCAAGATTAAAATTAAAATCCACCTGATCTTTGGAAGGCTGATTAAAGGAAGTGACCGTGTTCAACGTTCCGCTGGTGCAAGGACTCTGATTCGCAGTGGCACAAGGTTCTAATTCGCCCGCGCTCGGACGCTGTGTCCCCAAATCCGTTACTGCGGCGGTTGTGGTCGTCGCAACCGGAATGAAAAAAAGATTCAACGTTTGTATCGCGAAAATTCCCGACGCTGTCGGAGAACCTGTCGCAATATCATTGATGACAATCGCGATGCCCTTAATGTGCGCATAATCAAAACTCGTAACGCCGGCAGCCTGCAAAAGCGCTTTGCTGAAAAGGAATTTCGTGAAACCGCTGGCATTGATTCCCGGTGCCTTAACCGTAATTTTCTTGTTATTGATGTCGACAAAATCCACAAACACTTGGGTGGTTGCGGTGCCTGAAAAGGCAAGCACGAGGCTCGTATTGATGTCGTAAGGGTTATTCTCAAAATTCAGCAAAGCGCCGCCGAAACGGCGGAAACCGGTATCAGACCCGTTGCCAAGATTAAAGCCAAAACTTATGTCATCCTTTGTCGAACTAAAGTTTGATATCGTATTCAAAGTTCCGGAAGTGCAGGGATCCTGTCCCGCGGTCGCGCAGGGTTCTAATTCGCCGGCACTCGGACGGTATGCAATTAAATCCGTCAATGCCACGGTGGTTGTGGTGGCCACCGGAACGTAAGCGATATTCAAAGTCTGAATCGAAACACTGCCGGTCGCGCTCGTCGAACCGGCCGCTGTATCATTGATCACCACTGCAATCGCCGCGATCTGCGCATAATTAAAACCCGTCACACCGGCCTGCTCCAAGAGTGTCCGGCTGAACAGGTACTTTGCAAATGTACTGCTATTTAACCCCGTCACCTTTACCGTGATCTTTTTCCCTGCCACATCCACAAAGTCTAAAAATAATTGCGTGCTCCCTGTCGCCTTCAATCCCAGCACTAAACTCGTGTTGATGTCATACGGTGTTGTCGCAAAATTTAGCAATGCCCCGCCAAAACGTCTAAAACCACTGTCGGACCCATTCCCAAGATTAAAATTAAAATCCACCTGATCTTTGGAAGGCTGATTAAAGGAAGTGACCGTGTTGAGCGTCCCGCTTGTACACGGATTCTGATTAATCGTCGCGCACGGCTCTAACTCTCCGGCGCTCGGACGCTGCGTCCCTAAATCCGTCACGGCGGCAGTCGTTGTCGTAGCAACAGGAATAGTGGCAAGATTCAGCGTCTGAATTGAGAAACTTCCTACCGCCGTTGCCGTTGCCGCGATGTCATTCACCACCACGGCAATCGCTTTGATCTTGGTATAATCAAAACCGGATATTCCCGCCAGTTGCAACAAAGCGGCACTGAACAAATACTTCGTATAGGCACTGGAACTTAAACCCGTCACTTTGACCGTGATTTTCTTATTATTGATATCTACAAAGTCCAAAAACAATTGTGTTGTCCCGCTTCCCTTTAATCCTAATACCAGGCTTGTATTAATGTCATACGGTGCATTTTCAAAATTCAGCAAGGCGCCGCCAAACCTCCGGAAGCCGGTATCCGATCCATTCCCAAGGTTAAAACTGACATCCACCTGATCTTTCGTTGACGTAAACGAAGTCACCGTATTCAAGGTTCCGCTCGTACAAGGATTTTGATTTGCCGTCGCGCAGGGTTCCAGTTCGCCCGCACTCGGACGATAGGCTCCCAAATCAGTCACGACAGCTGTCGTTGTTGTTGCTGTCGGAATAAACGAAAAGGCACCCCAATCGACATTGAGACGCCGATTGCTTCCCGCCCCCTTAAATAAGAAACTAAGCGTTTTAATTGCGCTCATATCAATGCCGAAAGCGTTATTAACTTCCAGCAGCAACGCCTGGCTGATCGACCATTTCTTGCCAAAGTTCTGAATGCCTGTCAATCGGATCTTGCCTTTGCGGTTCGAAGAATCCGTAAACTCAAGAAAAACCTCGGTTACGCTACTGCCTCCGTTATCCAATTGGAAAACCATGCCATTTGGATCTGGGAAAAGCGAAAAGACATTAATACTTTCAACAGTCCCTGTGGTCGTCGCATCGTCATAATTCATAAAGGCGCCGCCGAATGACGTAGATTGCGCACCGTTATAAGTGACGGAAAAAAACGTACTCGAGGCTTGATTCACGGTTGAAGTCGACCCATCGGCACTGGCGAATCCCGCCACACCGACGGCACTGCCGGTGCTGGTGCCAGGCAACGGCGTGATCGTGTAACTCCCCGGATTTGGCACATTGAGAAGATCGGGATCACGCAAGAAATCTCCCCAATCGACGCTGAGCGTCTTGCCGCTGCCTGCGCCCAGCAAAAGCAACGTCACGGTTTTGATCTGCATCATGTTCACGCCCGTATTGGCCTCGACTTCATTCAAGGTCGCACGCGTGATTGACCATTTTTTGCCAAAATTCTGAATGCCCGTCAGTTTGATTTTGCCCTTCCGGTTATTGCCGTCCGTAAACTCTAAAAAGGCCTCGGTCAGTGTCGTCCCGCCATTATCCAACTGCAACACAAGCCCGTTTGGATCCGGAAAAAGATTTTCAATGTTAATCGTCTCGGCGCCGCCGGTATCGGGATTGTCGTAATTCATAAAAACACCGCCAAAAGAATTTGCACCGGCGCCGGTGTAATTGAGCGACATAAAAGTTTTGGAAACCACATTCAGGGTGGTGCTGCTACCGTCGGCGCTGGCAAAGTTCACGGCTTCCACGCGGCGGTTCAGGTTGGTTTTTGGCAGTGGCGTGATGGTATAAGAACTCGGACTCGCAACAGCTGGAATCTGAGGCTCATAAAAGAAATTGCCCCAATCGACGTTGACGAGCCCGTTTTTCGCGCCTTCGATCACAAATGAGAAAGTTTTGATTCTTGTCATGTCGACTTTATCGAACTGACCCGAGGGAATTAGCCAGCTTTTACCGGCGCTGGTAATATTCTGGAGATAGACCTTATCTTTCTTGTTGTTGATATCCGTCACTTCAAAAACGACCTCCGTGATACCGGTCCCGCCGTTATCGAGCTTGAAGCTGACGCCGCTGGGAAAGAGCGTATTAAAATTGACCGTTTGGATCCCGCCCGTATTCGGGTCATCATAGTCCATAAAAATGCCGCCATAGGCCGTGCTCCCGCCGTTGTAGTTCATGCGCAGGAAAGTCGGTGAAAATTGGGTCAAGGAAAAAGTGGCGTTACTCGAGAACGTGATCGGGACAACCCGCGGGCCGGCGCTAGTATTGGGAAGCGGCGTGACGGCGATCGTACTTCCGAGAGGATTTATTTTGGGGTTGTACTCCAAGCCGCCGGTAAGAATGTCAAAATAGCCGTTGCCGGGATGCGTCGGCTGTTTGGATCCGGAAAAAATAATTTCTTTAATGCTGGCAAAATTGACGCCGGGAAATTGGGAGGCGGTAAACGTATAGTCTGCATAGGAACTGAAAACGTTAATCGTTTTCTTAACCGCGACATTATTGCTATCTTTAAATTCCGCATCGACCGTAGTGAAGCAGCTCGCGCCGCAACACATCGCATCGCAGCGGGCATTGGACCGGATCTGGAACGTAACACCCGAGCTTAAATTTTGTGGTCCTTCCAGGTTAAAATTAAGAACCGCACCCTGATAGCCTCCCCCGCTAACATTAAAATCAAAACGGAAATAATCCGTGGCTTGCGGCTGCGAATTCCATTGAGATAAATACGGGGCTCCGCCGCCGTTGAAGAAGCTGACAACCGGATGCCCAGGCAAAACCGTCGGACTGGCACGCAGCGTGATCGCGTCGTCCCGCTCATTCTGCTCATCCATATACGCGATAAATCGATTCAGGAGGTCGCGCGTCTCTTTCGAAGAAGCTGCGGGATTGAGGCGCGATACCAACAGATCGGCCAGGAAATCCTCATCGTAGGGCATGTCATTCTGGAGGCCGTCTTCATTAAAAGCATAAACGCCATCCTCGCTCAGCAGGTATTCCGTTTTCTCGCCCGCCTCTTCATAATCGATCAAGCTGGGCAAAAGCTTTTTGCCTTTGGGGTGAGAATGCATGAAAACAAAACTTTCATCTTCCGCTGCGGCCTGCTCTAAGAGAGCTTGCACGGGTGGCAGCACACAGATTTCACCGCCCTCCCCGCTTGAAAAAAGCACGAGTTTGCCACGAATCACAGCCATGGCGACTTCGTATTTGAGGTCCAAAAGTTTTTTTAGATCGTCACCCGTAACCGATTTGACGATGACGGCAACCGCATAATCTTCGGAAAGATGCGCTATAGCATCATCGAATTCATATTCTTCCAATTCATAAGTCCGGTGATGCGATTCCTGAAGACCCAATTCGTCTTCTAAAAAGTTGTGGCTCTCTTGTGAATCCGAGGTCGCAGGCTCAATGGGACCAATAATGCCTGAAAAATTTTGTTCGGGATCGGCGAAAGTTTCCTGAGCAACCACCGGAGGCTGCTCAACATTAGAATTTTCGTCTTGGAAAATATCGGCGAATGTGGACGGTATGCTTTGATTGACAAGAAGACAACAGGCGGCGAGCAAGGCCGTCCACTTCCGGAAGGGAAAAGATAAAAAGGTATGACTATGTGGGTGAACTCTCACCTTGCCATTTACTCCTTATTTGGATTCCAGTTTTGCTGGTGCTTCCCCATGACCATTCGGACTGCGTTAGACTACTAAAAAGTAACATTAGAAATATAATTTGTCAAATTAACAAATGGTTTTCTTCTAACCTATTGTCAATTAATAACTAATGACTTATGTAAATATTTTATTAAGTGTTGTTTTCTTGCTCAACAGTGCCTTTTTACGTTACATTTTGATCGGTTTTGCTCAAAACGAGCCCCCCAAGAATACGGAATTTGAGGCAAGGTAGGGATTTCAAACAAAATGGCCCAACAGCTTTCGCCGTTAGGCCATAAGTTTAAAATGCCGTCGCCAAGACATCCCTCGTCATGACGCCACGGCATTTATTGAAGGAGAGAAATGCCCGGAGCCAGACTTGCCCTTGCGCTTATGCGCAAGGACTGCTCCTGTACGGCTTGGTGCCGTACTAGTCGCTGCTCATCAAAATTCTAGAGGATAATGCCCGGAGCCAGACTTGAACTGGCACAGGATTTTAAGTTCCCGACGGATTTTAAGTCCGTTGCGTCTGCCGATTCCGCCATCCGGGCATACATAACTGCCTAAAAATTATTGCTGACGGATGCGTATCATATCATTGGTCGCTACATCATCCAATCACTTATCATGCTGCATTCGGACCTAGGGCAAAAGATCTTCACACTCTGGATGATTCTGACGGCAAATTCTAAGAAGCTCTTCCCCTAGTTTCTCATGCATTCTTTCATCCTTCACAAGCTGCCCCAGCATGGCGATGACTTCATCATGAGGTCCAAAATCAATCAAACACTGATCAAAAATCTCCTGATAATTCCAGGCTGCTTCCTCCTCCGTCTTTTTAATCTTTTCAAAACGAAGCAGCCATAATGTTTTCAAAAAATCATTCTTCATAATATTTTCGCTCTAAATGCTGTATGACTTTCATCACAATTGTTTTATGGCGTTTACTGTCGTCTGAGAGTTTTTTTAAAATCTTGATCACTTGCTCCCGATCCTGCTCCGCAAAGAAGCACAGCTCTTCCTGGTTTTGATAAAAGGTGGAAAAAAGACTGATGCCAATATCTTCCTCTTCAATATCGGTCAAAAGCTTTCCTATGATTGCTTTGAGTTGTTCTTTTTTCATCGCCGTAGTCTACATTGGTACTTCAAATGGATCCAGCCCAGTGAAGAAATTTTTCCGGCCGTCAAGAATGTCTCCTGGAAGCCTTGAAAGACGCCTAACGACAGTTTAGGAGAAAGATTGGAGGCGCGAGGCGGAATTGAACCGCCGGTACAGGTTTTGCAGACCCGTGCATTGCCACTTTGCTATCGCGCCCGAAGAGTTCCCGCCAACGGGATTGGCGCTTGCGATTATCGAAGGTACTGCAATTGCTCCCCTGTATTCGGGTCATACTGAAACCGTTCCGGAAATGTCTGGCCGGTGCGCGGATTATATTTGGTATGGATTTCTTGAGCAGCGCCCTGCGGTTGCACCGGTTGTTGATAAGCCGGTTGCGGCTGGGCATATCCCGCGGGTTGCGGCACATACTGTCCCTGATATTGCTGCTGCATCATTTCCTGCCGCAATTCTTTCTTAACCTGTTCTTTGTTACGGCGGTTGGCTTCACCAAGAAGCGCGCCTGACAAAGCTCCCGCGCCTGCACCGATCGCCGTCCCGGCCCCGGCATGGCCCGTTTGATTTCCAATAATGGCGCCCAACCCCGCACCTAAGGCCGCTCCTCCGAGCGCTCCGGTTTCACGTTCGGAAAGACCACCGGCCTCCGTCGCACAGCCCGTCATCAGAATTGCTCCGATTAACCCAACAACAATAAAATGATATGTCGGTTTCATTTGTCTCCTCCAAGACTCATTAATTAGAAGTTATAACTCCTTATGAGATCGGATATTATATTCTTTTTTGTGTCGAACGGTACCCTTTTTTTGAGAGCAAATCCATCCACTGAATAATCGCCCGCGCGAGGATATTTTTAGACTGCCTGGGCAAAACCCTCTGGGAATGCGGCCCGTTCCCGGCCGTCACGAGCGCCATGCGTACGGCACCTTTGCCAAAGGGGTTGTGCTTGGGGCTTAGCTGGTTCGCCACGATACCATCCAGTCCTTTTTGGACACATTTCTTTTTGGCGCGCCTTAACCAGTCCTGCGTTTCCAGACAAAAACCGATCACCAGACGACGCCCTTTCCGTTTTGCCAATCCGGCCACAATATCCGGCGTCGGCTCTAAAGTGAGCTTCAACTTGCCGGCTCTTGCCATTTTGGTGCGGCTCGTTTTTCGCGGCCGGTAATCACTCACGGCAGCGCTCATAATCAAAGCATCGTGCGTGGGGAAAAAACGGCCGCAGGCTTTTTGAAGTTCCGCCGTATTTGTAATCGGAATATAACGAATCCCGCGCGGCGGCGTCAACGCGGTAGGGCCGCTGACCAAGGTCACGCGGTAACCCGCTTTTTTACAAGCTTTGGCCAAGGCATATCCCATTTCGCCCGTCGAACGATTCGATATAAACCGTATGGGATCCAGCATTTCCCGGGTCGGCCCGGCTGTTATCAGAACTTTCCGAATCAAGGGAACCTCTGAATGTTACAGAGAATTGCGAATCCTCTGCAAGATGGCGGCATTATCGCTGATATGGCCGATGGCTTCTTTCCCACAGACCAGATGACCTACTACAGGATCCATTATGTGATATCCGATCGCTTTCAATTTACCAATATTTTCCTGTGTCAACGGATGCTGGTACATGCGGTCGTTCATGGCGGGGACAAGCAGGACAGGACTTTGGGCGGCCAAAATCACACAGCTCGCAAGGTCATCACAAAAACCGGCCGCCAAGCGGGCGATAAAATTAGCGGAAGCGGGCGCCACCAAAATCAGGTCGGCTTGCTCCGCCAAGGAGGTGTGCAGAACATCATAGGGCGTCTCGGCCGAAAAAAAATCGTGATAGACCGGCTGTCCGCTGATCGCGCGAATGGTTAACGGCGTCACAAATTTCTTGGCCGACTCCGTCATCACACAAAGGACTTTGGCGCCTTGATCGCGCAGATCCTGGATCAGATCGCCCGCCTTGTAAGCGGCGATGCTCCCGGTCAGGACATGCAGAATAGTCTTATGCTGCAGACTAGTCGTTGTTCTTTTTTTCTTGCTCTGGGCTGATGACATAAGTAACCTTGCCGGCAGCGATTTCTTCAAGCGCAACCGAAGAAACTTTTTTGGATGTCGATTCGATCAAAGGCTTCACGCCCTGCGCCAATTCGTTGGCCCGTGCGGCCGCTGCAAGTGCAAGCTTGTAAAGACTTGTCTTCTTCCCCGTTAACATCTTTTCGAGCGGAATGTATGGCATTTCATTTTCCCCTTTCCTTTTGAAATTGACTGATTAACTCATCGGCTTCTAAAACGGTTTGTTCCAGGCTTTGATTGACGACCGTATGGTCGTAAAGTTCAGCCTGTTTAATTTCCTCTTCGGCGATCTTCAGCCGCTTTTCGATCTGGGCGGCACTTTCGGTCTTCCGCCCCTCTAATCTTTCCCGGAGCGCCTTGAGGGAAGGCGGCAAAACGAAAAACGTAATCATCCGGTAGGGCGCCCCTAAAATTTGCTTCAACTGCGCCATCCCCTGGACATCAATCGCAAGAATCACGGTTTTGCCTTTCTCGTAGAGATTCAGCACGTGATCCTTGGGCGTTCCGTAAAATTCACCGTGTACTTTGGCCGTTTCTAAAAAATGGCCTTGTTTTTCCATTTCTTTAAATTGCACACGGTTGATAAAAAAATAATCCTCGCCCTCTTTTTCCTCGGTCCGCGCGGGGCGGGTCGTCGCCGAGACGGAACGCACCCAGTCGGGGTGACGTTTCAACAGCCGGTCGATAATAGAAGTTTTACCGCAACCCGACGGCGCGGAAAAAATGACCAGGAGCCCTTTAGACGAGTTGGCGGACTTACTCGACATTCTGGACCTGTTCGCGGATCTTCTCAATCTCGCATTTGACAAAAACAACTTCGCGGGAAATACCGAAGGATTGAGCTTTCGATCCGACGGTATTGATTTCCCGGTTTAATTCCTGACACAAAAAATCCAGTTCCCGGCCGATCTCATCTTTGGAACGCAGCCGGCTTTGGAAAAGGGATATGTGACTGCGTAACCGCACCAATTCTTCCGTGATATCGCTGCGATCGGCCGTCAAGGCCACTTCGCGCCAAAGCCGCTCTTCATCCGCATCCTGGCCGTTTAACAATTCGCGCACACGCTCTTTGAGTTTTTCAAAACTTTCCTGGGCCCGGCTGGCCGCTGTTTTTTCAATTTTCTGGGAGGCTGTTTGAATCGCCTTCAACCGCATGGCCATATCTTGCGCGATCTTGTACCCTTCCACTTGCTTGGCTTTCACCGCTTGCTCCACGCCGCGCTTCAAAAGTATTTTTAAATGCTGCCAGCTTTTTTCCAGAGATTCCTTGCTTTTTTTATTTGAAAAAAGCCGGGGTAATTTGATGATGTCTTCGACGGTCACATCCCCTTGCAGGCCAAAACGCCGCTTCAAAGTCCGCACCGCTTTTAAATACTTTTTGGCGGCGTCCTCATCCAACTCCAAATCTTCGTCGTCCCCTTCTCCGGAGCAGGTAATTGAAAGGGAAATCTTACCGCGCGCAATCTTCTCCTTAACCAGATCCCGGATCGGCCCTTCCAATTCCACAAGATCGGGCGGGACACGCAGGGATAAATCAAAATAACGGTGATTTAAAGAACGCAGTTCAACAATCCATTGGCCCTTCCCTGTCTTTTGTGTCACACGGGAAAAAGCTGTCATGCTACGGATCATGCCGGGAACCTCGTATGGGATGTCGGAAAGTGCTGAAAAGCTTTGAATTATAAGGAGTTACAGCCATGGTGTCAAGGCCGTGCCTGGTCTTGCAAGCCTGCTTTTTAGCAATTTTAAGGAGGGGAAACCGAGGCTAAGATGGCTTCGAAACTCGACTTAGGGTCGGCCGCCTGGGTCACCGGACGCCCAATGACCAAATAATCTGCGCCGGCGGCAAAAGCGGTCGCCGGCGTGCTAATGCGGACCTGATCGCCCACTTCACTCCCTTGCGGCCGGATGCCCGGGGTCACCAAACAAAACCCGGATGGAAAAGTTTTCCGTAAGGTGGCAAGCTCTTGCGGGGAGCAAACCACACCATCCAACCCGGCTT
>ORMF012651422.1_pt1 | contig 12793 bp, 12 predicted proteins | sample 1779871 | NCBI WGS metagenome assembly ORMF01 (sample SAMEA104232316, study PRJEB22302) | groundwater metagenome | biome: forest; feature: aquifer; material: groundwater | place: USA | collected 2011-08-07 | depth 5.4 m | reverse complement strand
GGCATGGTGTCGGCGCCGAACAGGCTCTCGATCTTGGGGTTGGGGAAGCGCGCGCCGAGGGAGGAATCGAACACCTTGAGGTCCTTGGCGAACGGCTGCTCGGCCTTGCCGACCACGAAGGGGGCCCGCGTCATGCTCTCGACACCGCCGGCAACACACACGTCGGCCTCGCCACAGGTGATGGCGTGCGCGGCGCTAGCCAGCGCGTTGAGCCCCGAGCCGCACAGCCGGTTGTGCACGGCCCCTGGCGTCTCGACCGGCAGTCCCGCCAGCAGCAGCGCGTGGCGGGCGACGTTGCGGCTGTCCTCGCCGGCCTGGGAGGCGCAGCCGACCGACACGTCGTCGATCATCTCCGGCGCGAACCCTGAGCGCGCCACCACCTCCTTGACCACGCAGGCGAGCAGATCGTCGGGGCGGACGCGCGACAGTGCCCCGGCGTGCCGGCCGAAGGGCGTGCGCAGTCCGTCATAGATGTAGGCTTCGAGCATTGTCCTCGCCTCCCCTCGAGCAACAATCCGCAACCGTCCCAACGCGGCGCAGGCTCACACGCGCGCCGCGTCTGCCGGCTTGTACACCTTGGGCCCGCGCAAGGCGAGCACCAGCTCGGCCATGATCGAGATGGCGATCTCCTGCGGGCTCTGCGCGCCGATGTTGATGCCGATGGGCGAGTGGATGCGCTTGATCTCCGCCTCGCTGAACCCAGCTTCCGCCAGCCGCTGGGTGCGCTTGGCGTGGTTGCGCCTGGAGCCCAGCGCACCGACGTAGAAGCACTCCGAGCGCATGGCGAGCTTGAGCGCCGCGTCGTCGATGTGGCCGACGTGGGCGAGCGCCACCACCGCGGTGTAAGGATCGAGGCCGATCTTGGGAAGCGTGTCCTGCGGCCACTCGGTGTCGAGGCGGATGCCGGGAAAGCGCGCTTCGGCCGCGAACGCGGTGCGCGGGTCGATCACCACCACCTCGTAGCCGGCGATCTTGACGAGCTGCGCCAGGATCTGGCCGATGTGAGTGGCGCCGATGACGAGCACGCGCGCGGGCGGCACCATGGCATGCACGAACACCTCGCCATCCGGCGTCGCGACGAGCTCGCTCTCGCCGCTCTCCAGGCTCTGGCGGACAGTGTCGTCCACGCTCTTGTCGTCGCGGCTGAACACCTCGTGGCGGCCGTCGGCCAGCCGCGTGCGCACGATGAGGCCGCGCCGGTTGGTGCGGGCATCGAGCGCGCGGGGGACGAGCGGCAGGCCCTCGCCCTTTTCCAGACGCTCCACGAACACCTTGATCTGGCCGCCGCAGGGCAGACCCACCTGCCAGGCGGTCTCGTCGGCGACGCCGAACTCCAGCGTCTTCGGCTTGCCGGTCGCCAGGATGTCCTCGGCCTCGGCGATCACCTCGCCCTCGACGCACCCGCCCGAGACCGAGCCCTCGAAGCGGCCGTCCTCGGCAACCACCATCTGTCCGCCGACGCCGACCGGGGCCGACCCCCAGGTGCCGACGACGGTGGCGAGCGCGATGCGCCCATCCTGGTCGAGCCAGCTGCGCGCGGCCTCCAGCACATCGTGTGCCTTGGCGCGGTGAAGGGTGGTCGGGGGCTCGGACATCGGCGGCCTCGGCTTTCTTGTTTGGCTGGCGCGCACAGCAGCGCGGTCGATGCCACAAAAGTAATAGGCACCGGCGAAGTTCGCCAGTGCCGGTTGCGTGTCGTTATATTCGGGCGGGTCGAGCGCCCCGAGACCCTAGTCAGGTGCGCGCCAGGCCTTGCTCGAACAGCTGGACAATGGCCTTGCGCGAGGACACCGGTGGGCCGTCGTTGATGGTGTAGATCGCCTCGTAGGCTTCTTCCGGCGTCTCCCGGCCGGTCATCCACATGGCGGCCTGGCCGGCCAGGCGGCGCGCCTGATCGGCATCGCCGGTCAGGTCGTAGCCGGCCCGCACCAGCGCCCCGAACGCACAGAAGCGCGCAGCCTTCGGGTCGATCGGCTCACAGTCCTTGTTGTTGCGGGTGAGCGCCAAGGTATAGCGCGTCCAGTGGGCGCGAACCCCCACGTAGCCCAACGCCCGCCCGATGACTTGATGGAAAAGCGGTTTCGCCATTGTCCACACCTCCCATTGCTTGGCCGGCAGTACCGGCACGGTCATCTGAGAGCATGTGTTGCAGCTGCGTCAAGGCCGATTTCGCCCCCGCAGCGGACGGTATTTTTTGTTGATCTGCCAATAACTTGAGCCAGTCCTTCACAGGATTGACACGGTTTTGACCAGCCCGGCCATGCCATTGCCTAGCATTTGCCTTGCGAATCCCGCAGATTCAACCTATGCGCGAATATAGGTTGATATCTACAACTCAAGGGCTAGTGGCGTCCGCGCTGGCCGTGGGTCTCATGTTCGTGGCTTCGGTGGAGGTTCCGGCACGCTCCGATGCTGCTGCCGGCAGGATCACGGGCACCGTCCGTGTCATCGACGGCGATACCATTGCCCTTGGCGAGACGCGGATTCGCCTCGAGGGTATCGACGCGCCGGAGGCCGGGCAGACCTGCAAGCGCAGGTGGTTCGGCTCGTGGTCGTGCGGCGCTGCGGCAACGGCAGTGCTCGCCAAGCTGGTCGAGGGCAGGGCGGTGGGCTGCGAGCCGCGCGGGCTCGACAAGTACGGCCGCACGCTGGCCGTTTGCTATGTCGATGGCAGCGACATCAACGCGCACATGGTGAGGCAGGGCTACGCCTGGGCCTTCGTCAAATACTCGCAGAGCTATGTGAGGGAGGAGGCGCAGGCGCGGGCGGAAGGCCTCGGTATCTGGCAGGGCGAGGCGCAGCCCGCCTGGGAGTACCGCGCCAGGCGCTGGGCCGCGGCCGAGCAACAGGCGCCCGAGGGCTGCGCCATCAAGGGCAACGTCACCAAGAACGGGCGCATCTACCACATGCCGTGGAGCCCCTGGTACGGGCAGATCAGGATCGAGCCGGCCAAGGGCAAGCGCTGGTTCTGCAGCGAGGCCGAGGCGCTGGCGGCGGGCTGGCGCCCGGTGCAGGCGCATTGAGCGGACAAGTTCGCCTCTCGCGTGCGTCGGCAAGACGCGCCCCCCGCTTGACCTCAGTCAATGCGGGTCGACGCGCGGTAGGCAAGGCTACCCCGGTTGCAACGAGCGCCAGGAGGTCGCCATGCCGAACACCGCACAACAGACATCACAGACGGCGCATTTCCTTGCACGCTGGCGCGAGTGGTGGCGCAGGTGGCACGAGCTCGACAATCTCGACCACAAGGAGCTGGAGCGGATGGCCGGAGAATTCGGCATGACCGGGCAGGACCTCGAGGACCTGGTGGCCCGGGGGCCGCACGCAGCCGATCTCCTCTACGAGCGGATGTCGGCGCTGGGCATCGGACGGACGGATGTGGAGCGCATTGCCCGCGGCCTCATGCGCGATCTGGAGAAGACGTGCGCCTGCTGCAACGAGAAGGGCGTGTGCGAGAAGGACCTGGCCAAGCGGCCCGACGACCCGGCGTGGAAGGCCTATTGCCCCAACGCCATCTCGCTCGAGTCGGTCCGGAACGCGAAGGGCCGCTTCCCGATGTAAGCGCCTGCCGGCGCTCAGAGCCGTCCGCGCAGCGCAGCGTAGTCGGAGAGCGAGAGTTCGGTCGGCTGTCCGAGGGCCGCTTCGGCAAGCAGCGCACCAGCGTAGGGTCCCATCGTCAGTCCGCTCGGACCGAGACCGTTGCCGACGAGAAGATTGTCCACGCCGGGCACGGGGCCAAGCATCGGGCGGTTGTCGGGCGCGAGCGGCCGGAACCCGATGCGGATCTCGTGCAGCGTCCAGCCCGCAAGGCCGGGGGCACCGGCGAGCCCGGCATTCAGCACCTCGGCGGCGCCGGCAGCGGTGACGCGATAGTCGAAGCCCGAATGGTATTCGCGGGTCGCGCCGATGACGACGCGAGAGTCCTCAAAGGCCAGGAGATAGTAGCTGCTGAGCGGCAGCAGCACCGGCCAACGCGCGGTGTCGGTGCCCGGCTGGCGCAGGTGGATGATCTGGCCGCGCTGCGGTTCCACGGCCAGCTGGATGCCGGCAGGTGCCAGCAGCGCCCGTGCCCACGCACCCGCCGCAACCACGACGCCATCGGCCTCGAGCATCTCGCCCTCGACGCGCACGCCGGCGGCGCGGCTGCCACGCAGGACCAGCTCGGCGGAGCCATTCACGGTGCGGGCCCCACGCTTGGTGGCGGCACGCTGCAGGGCGGCGGCCATCCGCCGGCCGTCGACGCGGGCGCCGCCGGAGACGTAGAGCGCCGGCAGGTCCGGGCGCAGCGGCGGGAACAGGGCGCGTGCCTCGGCGGGCGCCAGGCGCTCGATGCGACCGGCCTCCGGCGCATCGACGGCGCGGGCGCGCACACGGCGCTCGGTGGCGTCGAGCTCGCTCGGTGTGTCGGGCACGTACAGGCCGCCGACTTGCGCATAGCCGAGATCTCGCTCGCCGTCCTCGCCGAGCGCTGCAACGAGGTGGGGGTAGTAGCGCGCCCCGCCGGCGAGCAGGGCGTAGCTCGGCGCATCATCGTTGAGCGAGCCCCACGGGCAGACGATGCCGGCACCCGCCGCCGTGGCGCGCCCTTCATCGGCTCGATCGACCAGCGTTACTTCGGCTCCGTGGCGCGCGAGATGGTAGGCGGTGCTCGCGCCCAGGATACCGGCACCCACAACGATGATTCTCATTCGGTCACCCCTCCCGGAACTCGGCTCCGCAGAAGCCTGAAATGCTAGTGGCGCAACCGGTCGTCCGATGCAATGGCGCCGTCGGCGAGGCGGATGCGGCGGTCGGTGCGGGCGGCAAGGCCCAGATCGTGGGTGACGGCGACAACGGTCTTGCCGTCCTTGTCGACCAGGTCGCGCAGGATCTGGAAGACCTGCTCGCTGGAGGCCGAGTCGAGCGAGCCGGTCGGCTCGTCGGCGAGGATCAGCGGCGGGTCGTTGGCGAGCGCACGGGCCACCGCCACGCGCTGGCGCTGCCCGCCCGAGAGCTGGTCGGGCCGCTTGAGGGCGTGGTCGGCAAGGCCGAGCGAGCCCAGCAGCGCGCGCGACCGTTGCCGCATGGCATCATCCGACAGGGCGGCAAGGGCCCGCATCGGCAGCATGACGTTCTCGAGCGCCGAGAATTCAGGCAGCAGGAAGTGGAACTGGAACACGAAGCCCAGCGTCGAGAGCCGTATCACCGCGCGTTCCGGCTCGTCCATGTGCGCCGTGGCACGGCCGCGGATGCGCACCTCGCCGGTGGTCGGCAAATCGAGCAGTCCGAGCAGATAGAGCAGCGACGACTTGCCCGAGCCCGACGGGCCGGTGATCGCGATGAACTCGTTGCCGCCGATGGCGAGGTCGATGCCGTGCACCAGCGTCGTCGGCACCACGCCGGGCAAGATGCGAGTGACGCTGGTGGCGACGATCAGGGCGCCGTTGCCCGTCTGCCGGCCGCTCATGTCGCCCCCCGGATGATGTCGACGGGATAGAGGAGGGAGGCTTTGCGCGCGGGGAAGTAGCCGGCGACCAGGGAGGAAGCCAGCGCCACACCCGCCGCGATGGCGTAGTGCAGGAACGAGTAGACGACCGGCAGGCGCGTCGCATCCATCATTGGGTTCTTGATCTCGACTGCGCCGAGCGCGCTCGTGAGCGCGTAGCCGAAGGCCCAGCCGGCCAGGGCGCCCATCAGGCCGATCACCAGCCCCTCGAGCATGAAGATGCGGCGCACCGTGGCCTCGCGGATGCCGAGCGACTTCATGATGGCGATGTCGCGCGTCTTCTCGTGCGTGATGGTGGAGATGATGTTGTAGGTGCCGAAGCTCGCCACCAGCAGGATCGCGCCGACCACCGTATACATGATCACGTTGCGGATGACGAAGGCGCTGAGCAGGTCCTCGTTCGCCTCCTGCCAGGCCACCGACTTGTACCCGGTCTCGCGCTCGATGCGCTGCGCCACGGCCGCGGCCGCCATCGGATCGCTGACGCGCACGCGCAGCTCGTTCACGAGGCCGGTCTGGTTGGCCAGGATCTGCCCCGTCTTGACCAGCACGTAGGCCGTGCCCTCGTCGACCGCGCGGATACCGGATCGGAACCGCCCCACCACCTGGGCGTTGATGCGCACACCCTCGGTCGCCTGCACGCTCAGGTTGGCGCCGGGACGCGCGCCGATCTTCTCCGCCAGGCGGTCGCCGAGAATGATGGCGTTGGTGGCGCGAAAGAGCGAGGGGAGCGTGCCGAGGCGCATCTGCTTGGCCAGCGCGGATACCTTGGGCTCGCGAAACGGGTCGATGCCCATGATGCTGGCGCCCACATCGCGCCCGGCATAGCGGATGAGCGCCTGCGTCTTCACCGACGGCGCGACCGCGCCCGGCACCCAGCCCTCCAGGATGGCCATGATCGCCATCGGGTTCTTGATGCCGCGCCGGCGCACCTCGGGCGTCAGCCCGTGGATCTCGGCGGCGGCGAAGAACGTCTCGGCCGGCTGCCCCGGCGCCTGCCGCAGGTCGTCGGAGACGGTGATGTGGGGCATCGCATCGATCAGCTGGCGCGTGAAGTCGTTCTGCGACCCCACCATCAGCGCCGCCATCATGATCGAGAAGCCGACGCCGGTTGCCACGCCGGCGACGGCCACCAGCGTCTGGCGCAAGCGGAAGCGCACGTGCGTCAGCGCGATGAAGAAAACGAGCTTCATCTTGGCTCTTTGGCCGGGGCAATCAGGCGTACCCGCTGCCCGTCGGCGCTGCCTGTCGGCGCCGGCGAGGCCACCCGCTCGCCCTCCTTGAGGCCCGACTCGACCTCCACGGCGCGGGTGCCGCGGATGCCGATGGCGACCTGACGGCGTCGCAGCCGATTGCCGTTGATCAGGAACACCGATCTGTCCTGCACCGCGTCGGCGGGAACGAGCAGAACGCCCGCCTTCTCGCGCGTTATGACATTGGCCTCGACGCTCATGCCGGCGATGAGCGGGGTGTCGTCCGGCAGGGCGATGCGGATGCGGTAGGTCTTGGCGATAGCGTCGCCCATCGGCGTAATCTGTCGCACGGTGCCTTCCAGGCGACGGTCCAGGAAGGCATCGGTGCGCAGAAGCACGCGCTGGCCGACGGCGACGCGCGGAATGTCCACCTCGTTGACCTCGGCCACGATCTCCAGCGGCTTCGGCACACCGACCCGAAACAGCACTTGCCCGGCCTCGGCGATCTCACCCACCTCGCCGTCGCGGCGCAGGACCACCCCGTCCATCGGCGCGGTGATGGTGTAGTAGGCGAGCTTCTCCATCTGCACGGAGATCAGCGCCTGGATCTGGCGCAGGTCCATGCCGATCTTCTCGTGCGTTTGGATCGTGGCCGCGCCGCGCCCGAGCAGCAGCGTCACGCGCTCCATCTCGCGCTTGGCGAACTCCTCGCGGGCCCTCAATTCGTCCAGCTGTGCACGCGGCTCCCGGTCGTCGAGGCGGGCGAGCACATCGCCTTTGGCGACGGTCTTGCCCTCGCAGTAGCAGACCTCGAGGATGCGATTGCGCACCAGGCTCGTCACCTTGGCCCAGCGCAACGGTTCGACTGCACCCGTGGCATAGACGATCTCGACCGCCGTTCCGCGCGTCGCCGCCACCGCGCTGACCTCGGGGCCGCCGCCATAGCGCAACCACCAGAGCCCGGCGGCCAGCACGAGCAGGACGGCGACGGCGAGGAGCGGCTTCCGCGTCCGCGCCAGCTGCAGCAAGTTGCGCTGCCAGCCTGGCGCGGGCCGCGTCGCCGCCCCCGGCACCTCGACGTTTCCGCGGCGATCAAACCACCATTGCATGCGTCAGTTCCCAGAGCGCCGCACTGCGGCAACGGCCGCGAATCTTACAACGATTTGCGGCCGTCATGTGGGGCAGTCGGGTGCGGCGGACTGCGTCGGCGGCCCGACCGAGCAGAGTTGCGCATCGACCGGTGCGGTTTGACCAGGGTCAAAGCGCATGGCCGCCAATCGGTGATTGGCTGCTGCAAGGCTCGGGGCGGACCGTCGCTCGCTATGGCGGAGTGTCAGGGTTCATGACAGCCAAGACCGCAGCGCCGGCGGCGCCATCGGCAGTTGCCGGCGTGACCGTCGAGCCGGTGCCATTTGACGCGCCATGGAGTTGGCTGGCGGCGGGCTGGCGCGATATGTGGAGCGTTCCCCACATCAGCCTGATCTACGGCGTGGCGTTCGCGACGCTGTCGGCCGCCCTGGCGCTGGGTCTGATGGTGACCGGTCTGGCCTCGCTCATTCTGGCGCTGGGCGGCGGCTTCCTGCTGGTCGGGCCGGTCGCGGCAGCGGGCCTCTACGAGGTGAGCCGGCGGCTCGAAGCCGGCGAGAGCGTCGACGTGCGCGATGTCCTGGGAACCCGCCCGAGGACGGTGGGCCAGCTCGGGTTCTTCGGCGCCATTCTGGCATTCGTGTATTTCGTCTGGCTGCAGCTGGCCTTCCTGCTGTTCATGCTGTTCCTCGGCAGCCGCGGGTTGCCGCCGGCGAGCGAGTTCGTGCCGACGCTGCTCTTCACTGCGCACGGCTTGGGCCTGCTGGTGACGGGCACGATCGTCGGCGGTGCGCTTGCCGTCCTGGTGTTTGCGATCTCGGTGATCTCGGTGCCGCTGCTGATGACGCGCCGCATCGACGCCGTGACCGCCATCGCGGCCAGCCTGGCCGCCGTGCTGCTCAATCCCAAGCCGATGGCGCTGTGGGCAGCCCTCATCGCCGGGTTCATGGCGTTGGGGCTCGCCACCCTGTTCGTGGGGCTGGTGATCGCGTTTCCGCTGATCGGGCACGCGACCTGGCACGCCTTCCGCGACCTGGTGCGCGACAAGCCCGACAGCTATTTGTGAGGCCCGTTCTTGTGACGATTGGGCTCGTCGTCCTGCAGTGCCCGCCAGCTCGCGCCTTCGAGGTCCTCGTACTGGCCGCTGTTGAGCGACCACAGGAAGGCGGCGAGCCCGAGCAGGCCCAGAAACAGCGCGCAGGGAATGAGCCAGGCGAGCGCGGTCATCTGTCGAGCTCCAGGTGCATGGCCCTGAGCCGCACGGCATTGGCCGTGACGGCAATCGAGGAGGCCGACATGGCGATGGCGGCGATCAGCGGCGTCACGAGGCCCGCCATGGCCAGCGGCACGAACACCAGGTTGTAGCCGATCGCGATGGCGAAATTCTGCAGCGCCATGCGGCGCGCGGCGCGGGCGACGGCCAGCGTCTCCAGCACGGGTGCCAACCGCTCGCCCTGCAGCACGGCATCGGCGGCAGTCTGGCTGATGTCGGCGGCAGTGGATGGCGAGAGCGAGGCGTGGGCGGCGGCGAGCGCGGGCGCATCGTTGAGCCCATCGCCGACCATGAGGACCTTGCGACCTTTTGCCTTCAGCTCCTCGAGACGGGCAATCTTTTCGGCCGGCAAGGCGCCGGCCCGCCAGCGGTCAATGCCAGAGTGGATAACCCCCGCTGCGCGGGGGCCAGGCCGGTCGCCGGACAGCAGCTCGGTCGCGAAGCCGGCCTTGTGCAGGCGGGACACGACCTCGGCGGCGTCGGGCCGCAACCGGTCCTCGAAGTGCAGGGCGACGGTGGTGCCATCGGGTCCGCGATACCAGACCGCCGCCGTCCCGCCCGGCGCCGCGGCGGCGCCGCACCAGGCGGCCGAGCCCAGCCGCTCCGACCCGAGCTCCAGACCGAAGCCAGGGACTTCCACAACGTTGGCAACCGGCTGGATGGTGAGGTCCCTTGCTTCGGCGGCGCGCACCACGGCGCGCGCGTAGGGGTGGCGGCTGCCGGCGGCCAGGCGCGCGGCACGGCCGAGCAACTCGTCGCTGACCTGCGCCTCGTCGGCGAGCGAGGGCTGTCCCAGGGTCAGCGTGCCGGTCTTGTCGAACACGATGGTGTCGACCTCGGCCAGCCGCTCGAGGCCGTCGGAGGCCTTGACCAGAACACCCCTGGCGAACAGCCGGCTGGTGGCGGCGACCTGCACGGCCGGCACCGCCAGCGCCAGCGCGCACGGGCAGGTGATGATCAGCACGGCGATGGCAACCGTCAGCGCCGTCTCCCAGCCATGCCCCGTCAGCAGCCAGCCGGTGAACGCTACGAGGCTCAGGATGTGCACCGCCGGGGCATAGAAGCGCGCCGCGCGGTCCGCCAGCCTGACATAGCGTCCGCGTGCCTGCTCGGCGGCCGACATGAGCCGGCCGATCTCGGCCAGCAGCGTGTTTTGATCGGTAGCGGTGGCCTGCGTGATCAGCGAGCCCGAGATGTTGACGGTGCCGGCATAGATTTGTGCCCCCGGCACCACCTGGCGCGGCGCCGTCTCGCCGGTGATCAGGCTCTCGTCGACCTCGCCATGGCCGTCGATCAGGCGGCCGTCGACGGCAAAGCGCTCGCCGGCGACGGTCAAGAGGCGCATGCCGGGTTCCAGCAGCCGCGCGCCGAGGCGCTCGGTGGTGCCGTCGGAGCAGATCACCGTGGCGGTCGTCGCGCGCAGGCCCAAGAGATTGGCGGCGGCGCCGGCCGCGCGCGAGCGCATGCGCTGGTCGAGGTAGCGGCCGATGAGCAGGAAGAAGAGCAGCGTGACGGCGGCGTCGAAGTAGACCTGCTCGCTGCCGCGCATGGTCTGATAGAGGCTCATGGCGGTCGCCAGCGTCACGCCGAGCGAGATCGGCACGTCCATGTTGAGGCGGCCGGAGGCGAGCGCCTGCGCGGCCGAGCGGAAGAACGGCAGGCCGGCGTAGGCCACGGCCGGCAGGGCGATCAGCGCCGACAACCAATGGAACAGCGCTTGCACCGACGGCAGCATTTCGCCACTGGACGCCGACCACACGGAGACGGACAGCAGCATGATGTTGGCGGCCGCAAACCCGGCGACGCCGAGGCGCTTCAGGAACTCCTGGTCTGCGGCCTTGGCGGGATCAGCAGTTCCATCGACGAGCTCGGCGGCCCTGAAGCCCGCGCGAGCGAGCGCCTCCACCAGGTCGGCGGCGTTGACCCCGGCCTGGCTGTGCACGGCCGTCACGCGTCGGGCGGACAGGTTGGCGCGCGCGCCGGTGACGCCCGGAACGGCCGCGAGCGCCGCCTCGACTTTGCGCATGCAGCCGCCGCAATGCATGTTCTCGACCGCCAGGGTCGTCGTCTCGAGGCCCGGAGCATTGTCGTTGCCGGCCGCGCCGCGCAGGCCAGCTGCACGCCCGACGGCCGGAGTTGCGGCCCGCTGCTTCAGGGGTCGAGCCACAGGCGCCTCCGTGAGCGATAGATCGGCTCGGCAACAGCAGGGGCGCGAGCTTCGAGGGAGATCAGCCAGCTGCCTCTTGCAAGGGCTCCTGCCTGCGCTTCGTAGCGGCCCGGCGCCGTCTCGGTCAGGGCGAGCTTGATGTCCTGGCGATTGGTGGCCGGCCGGGCCAGGACGCCGGCGACGCCCAAGCCGCTGACAGGGCGGCCGTCAGGCGCGGCAAGCGTGAGTCTCACGCGGCCATCGCGGCTCGCCTCCAGCGTCTCGACCCATCCCAGCTTGGCTTGGCGCTCGTCGGCTGCGATGCGCTCGTTGTAGTGCAGGCCTTTGCGGTAGGGCTCGTTGGCGACGAGGCCGGTATGCGTCGACAGGGCCGAATAGATCAGCGCGCCGTTGACCGCAAAGACAACGCCGAAGAAGGCGAGGAATAGGCCGAGCACGTGACGCCCCTGCAGGCCCTGCTGTCTGCGCGCCGTGGGCAGGACGATGGGGCTCATGGTCCCCTCCCCGGCATGGCTGTCGCCGGCCGCTGGAAGTTGGTGGCTCGCGCGGTCTCGTGCCCTGACGCGGCATCGTGCGCGACCAGCGCGAAGGAGGTGGTGAGGCTATCGAGTTCGGCGAGCTGCGCCGCCGGTACGGTGACGAACACGCGCACCTCGCGCAGGGCGTCGGTGGCGACCTCGATCTTGCCGCCAGCTTCCATGCCGACGATGGCGAGCCTTGCCCCGGCGAGCCCGCGCGCTTGCAGCGCGAATTCGCGCGGCTGCTGCAGCTTGTTGAGGATCTTGACGGTGTAGCCGTTGCGGATGCTGCCGTCGGAGAGCAGCACATAGGGCGGATTGCGGTCGTGCAGGACGTTGATCTCGAGCGTGGTGCGGTTGGCGAGCGCCACCAGCATGATTGCCCCGACCAGGCCGATCAGCCCGGCATAGAGCAGCGTGCGTGCGCGGATGAGCCGCAGCGGCGCCGTGGTGCCGTGGGCAACGGCCTCCTGCTTGGCGATGGTGTCGTAGCCGATCAGGCCGCGGGGCCGGCCGATCTTGCCCATGATCTCGTTGCAGGCATCGATGCACAGCGCGCACTGGATGCACTCGAGCTGCGAGCCGTCGCGAATGTCGATGCCCGTGGGACAGACGGAGACGCAGGCCGTGCAGTCGATGCAATCGCCTCGCCCCTCCCAGGGCTGGCCCTTCTTGTGGGGTCCGCGCGGCTCGCCGCGATAGGCGCGGTAGCTCACCAGCAACGTGTCGCGGTCGACCATGGCGCCCTGGATGCGCGGCCAGGGGCACATGTAGATGCAGACCTGCTCGCGGGCGATGCCGCCCAGCACGTAGGTGGTGAGCGTGAAGATGCCGAGGAAAAGGTAGGCGATGGTGGGCGCGGTGCCCGCCAGAAGCTCATCGGCAAGGGTCGGGGCGTCGCGGAAATAGAACACGAAGGCGCCGCCGGTAGCCAAGCCGATGGCAAGCCAGGAGAGGTGCGTCATGCCCTTCTTGAAGACCTTGACCGGGCCCCATGGCCGCTTGTCGAGGGCGATGCGCGCATTGCGGTCGCCCTGCCAGAAGCGCTCGACCACGATCATGAGGTCGGTCCAG
>ORMF011407817.1_pt1 | contig 12793 bp, 13 predicted proteins | sample 1779871 | NCBI WGS metagenome assembly ORMF01 (sample SAMEA104232316, study PRJEB22302) | groundwater metagenome | biome: forest; feature: aquifer; material: groundwater | place: USA | collected 2011-08-07 | depth 5.4 m | reverse complement strand
TGACCCTGAAAAGATAACTTCTGCAATAATGAAGGCGGCAAGGGTGGTTGGCGGAAGCGACAGGAAAGAAGCAGAAAGGCTGACTGCGCTTGTTGTTGAGCTAATTTCCAAAAAGGAGAACATACCAACAGTTGAGGAAGCCCAGGACGCTGTTGAAAAGGTGCTCATAGAAGAAGGCCATGCAAAAACCGCAAAGACCTACATACTATACAGGGCAAAGAGGGCAGAGCTGAGGGAAGCAGCCATAGAGTCTGCAAAAGGCAGCGATGGGGAAAAGACTGCACTGCTTGACATGTTTGCACACAAGAGCAAGCTGGCTTCAATAATAGGCTATGACCGGATTGAAGCATACAAGAACCTTCTTTTCTTCATCAAGGACATGCAAAAAACAGGGGAGCTGCCGGTTCACCCATCCGATTACCTTAACAGGAATGAGCTGGCAACCAACATTTACCAGAAGAAATACTACCTCAAAGACCTTGACAATAAGCTGATTGAAAGAAGGCCTGAAGATGTCTTCGCAAGGCTGGCTGCTTTCATGGCGGCAGTTGAAGCAACGCCTGAAAAGCAGCGCGAGTGGGCAGGAAGGTTCTACAGGGCGCTCTACGAAGGGCACTTTGTGCCAGGCGGCAGGGTAATCGCAGGAGGGGGCGACCTTTACAGGCTCAAGACACTCGCGAACTGCTTTGTCTCACTGATTGCTGAAGACAACATAGAATCAATCTACCAGTCTGCTTACGAATGCGCGAGGACTTACTCATACGGTGGCGGCATCGGAGTTGACATCTCGGTGCTGAGGCCAAAAGGCTCTGTTGTGCACAACGCGGCAGACACGTCAACAGGAAGCGTTTCATTCATGGAGCTGTTCTCCCTTACAACAGGGCTCATTGGGCAATCAGGAAGAAGAGGTGCGCTAATGCTGACAATTGACATAAAGCACCCTGACAGCCCTCACTTCATCAATGTCAAGAAGATTTCAAACTGGGTAACCAACCAGATTATAGAGCAATGCAAATGGTCAAGCCAATTCAACGACAAGCAGCTCAGGGAAGTTGAGCGGCAGGTCAGGGAAAACACGCAGGTCAGGTTTGCAAACATCAGCCTGAAGGTATCAGATGAGTTCATGCAGGCTGTTGAAGAGCAGAACAGGTACGGGACAGACAAGGTTCTTGTTTACCTGAAGGACAAGAGTGTTTCAGGGCTGGGCGCAATGCAGGGCGGAACAGTGCATTACTCATATGGTATACCATCAAAGCCCATAGAAAAGTACAGGCTGCTGAAAAGCTTCAACAACATCCAGGAGCTAAACAGCTTCTTAGCTGAACAGGGCAGGGCTCAGGCTATATCGGAAAAAGACCTTGCTGACGCCACAAAGAGGGACATGTTTGGCGACTATGTGCTGCCTGAGAGAAGCGGGGAATTTGATCTTGCGATAAAATACGCAGGCGACTTCATGCTCTATTATAACGCCAGGGAAACAAGCGAGGTAAAAAACCTTGTAAAGGCGAGGACAATCTGGAACTCATTCATTGAGGGGAACTACAGGACAGCAGAGCCAGGCCTGATATTCTGGTCAACGATGACAAAATACTCGCCTTCAAACTACGTCGGAAGGCCAATATCAAGCACAAATCCTTGCGCCGAGGTACCTCTTGAAGATGGTGGAGCCTGCAACCTGGCCTCGGTAAACCTGTCAAGGTTTGTAAAGAACGGCTACGGCGAAAACCCGGACATAGACTGGGAAGGCATAAAGGAAACGACAGCCCTTTCGGTAAGGTTCCTTGACAATGTTGTCACATGGAATGAGCTCCTTAACCCGCTTGAGAAGCAAAGAAAAGCAGCTTATGAGACAAGAAGGCTGGGGCTTGGCATAATGGGCATAGCAGACATGCTCAACCAGCTGGGAATAGGCTACGACAGCGAGCAGGGGACAAGGGTACTGGAGGAGGTTGGAAAGCTGTTTGCCAACACAGCGTATGAAGCGTCAGCACAGCTGGCAGAGGAAAAAGCGCCTTCACCCATATTTGATTATGAAGCTTACAGCAGGGGAAAGTTCTTCCAGGAAGCCCTTTCAGATGAAACAAAAGAGCTGATAAGGAAAAAAGGAATCAGAAACATAGCCATACTATCAATAGCGCCGACAGGGACAATCTCCAACATCGTGCTTGGCTACAAGCTCGGAGACAAGAATTTCATAGGCGTAAGCGGAGGGGTAGAGCCTGTGTTCGCACTTTACTACACCAGAAGGTCAGAATCCTTTGGAAACCAGATGTTCAAGGTATTCCACTCAACAGTAGATGCCTATATCCAGCAGCATAACCTTACTGTGGAGGCACAGAAATGCACAAGCGTGGATGAGTTAAGAGCAATACTGCCTGAGCACTTCTTCAGAACAGCACATTTCATTGACCCCCACAAGAGGGTAAAGATACAGGGGCTGTGGCAAAAATACATCGACCACAGCATTTCATCAACAGTAAACCTGCCAGAAGACATTGACCCGGAAACAATATCAAACATCTACCTTGACGCGTGGAAAAATGGCATTAAGGGCATAACAGTCTACAGGGACGGCTCACGCTACCCCATACTCAGCACAGAATCTGAGAAAACAGCATTCCAGATAAGCAAGGAAGAATCATACGATGTTGAGCTAGATGGCGAACAGAAACTGCTGAGGGGCGATGACATAATACCACTGCCAAACGGAAGGCTGACAACAGTATACAATTCAGTACAGAACGGGCAGCTCACGAAAGAAGAAGGAAGGTACATATTCGGCAAGGCTGCGATTGCTGTTGAAGCGCCAGTTGTGGAGAGCGCGACCCTGGCGAAAGGGCACGAAACTCAGAGCTACCACGGAGCCGAAATAACTGCCTCAGACATGAAGCTGAGCGTTTGCCCGTCATGCAAGAAAAAATCTCTAAAAATAGAAAGCGGCTGCCACACCTGCCTGAACGAGGAGTGCGGCTTCAGCAAATGCGAAGTATGACCCGCAGTCGCGCAAGCGACTTGCGGCTCAACCAAAAACGAAAATGAAGGAATTCACCGAGTGCCCAAGCTGCGGCGGGGCTGTCGAAAAAGAAATAAAGCCTGAAGGCACCTGCTACACCTGCAAGGACGAGGAGTGCGGGTGGGGAATTTGTTTGTGACTGACCTTCTTTGGCAAGCAAAGAATGTCAACCAAGAAATCTACCCAACTGAAAAATGGCAATTTACACAGGCAAAGGCGACAATGGAACCACTTGCCTTCTGGGAAAAACAGATATTGAGAAGGACGATGCGAGGATAGAAGCACTCGGCTCTTATGATGAGCTTAATTCTGTCCTTGGGGTAGTAGAAGCTTTTTCTGGCTCAGAAGACACCATTAAGCTCCTGAAATCAGTGCAGGATGATTTGCACACTGTATGCGCAGAGCTCGGGACTACAGTGGAAAACATGCCGAGAATAACTGAAAAGCACGTTGAAAGGATAGAGCAGATAATTGCTGAATCTGAGAAGTTCGTTGAGCCGCAAAAGTCATTCATCCTGCCGGGCGGAAGCAAGGAAGCCGCGCTTCTCCACCTGGCCAGGGCTGTCTCAAGGAGGGCTGAGAGGCAGCTTGTCAGGCTGGCAAAAACAGCCGATGCCAACCCGCTGCTGCTGAGATACGCCAACAGGCTGTCATCGCTGCTGCACATAATGGCAAGGGTTGAAAACAGGAGAAGAAGCGTGCAAGAAGAAAAGCCAAGCTATAAATACTATACAGCCTGATTCTAACACAATGAACTGTCCATTCTGCGGGAACGAAGAGCACAAGGTAGTCGACAAAAGGGAAGCCAACGAGGCAACACGAAGAAGAAGGGAGTGCCTCCGCTGCAAGAAAAGATTCACCACTTATGAGCGAATCGAGCCTTTTGACCTTGTCGTTGTCAAGAAGGATGGAAGGAGAGAGCCATTCAGCAGGGAAAAGCTTCGCTCCGGAATGACAAAAGCCTGCGAGAAAAGGCCGATACCGCAGGAAAAAATAGGCGTTTCTGTAGACGAGATTGAAGCTGAGCTGAGAAGCGAGGAGAAAAAGGAAGTTCCAAGCACCCACGTTGGCGAGCTGGTCATGAGAAAGCTGAAAAAGCTCGACAAGGTCGCATACATAAGGTTTGCATCAGTCTACAGGCAGTTCGCGGACCTGGAAAGCTTCGAGAAGGAGCTCAAGAAGCTCATAAAGAAATGAGATTGCTTCGCTTAGTTCCCGTCATATTTCACTCAGGCTTATCCAAATGCATGTTTACATCGTACTGATAATGCCTTTCAATTATAGACAGAGAGATACCATAAAGCTGAGCAGCCTTTTCATCTCTGGCTGTGCTAGCTGACTGCAAGGACAGCGAGACCAATTCGGCAGCACAAAACCCAAAATGCTTTTCTGGAAGAAAAGCCTTTAAAGACTTGGCGGACAGCGACCATTCGTCTAGCGAATGTGCAGTGTTTAGCAACAGCGAATAAAAACCTTGTAGCCGTTCCTTAACTTCTGTCTTTGGAATGTCCAAGGCCGTAAGTGTTACGCCTCCGGGCACCCTAAATTTCTCCTGAACATCATACAAAACAAAGTAGTAGTGGGCAATGTCAGCAAGTTCCCCTGAGTTAACATGGTCTGAATTGCTGAGGTGGTATGTGTCGGTATTAGGAGCATCCGAACGCAAACTCTGATTTACAGACCCTACTAGGACTTCCAGGAAACAAACTCCTGCTGCACTACCTCTGGCAGCCATCAGCCTCTGTTCTTGGGCAACAAGTGAAGCTTCCAAGTCACTGTCACTAGGATTGAGCCGGGCCATAATTTCACCAGCGCTTTTAGCATACAACCTAAAATCCATGTCCCCTGCCCTACTGCTTGGAATAGTAATCAGAAACGCTCCTGCAAGGTAATCTGCAGATGCCGCGATGAAATTCTCAGGATTGAAAATTTCAGGGTCGAAAGTTGGAATTTCCATCTGGTCAAAATGAGCTGTCTGAGTATAAAAATATTTAGAAATTTTTGCAGCAACATTTAAAAACATGCCTGCAGTTGCTTTGCCCCATGAAAGCCAGAATAAAACGAATTGACAAGTCTCTGCCGCTGCCGACTTACCAGACTTCTGGCTCTGTGGGGTTTGACATATACTCACGGGAAGACACGGAGATAAAGCCGCACGAGATAGGGCTCATACCAGGAAACATAATCGTTGAAACGCCGCCAGGCTACATGCTGCTGGTTGCGCTGCGAAGCTCGACACCCAGGAAGAAAGGGCTGATAAAGCCGCACGGCATAGGCGTAATAGACAACGACTACTGCGGCGAGGGCGATGAGATAAAAGTGCAGGTGTACAACAATACTTTAAATGTTGTTAAAGTAGAAAAAGGGGAGAGGATAGCACAGGGCATCTTTGTAAAGATTGACAAGTTCGACTGGGAAGAAACAGACACGATGGGAAAAACAAGGGGCGGGTTTGGCTCCACCGGCTCAAAATGAAGCTTGCATTCTTTGAGCTGGAAGAATGGGAAAAGGATTACATCAAGCAGAACCTAAAAGAGCAGCAATTGAAATTTTTTGATGGAGTGCTAACTGCCGAAACAGCAGCCGCAGCCAAAGACTGCGATACAGCTGCCGTGTTCATCTATTCAAAAATTGACAAGTTAGCGCTTTCCAGGCTGCCGAAACTCAACTTCATTGCGGCAATGTCAACAGGCTTTGACCACATAGACATAGCCTCAGCAAAGAAAAGAAAGATTACTGTCAGCAACGTCCCTACCTACGGCGAGAACACGGTTGCAGAGCACACGTTTGCACTTATTCTTGCACTTTCAAGGAAGATAGTTGACTCTGCGGACAGGACAAGGCGCGGCAACTTCACTCTGGACGGGCTTCGCGGATTTGACCTGAAAGGCAAAACAATCGGGGTAGTTGGCACAGGGCACATAGGGCTGCACGTCATAAGAATAGCTAAAGGGCTTGAAATGAATGTTGTCGCTTTTGACGTAAAAAAAAATATGGCTGCCGCCAAGAAACTTGGCTTTAGATACGCTGAGCTTGACAAACTGGTTGGGAGCTCTGACATAATAACGCTCCACTGCCCATACAACAAAGCAACCCACCACATAATAAACAGCAACAACATTGGGAAGATAAGGAAAGGGGCAATGCTAATAAACACTGCAAGGGGAGGCCTTGTTGAGACTGCAGCTCTGCTAAACGCGCTGAATAACGGCACAATCTCATCTGCCGGCTTGGACGTCCTTGAAGAGGAGTGCAACATAAAGGAAGAAAAACAGCTCCTGTCGCAGGATTTCAAGAAAGAATGCGACTTGAGGACAATGCTGGGCAACCACATGCTGTTAAACCACAAGAATGTCATAATAACCCCGCACAATGCTTTCAATAGCAAGGAAGCGCTGGTGAGGATACTCAACACGACAATAGAAAACATAAATGCGTTCGCGAAGAGAAAACCTATTAACATAGTTTCTTAGATTTTCAAAGGGTCATCCTGAACATAATCAAGGCGCTTTTTCATTGCAATCTCTGCCTTCTGGAGTTCGCTGCCGAGATAAGCTGAATGGTGCAAGCTGGACACGAGCTTTTCGCGGCAGATGGTATTGTAAATCTCCTCTGCAGTTTTCCCTTCAAGCTCTGCAGCAAGCTGGTGCTTCGCGTTGTAGTACCTGACCCGGATTAAGCCCTCGTCAGGGAAAGGCTTGATTGTAAAGAAGCCTTTATGATCCATCTGCCACTCCTTCCTGCTATCGTAACTGGCAACTATTTTCTTAATTGGAATCTCCTTCCCCGGCTCAATGCCAAGGACGCTCTTGCCGCTTTTGGCGCGTAGAACTTCAATGGCGTAAGAAGGGCAAACCTTGGCAGCCTCCATGCTTGCCTTCAAGTCAGCCTCGCTGACTGCAACTGACTGGATATCGCCTTTAGCTGCTGCCCCGATCAAGGTAACACGGTTGTTGCTGTCCACCTTGAAAATATTCGGCGTTAGTTTCTGGCAAAAGCCAGCGCCAATGCACTTCCTCTGGTCTATTTTGACTTCGTAGCCTGACATGCCGATAGGGGATTGCGCTGTTCCTTAAATTATTTGCTGCCGGAGCTCCTGCGGTAAAACAAAAAGGTTATATAAGTGCACTTATATGTGTTTAGTCATGGCTGTCAAAACAATAACAATCACAGAAGAAGCCTACAACCACCTGAAAAGCGCCAAAAGCGAGGGCGAAAGCTTCACAGAAGCAATAATCAGGATAACAAAGAAAGACCCGTTGGCTGGGCTGGTAGGGCTTTTAACAAAAAAAGAAGCAAATGACATGAGGACACACATCAAATCCTCAAGGGCAGCTACAGAGGAAAGAATAAAAAAAACATGGGCGAAGCTTGAATGATATTGGATACGAGCTTCATAATCGACCTAATGGAGATGGACGAGGGTGCATTAGATAAGCACAGGAAGCTTGTCGAAAAAAACGAGACATCTCGAATTAGCAGCGCAGTATTGTTTGAGTTATGGTCGGGCGTGGGCCATTCAAAAAAAAGCGAGGAAGAAAAACTCAAAGTCGTGAGAGCCCTGTCAGGAATAAACACCATTGACTTAACAGCGCCTATTGCAGAAAAAGCAGGGGAGATCCATGGAACATTAGCTAAAGAAGGGCGCGGCATAGACAACATTGATGCCATGATAGCATCAACTGCCTTGCACGAAAATGAGACCTTACTGACAAGGAATGTCAAGCACTTTGCAAGAGTGAGTGGGCTCAGGATTGAGAGCTATTAAAAAAATGACGGCTACCGCTGCAAAAGCCGAACAGGCAATAAGCATACTAAAAAAAGAGTACCCTAACACAAAGTATTACCTTAACTTCTCCAGTCCTGTGCAGCTCCTCGTAGCAACAATACTTTCAGCGCAATGCAGGGACGATGCCGTGAATGCGACCACGGCCAAATTGTTCCACAAATACAAAACAACAGCTGATTTTGCAAAACTTGAAGAGAATGACATAAAATCAATCACTTTCTTCAAAAATAAAGCCAAGTACATAAGGGAAGCCTGCCGATTACTGGTTGAAAAACATTCTGGCAAGGTGCCGGACACCATGGAAGAGCTTCTGGCCTTGCCAGGCGTAGGGAGAAAGACAGCCAACGCCATACTGATAAATGCTTTTGACAAGGTTCAAGGAGTGGTGGTTGACACCCATGTAATCCGTGTTGCCTACAGGCTCGGCCTTACAAAAAACACCAATCCTGAAAAGATAGAAAAAGACCTCATAGTTACCATGCCGAAAGAGGAATGGAAAAGAATAACTTGGCTAATGAAAGACCATGGAAGGGCAGTGTGCAAGGCGCCGATGCCTTACTGCAGCAGGTGCGTGCTCAACAAACTGTGCCCGAAGAATGGAGTCACAAAGCAGCTTTAATAAAAAAGAAAATGGCGAAATAAATCGCCGCTTGGACCGTTCCACCAGTCTACTACCTGTATTATATCGCTCCTTAATAAAATTTGCTAAAAAAAAGGGCAAGAATAATCTGGCGTAATCACCACTGCTCCTTGTGGATGTTTTCTTTCTTGAACCTAAGCTCGACCAGCAGCTTTATCGTGTCTGAAACCATGATTGGTGGGCCGCAAACGTAGAATTGCTGCAGCTCTTTGGGCGTGCCGTTAAGCTTCTCAACGTATTTTGGCAAGGTGTCAGTTACCCTGCCTTTTTCCCACAGCCAACCGCTATCGTGATTGCTGGTTGAAACAACGAGCTGAAGGCTGTTGTTTTTTTGGAAGCTTAGAAGCTCCTCCTTGAAAAGAAACTTCTTTGGATCGCTAACGCTGTAAAAAAGCCACATCTCTTTATTTTGGCTGTCTGCGTATATTGAGCGCAGCATGCTGATAAGCGGGGCAATGCCAGTCCCGCCAGCGATGAAAACAGTGCCATTATGCACTGGCTGCTTTAGCTGGAACATACCGTAAGGCCCGGTTATTATCATTTCATCACCCACGTTCAACCTGAACAGTGGAGCTGACAAGGCACCAGTTGGGTAGTGGGCAATGCAGAGCTCAATAATGCCCTGCTGGAGAGGAGAGGATGAAATAGAGTATGCCTTGGCTATTTTCCTGCCGGTGCTGTCAGCAAGGTCAGGCAGCGAAAGCATCACAAACTGGCCTGGAACAAAAGGGAAATCACTTCCTGGAGGAAGCTTAAACCGGAATACCTTCAAGTCCTCTGAATAAGTGTTAATACTTGCAATTGTTACCGGCAGCTGCTTGATGTTCAACATAAGCAGCGGGAAAGAAAGAGAGTTAAAAAAGGTTATTGAGGTGACCCCTTTGCGAAAGCGGTCAATCGGAAAACGGAATGTGACCCCTTTGCGAACCCAAGTCGACAACGGTCGACTGGGCCCAGTCGCAACAGCGACTTGGGAGCAGTCAATCGGAAAACGGGAAGGGCTAACTGGAAGGTAGTCTTTTCCTGACCTCATCCAAGAACTGTTTTCCTGACGTTTCGCGAAGGACAAGATAGGGGATTGTCACATCAGCAAGCTCTGCGTATTTGGCTGCCCTGAACTCAAGCAGCTTTGGGTAGCAGCGCTTAAGTGCATCAATGCCTGATTCACTGGCAGTTTTGCTGAAGCTGCCACCCCAGACAACCGGCTTCGGGTTGGACATGTAGCGCTCAAACAGCAATTTTTTAATTTCTTCTGAAGCTTCAAGGTAAACTATTAGCGAGCTGCCACGCAGCTGGCGCAAAGCCTTGGCAGAGAGGTAAATAACGCTGCCAGTGGTGTCTATAATCACGTTTTTGCTGCCAGAATAATCAATTTCAGCCATGGTTTCTCCCTCAAACTTAAGGAAAAGGCTTTGAGTTTCAGGGTAGCGCTGCTCGTACGGCTGGCCCATCCAGGCTGCAACGCCGTCAACGCCCTTGAACCCTTTCCCTTCGAGAAAAGGCTTGAGCTTTGCCTCTACAAGGTCATCACAGCAGAGCCACGAGAAATTCAGGCCGGAGTCAGCAACAAGGCCCTTTGCGCGCCTGGTTTTGCCAACGTTGGACATGCCTACAACGGCAATTCTCAGCCTATTATTTTTGAGAAGTGTGTCGAATTCTGTGGCTGTGATTAGCATGGCGGCTGGAATGGCTGCGGCAAATAAAAACTTAATCCAAGAAAGGGATAATACGGCAGCCGGGCAGCGTCACTTCGTTCCGGGTCCGGCTGTAAATACGGCAGCCGGGAATTGAACCCGGACATCAACCTCTTCCGTTAACCTTCTTTTCGTTTTTGGATTGAACCTTTTTCGCAAAAAGGGTCACATGGGAAGGTCGAATCATGCCGTTAGATCACTGCCGTGCGAAATTCAGCCAATTGCCGAAACTTAAAAAACTTGTTGTTGGCACTCAGTTGACTGTAAGCTTATAGTTACCTGTAAGCGACCAGCCGGTCGAGCACGGATGCTTCTCTTCCAACGGAAGGCTCTCCAGGGATTTGCAGCCCGTGGTTTGTAAAAACACCGAGCATTTTAACCACTGAAAATGGGTCTATGGCAGGGCTACGGGCTGTATTGAAGCATGATTTGAAGGCAGAAGACCACTGCTGAGATTCAACCTGCATAGGCTCGCTCCCTTTTGATTTACTGCTTGCAGTTAGAGCTACTAGGTTTCCCTGATTATCAAACTCAAAGCGATTAAAACTAGAAGCAGTCTCGTAAGAAATCATGTACCTGTTGGCCGAAAAAAGAGTAAAGGCAACTGAAATAGTCTGTCTGGCTTCCTTGATGGTTGCTGTGGCTTCAACAAGAGAGGAACTAAATTCCTTGGCATAAAGAGTACCACGCACTGGCATGACTGTTCGCACCATCGTATATGCCAGTGTTGCATCAGCAGGAAATTTTGCTGTTGAGTCTGGGATAGACAGTGTCTTAACACCCTGCGTCACATATCTGCACCAATGTCCATCATCCCCGACAATGTTTTGAACGCTTAATCTTAGGTCAAATTCAGAAAATTTCAGCCCCTGCAACGAATCAGGGTAAGTCATATATGGCTCGTCGCCCCTCATGCCGTGGCATTGGAAAACACCTTGATACTCGGATAGGAGCCTGTGCTCTTGATCGTGCACAATAGCCGCAAACAATCCGGACGCAAGAGTTTTTACTTCTAGGTGAGCGAAGAAACCTCCATAAGCTCGAAGATCGCCTAAGGAAATTTTTCCAAAGTCAACGCCGCTTTTTTTCAGATCACCTAACTTGCGGCAAAGAGCGGCAGGATTCTTCTGAGCTGATACCCATCCGATAATCTTTCCTCCTTGCGTGCCAAAGTCAGTTACTGACGTTTTGCTGCAAAGCAAAGCTTGCAACCTGATGTCCAATGAGTCTTCGGTAGCTTCTACCATATCAACTGGGAAGTTGAAAGACTATTTAAGATTTAGCCATACCTTTTCTCAGATGCCAAGCTCTATCTTTGCCTCGTCTGACATCCTGTCAGGGCTCCAGAGGGGCTCCCAGACAATGTTGATTGTGACGCCTGAGACTCCAGGCAGCTTCTTGATGACATTTTCAGCCTCGGAGACAATATAAGGGCCAACAGGGCAGGATGGGGATGTAAGTGTCATGTCAACTACAACCATTCCCTTGTCTATCCTGACTTCGTAAACAAGGCCAATGTCCACTATGTTGTAACGGATTTCAGGGTCCTCAACCTTCCTGAGCTGCTCAAGGACTGATTCTTTTGTGAGGTCTGACATGCTTATAAGTAATGTGAAAAGGTTTATATTAATATTTGTGTTACCTACAAGTATGGTCGACATAGAAACCTTAATTAAAGGAGGCGCAAGCTGGCGGGAAAGGCTGGAGGATGCCCTGAAAAGGGCAGACTTGACTTGGCGCGTATACACAACGGATAGAAGTAGTGCTACGCGAACGCTAATTTCTAAAAGGTTTCTGATGCCGCTTTACGTTGATTACAATCATACATACGGCGAAAGATGGGGAAATCTTTTCCAATTCCTTGCTAACACAGCAGAACACCAAACTGTGCTCATAGTAAGAAACCAATTTTTCCCTAACATGGATGACTTAAGCCTTCCTAAAAGGTGGTACCTTCTCCCTGCCAAAAGGTGGGATTATGGAAAGGAAAACTTAAGCGTGAGAGAAGCTTTGGAGGCTAAGTTACAAGGTTTCAGGCTTGAAAATGTTAGGGGAATAAATGATGTACCAATAGGGCTGGACTTCGCTGGCGTAAGTTCAAACTCGCACATTAAAGTTACAACGCCATATAACTGGCTTAGGGGAAGAAAGATGCACGAAGCGTTAGGGAATAAGCTAACAGTCAGCTACATGGGAGAGGGAAAGCAGCTTACAACAAGTCTACAGTTTGGAAGAGCGGATCTTTCTCAGGCGTTCGAAATGGGGATACGGGTGGTTGCTGATAATGTTCCATCACTGTCTGGAGAGGAAGCGCCGCACAAGGTAACCATCACAAATGTGCCAATTTATTTGGAAAGCGAAGGGATTGGTGAAAGGACAAAAAGAAGAGGCTATGATGTATTAACTTCAGACGACTGCGGGCGAAATGTTTTTTCAGATGATAAATTTTCACGTCTAATGAAAGGAGTGGCCGGAAGAACTGAGCGCACTACAAGCGAAAATGAGCTCGATCACCATTCTATTTTGGTTATTGAATCTGCTTGTGACTTAATAGGCAAACAATACCTAGGCATGGGAATAGACAATCCAATTCCGCGATTGCCTGCAGGTGTTGAAGCGCTGGTTGACTTAGCGTTCAGTAGGATAAAAGTTATTGT
>ORMF010605772.1_pt1 | contig 12795 bp, 7 predicted proteins | sample 1779871 | NCBI WGS metagenome assembly ORMF01 (sample SAMEA104232316, study PRJEB22302) | groundwater metagenome | biome: forest; feature: aquifer; material: groundwater | place: USA | collected 2011-08-07 | depth 5.4 m | reverse complement strand
CCGAGCCGGGGACCGTCGACCCCATCATTTGGCCTTTCCAGCGCGGATTGAGGAGATCTTCATAGGTTTTTGGAACTTCCGCGGGCTTGACCATTTTGGTGTTGAAGCCGGGAGTCAGAAAGTAAACGTTCGTCGTCCCCCAAAAGCCCTGAGCGTCCTTCAGCTCCGGCGCATAGTCGGCCAAAGAGGGTGAATAGAAGCGCTGTAGAAAGCCCGCGCGCTTGACCATGACCGCCGACACCGTGCCGTCGACGAGATCGGCGTCGTAGCGTTTGGCTTGGTACTCCGCGAGCACTTTGCGCACGACATTCTCCGAGTTGCCGCGATAGAACTCGATTTGGACGAACGGATACTCTTTTTCAAACGCCTCTTTGACCGGCCGCACCACCTGATCGACGATCAGCGTCGTGTACCATAGAAGTTTGCCTTCTTTTTTCGCCCCTTCGACGAGAACCTTCTGGCGGTCTGCCGACTTCATCATCGCGATGTCCTCGACTGATGCCGCCATGGACGGCTGCGAAGGCGTCGTCGCAAACGCCAGGGTCATCACTACGATACCAGCAAGCCACATCGAATGGTTCTTTCTGATCGACATTGTTGCTACCTCCCAAGCAGATGATGCGAACCTCAACGGCGAATCGATCGCATGAACCTGCCCGATTTCCGGAACTTTATAGCGAGGCTATTCCCACAGTACGCGCCTTGTCAAGGATTCGCTTGGCATAAACGTGAAAAAGCTTGACAGATGCCAAGGATCCCGGCTAGAGCATCGTGGAGCCACACGGGCAAGCCCGTGGGACGAAATCCTGAGCGAGAGCCCCCGGGCCAACGCCGGGGCTCGAGTCAAGGGGTCCAGGAATTGAACCATGCTTACCCGTCTTGTCATCGCGCGAAGAGAACCCTTCGCCAACGGTTACGAGTTTCCTCTCACCGGCGCCTACGAAAAGCTGGTCGGGAAAATCCATGGAGAAGTCGATCCGAAAAACCGGCTGGATAAAATCATCGTCAATCTCGGCAAAGCGCCGCGCAACCGCCGCGGGCGCGTCGAGTACTCCGGCGATTTCTGTATTTTGAAGCCCGTGGACATGGGGCGCGGTAACGGCAAGATATGCTTCGACGCGCCCAACCGCGGCGGCAAGCGCATCGTCGCCTTTCTTAACGATGCGCCCCAGAGCAACGACCCCAGTTCCATTGAAGACGCCGGCAATGGTTTTCTCATGCGCCAGGGCTACACGATCGTCTGGTGCGGCTGGCAAGGGGATCTGATGCCGGCGAAAAACTGGCTGGTGCTGAAGGTGCCGGTCGCGACCAACGGCGGCAAGCCCATCGTGAGTAAAGTCCGCACCGAGATCGTCGTCGACGAAATGGGCGTGAACTCCCAGCCGCTGAGCGCCGACGAGCGTGTGAAGAGTTACCCGGCCGCGTCGCGCGACAAGATTCGCGCATCACTTACGGTTCGGGAAAAATCTTACGGACCTCGCATCCCCGTGCCGTTTTCGCAATGGGAATTCGCCTCGTGCGAGAAGAATCCGCGCACCGGTAAAGAAACGATAAGACCCAGCGCCCGCGATCTCTATCTCCGCGCCGGCTTCAGACCAGGGCATATCTACGAGTTCATATATCGAGCAAAACACCCGCTGGTGCTCGGTTTGGGCTTCGCCGCTGTGCGTGATTTTGTCGCTTTCTTGTGCTACGAATCGAAAGACGCCGCCGGCAAACCGAACCCGTTAGCATCGGGGAAAAAATCGATTGCCATCAGCCACGCCTACGGCTGGGGCCGTTCCCAAAGCGGGCGTTTTCTCCGCGACTTTGTCTATCACGGCTTCAATGAAGATGAGGCCCATCGAATAGTCTTCGACGCCATCGCGCCCCACGTCGCCGGCGGCGGCCGATTGTTTTTGAATTACGAATTCGCCCGTCCCGTCACCTCTTCCCAGCAGCATACGAATCAGCTCGATCCCGAGCTTTTTCCTCATGCCTATAACGTCATCAGAGATGCGCAGACCGGCAGGCCCGACGGCATCCTCAAACGACCGAAGACCGACCCCTATGTATTTCACACGCAGACCTCGACCGAGTATTGGCAGAAGCGCGGCTGCCTGGCGCACACGGACGGGAAAGGCCATGACCTCGTCATCCCGGACAAGGTTCGCATTTACGTCATCGCCAGCGCGCAGCACAACAGTCCCTTCGGTTCTGAGGTGGAAAAAGACGGCACGCAGCAGCTTGTGAATCCGTTGCCCGCGGGTGACGTCCTGCGCGCGCTCATGGTCGCGCTCGATCAATGGGTGACGCAAGGAATTCCGCCGCCGTCGAGCCGGTACCCGATGGTCAAGCACGGGAGGTTGGTTCCACCGAATCGAAACGGCACCGGCTTTCCCAAAGTTCCCGGCGTGCGATTTGCGGGGCTACACAACCGACAATTGTTTCTCGACTACGGAAGAAATATTCTCCGTGGGCGCATGGACGTTCATCCACCGCGGCCGATCGGCAACGGCGCGTACACGATACTCGTGCCGAAAGTTGATCGTGACGGCAACGATATCGCGGGAATCCGGCTGCCTGCCGTCGGCGTTCCCATCGGAACCTACACCGGCTGGAATTTACGACCGCACGGATTGGCCGAAGACGAATTGGCCGGCCTCCTCGGCTCCTTCGTCCCTTTTGCGAAGACCAAAGCCGAACGGCGCAAGACCGGCGATCCGCGCTTGTCAATAGAAGAGCGCTATAAGGACCAAGCCGACTATGTCCAGCAGGTCAGCCACGCGGCGAGAAAGTTAGTGGACGAAAGATTCCTGCTGCCCGAAGACGCCGTGAGACTGATCTCTGAGGCGGCAAAAGCCAAAATCTTCGCCGAGACGAAACCGTAGTGACCAAGAACGATGGGTATCGGCGCAATGTCTAAAACCATCTTACAGCAACTGGAAAGTTTGAAAAGCTCTGAGGTTCTCACCGGTGTGCGCGATTCACCGCGCCGCTTGCAGCAATCCAGGCGGGACTAGGTTATCGAGAGAGAAGAATTGAGCATCGCGACGCCTTCCCGATGATCAGGCGACATTTTGCATTTTGGTTGCGAAGTCGCGCCCAGAGGTTGGTGGCGGCAGGGGTTTGCCGTCTTTTCGATAGATTTCGATCGCCTCCTCGACGATTTGGCAAAGCTCTTGAAAAACCTCCCTTTCATCGGCACCGTGGCACCCCCCGAAGATCAAGCCCGGTGCACTTCCGACATAACATTGATCGTCTTCGGACCACTCGACAATTTTGGCATATTTCGCACTGTCTTTCATTTTTTGTTGACCTCCTCGACAGCAAGCTGCACGGCCCGAATTTGATAACGTTTGGCGTCGTCACCCGGATTACCGGAAATCGTCACCGGTCGTGCGACTTTCGGATGGACAAAATTTCTATGACTACCCTTTCCGCCGCGATCAACAAACCCGGCTTTCTCAAGGTCTGAGATAAGTTCTCTTATCTTGGGCGGCACGCGATTTCCATACGTTTTGCTCTACGATGCTGAAAACAGTTTATGCCGCTCGATTGATCTGTCAATACTATTATTTTGTCACCTTATCCGCCCGCATCGATGATCCGAGAGAAAGCCACGTTTATTTCCTGCTGTAGAGCGCTTTGACAAAGCCGCTTTCTTCGAGTTTCCTGAGAAAACTCATGTCGTAAAACTCTTCGGGTGCCGCGGTCGCCGCCTTGGGTTGTCTGGCGGCAAGGAACTGCAGGACTGAGCGCACTCCGTTCGGGGTGGCGTAAGGGATCGGCGGGTAGATCTCGACGTAGTAATCGTATCCCTCCTCAGCCCTGGCCCGGTCATTCATCTTGAGGTATTTCATGATCACGCTGACACTCTTCTCTCTTTGTGTCTTCATGAAATGGATCGACTCCACATACGCTTTGAGAAAATTTTCGACCGTTGCCGGATGGCTTTTGACGTAGGAGCCCGTGGCCGCGATGGAGCTGCCGGCAAATTCGATATCGAGCCTGCGTAGATCGGCCAATTCGCGGAGTCCCAACCGCTTGGCCAAACTGCCGAATGGAGGCGAGAGCAGTGTTGCGGAGACCGCGCCCCTTTGAAGCGCGGTTAGCCTGCCCTGTTGGCTCTCAGCCACAGAGATAAAGATGACATCCTTGTCAGGCTCCAGTCCCCACTTTTGCAGCGCCAGGCGCAGGGCGCTGTCCGCGGACGCGCCCGGCCGCGTGCCAGTGACCGTTTTGCCCTTAAGGTCCTCCACCTTGTGGATATCAGGAGAAGCAAAGAGGGTGTAGTCAAGCCTGTTCGATTGGACGGCGAGCATAATAATGTCCGCCCCGCCTAGCCGCGCGCTCACATTGGGGGTCGATCCGGCGGACAGGAATTGGACTGAACCCGAGGTGACCGCTGCCAAGGAATTCACTCCGCCCCCCATGTGTATGGCTTCTATCTCCATGCCGTATTTGGCGAAGATCCCCGCTTCCTTGCCAATGGGAATGACGCTGGAATTGACCGTGACCGACCCCAGGGCGACGCGAATCTTTTCGCGGGCTTGCGCCGACCCAAGTTCCGGGAAAACTAGAATCAGGAACGCGATTATAAGCTTCAGTCGAGCCACGAAATGGTCCTTCCTTCTTTCTATTGTCTACTGCCTGTTGCCCCTTGCCTGAATTTTCCTACTCTTCCTCGTACTGCTCCTTCAACTTCGCCACCACGGTCGGGTCCGCCAGCGTCGTCGTGTCGCCGAGCGTGCGGCCGTCGGCGATGTCACGCAAGAGCCGGCGCATGATCTTGCCGCTGCGCGTTTTGGGAAGCTCGGCGGCGTAGAGGATTTCGTCCGGCCGCGCGATGGGGCCGATCTTCTTCGCCACGTGGGCTTTGAGTTCGTCAACCAGGGCCGCACTGCCGTCAATGCCCATCTTGAGCGACACGAAGGCGCAGATCGCCTGGCCTTTGATCTCGTGGGCTTTCCCGATGACCGCCGCTTCAGCGACGCTGGAATGATCGACGAGCGCGCTCTCGACTTCCATCGTGCTAATCCGGTGGCCAGCAACGTTCATCACGTCGTCGACGCGACCTAATAGCCAGTAGTAACCGTCTTTATCGCGCTTGCAGCCGTCGCCGGCGAAATATTTTCCGGGGAAGCGGCTCCAGTAGGTTTGCACGTAACGGTCGGGATCGCCGTAGATGGTCCGCATCATCGCCGGCCAGGGCTTTGTCAGAACGAGATAACCACCGCCACCCTTGGGGACCGACTGGCCTTTCTCATCGACAACGTCCGCTTCGATTCCGGGAAAAGGCATCGTCGCCGAGCCGGGTTTCAACTTCGTCAGGCCCGGCAGCGGCGTGATCAGCGGATGGCCGGTTTCGGTCTGCCACCAGGTGTCCATCACCGGGCAGCGACCGCCGCCGATAACCTTGTGGTACCAAACCCAGGCTTCCGGATTGATCGGCTCGCCGACGGTGCCGAGTAGTCTCAAGCTCTTCAAGTTGTGCTTGCCGGGATATTCCGTGCCCCAGCGCATGAAGGTGCGGATCTCGGTGGGCGCCGTGTGATAGATCGACACGCCGTATTTTTCCACGCTGCGCCACAGGCGTTCCCGGTCCGGCCAGTCCGGCGTGCCTTCGTACATGACCTGGGTGACGCCGTTCGCCATCGGGCCGTAGACAATATGCGTGTGCCCGGTTACCCAGCCGATGTCTGCGGCGCACCAGAAAATGTCGTCTTCCTTCATGTCGAAGATCCACTTGTTCGCAAGCGTGACGCCGGTGAGATATCCGCCGGTGGTATGAACTATGCCTTTCGGTTTCCCCGTCGTGCCGCTGGTATAGAGGATGTAGAGCATGTCCTCACTGTCCATCTTTTCCGGCTCGCACCACAGGGCAGCGTCGGCCGTCAGCTCATGCCACCAGTGATCCCTGCCTTCCTTCATCTGTGCGCCGGCCTGCGCACCGACCCTTTGAACAACGACGACATGCTCGATAGACGGAGTGTCCGTCAGCGCGTCGTCGCAATTCTTCTTCAGCGGGACAATCGTGCCGCGACGGTAGCCGCCGTCGGCGGTGACCAGCACTTTCGCCTGGGCGTCGTTGATCCGGTCGCGCAGCGATTCCGCGCTAAAGCCGCCGAACACCACGCTGTGCGGCGCGCCGATGCGGTTGCAGGCGTGCATCGCGATGACCAGCTCCGGGATCATGCCCATGTAGAGACAGACCCGGTCGCCTTTTTTGACGCCGAGCTTCTTTAGCACGTTGGCAAATTTGTTAACCTCGCGCCAAACGTCGCGGTAGGTCAGCACTCGCCCGTCGCCGGGCTCCCCTTCCCAGATGATGGCCGCCTTGTTCTTCCGCCCGGAATTCACATGGCGATCGAGGCAATTGTACGAAGCGTTGAGCTTGCCACCGACAAACCACTTGGCCCAAGGCGAGTTCCACTCCAAAACCTTTTTCCATGGTTTGAACCAGTGCAGCTCCTTGGCGGCCTTGGCCCAAAATGCCTGGGGATTCTTGCGCGCGGTATTGAAAACGCTCGCGTTGCGGACGTGCGCCGATTTTTTGAACTCTTTCGGCGGCGGAAAATTTCGTCTTTCATCCAATAGAACTTCGATGGCTTTGTCTGCCATGGCGCAGCCTCCTTAATAGTATAAGAATGTTCGCAGCAGGACTGAGCAAACTGTCGGATTCTATTTTAGCTTTGGCGGCTTGGCAAGAGGCAGCACGCGCTTGAGCGCGCGGGTTTCGGGTCTCGCGCAGGACTCGGACCCCGAAACTGCGGAAATCCGCGCTTGACGCCGCTTCAGGGCTTGCGGTAGTTAACGAAACAATCCGACTTGGAAGGAGTTGCCTATGAACAAAGTCGCCGTCGTCACCGGTGCAGCCTCAGGAATTGGGCGAGCGGTGATCGAACGTTTATCGAAAGAAGATGTCTTTGGAGTGATTTTGGACATCGACGATGAAAACGGCCAACAAGTCGCCGACGAAATTCAACGGCGCGGCAAGCAAGCGGCGTTCATGTGTGTCGATGTGACCCAGGAAGGTACAGTGCGAGCGGCGTTCGATAGGATCATCTCCGACCACGGCCGCCTTGATGTTCTGGTCAACGTCGCCGGCGGCAGCCTGCACCGCCACAAAATCGAAGATTTCCCGCTGGAGCACTGGCACGCCGTCATCGATCTCAACCTTACCTCGACGTTTCTATGCTGCCGGGCCGTTGCCAGTTTAATGAAGAGCCAGAAGAGCGGCGCCATCGTCAATATTTCCTCCGACATCGGCTTCAGCGGCGATGCCCATCGCTCGGCGTACGCCGCGGCCAAAGCCGGTATTGTCGGTCTTACAAAGACGTTGGCACTGGAACTCGCGCCGTTCAACGTGCGCGCCAACGCGGTGGCACCAGGACGGATCGCCACCCCGCGTGTGAGAGCGACTTATTCCTACGCCGAATGGGAGGCCGCCGCCAAAAGAATTCCTCTCGGCCATGCCGGCGAGCCGGAAGATGTGGCCGAAGCCGTGGCATTTCTTGTGAGTGACGCCGCCAAACACATGACGGGCCAGACTCTGCACGTCAACGGCGGCAGGATCGTGACGTAGCTGCGAAAGGATGCCCTCTTCTGGCGTACCCGCGAGATCGACCCGGTCACTTTCGGCAACGCCAAAAAGCCGTAGGATAAAGCCGCACTGATAGCAAATTAAATACTCCGGCTCGCTAACCGCCGAAGGATTGTATGAAATCGCGTGAATCCGGTTCGCCCCGCGCGCAATGCGTGACGCAGCTAATGTCTTTAGCGACGCGTCTTCACTGACGACGACCGGACAGCCGCTGACGTTTTCAACGAGACTGATAACTGTGCGGGTTATTTCTCGAAGTGTCATGGATTCCTTCTGTGACGGAGTCTCGACGATCAGCGGTTCGAGCTTAAACCAGCCTATCCCCTTTTTCGCCGCCCGCTGATTACTCCTTTTCAAACCCCTGATTCTTAAATTTTAAGGTCCGGGCGTTCTCGGTCACCGTTCTCACCACATTGTCCGGCGCACCGTCCGGAATCTTCGCTTCGATTTCTAGTGTCACCGTAACGCTCGCGCCTACGAGTCCCGACAGATGGGAGATCACTTCGTCAGCGATGCGACTGGCATCTCGTCCCACTCGTGTTGGGTCGAGTTCGACGCTGCCGTGAAAGCGTTTGGGCTTTGGTGGTTCGGCTTTCGCCGGTGGAACCTGGGGAGCCTCGCCTGGCTTCTGCGCGGTTTCAGCTTTCTCGGTTTTTGGGTCCTCAGGCGGGGGTTTCTCTGCGTCAAGCTGCTTACGCGCGCGCTCCGACTTCACTAGCAATCCACGCGCGTCACTATCGACGATCGACACTTGCTGTCCGCCACGCAATCCGCGGAAGCGCCCGGCGGCCTCGTCAAAGCTGTCCGCGTAAGCAAACGAGTCCTTCTCCCACGTGAGCAAGCCAAGCCCATCGCGAATCGCGCCCAACAAAACAGACGGTTCTTTTAATCTCGGCAGGTAGAGATACCGTCCAAAATCCTCGACGAGCTGATTGATTGCCACACTATCTCCACGCCAAAGCGGCACACGATCCAACTCCATTTGCAGCCTTGAAGGTGCAAAGCCGGTCAGTAGCAGCTCGTCGTTACGCAGCTTCTTGCTGGCGCGAACAGCGAGTGTGTCGGAACCTGTAAGCCGGAAGGTTTGCCAGCCGATTGCCGATTGCGGTGTTTCCTGCACCGGCACGAGCAGCCACTGATAAGCTTCGGGGATGCGTGCCGTTACAGCGCTATCGGCGGCGATCTTCTGCGTCTCCGCTTGTTTCACCTGGTGTGGATCTAAATTAAGCGTGTCCTTCTCTGCGAGGATCGATTCCCAGGCCAGATAGCGGCGCGCCGCTTCGTCGAGATCTTGCAATCGCGTCTTGTCCACGGCGAGGAAGACGAGCGTGTTGCGATATAGACGGGGCGAGCTGCCGCGCGATTCGAGAATCGCCTTTGCCAAGACTTCCGCCGAACTGTTCGGCTCTTTGCTATACGGGTGATCGATTCCAAGCACCACTAACCGCGCATCCAAATCATCCGGCACTTCCTGACCGGAAGCGGGCAGCGGATGCACGCGGCTGAAGTCGCCCGGTTTGCGTAAATCAGCACGGAGCCGTTTGTCGAGTTCTTGGACGACCTTGTCCGGATCGCGCTTCAACTGTTCGGCACGATCGTCGGCGAGCTTGGTAACCGTCGGTTGCGTGGAGTACCAGTAACGTGGGCCGTCCTGGTACAAGTAAGTCGCCACTCCCGCCAGCCGGCGCAGCGCATCGCCAAATATCGCAGGCGATTCTCCCGGCATGACGCAGCCAAGTTTGATCCAGCGATCCTCCAGGCCGCGATTGGCAGCCGTGGTCGTAGGCGCAGACCCGAGATAAACCGCTCGCGCTACGCGTCGAGTCGCGGCAAATTTGCCGAGGTTTGGCACCTCGCCGTCGAGCCGCAGCGGCAGCGAGTTCGCGCCGTCCACGTCTTTCTCGATAACCGGAATCCAATTGTCTGAAAGATAGCGCGTCAACTCAAACTCGACGCGCCGATCATCGATGGGAATGTTGGAGGGCAGAATCAGCGGATTGCGGTCCCCTTTTTCCCACAGACTGTGAATGACCGCCGCCATTAAACGGAGCACGCCGCGAGTCCGCTGGAACTTCACCAAGGTGGACCAGTCGTTATAGAGCCGGTCGAAAACCTCTGGATGGATCGGATAGGCCGCTTTTAAGCGTTCTTCATATTCAGGGTTGCGACAGTCGGGAGGAAACTCTTGTTGCTGCGTCCGGTACAAATCGAAAAACGCCCTGGCCACGGTATCGCGCGCGACAAACTGCTCCCGTTCCACCAGCGGCTCGAACAATCTTCGGCGAACTATTTCGAATCCTTCTTCGGCGCTCGCCGGCCGCCATGACGACTCCAGCCGCCCGACGACGTTACGCAGACGATCTAAAGCTTGCCGCCCGCGCTGCCCGCCTACTTCGGTATCGTCCGCCTGGGCGTGCGGCGAGCCGGTGGTATCCGACGCCGGCAAACTGATGACCAGCAAACACTGCTTCGCGAGCCTTGCTGACTCGGTGAGTGCTTGAGCAAAAGAGAATTGCGTCTCAAAACTCCCCGCCGGAAGGCCTGTGCTGAGCGAGGTCGAAGCATCGCCCTGGTCGTGCAACTGCCTGGCGTAAGCCACCCATTCATCGACGAGGATGAGACATGGCCCGTACTCATTGAACAGTTCACGCAGCACGTCGCCAGGGTTGGTAGCCTTCTCGTCGTCGGCCCGGACGCGGTTAAAAGCCTTCTTCGCTTCCTTCACTCCGCCCGCCGCAAAGCCTAGTTGCCAAGCGAGTTCGCCCCAGAATGTGCGGACGATGGTGCCGTCGCCTTTTGTTACCGGATTACCCGGAGAGATCTTGTTGCCGACGAATACAACGCGCTTCACCTTCGGCAGGTTGGAAACCTCGGCTTCTTTCAGTACCGCATCGATGCCAAGCAACTCACCGGGTTTGCCGCCGGAAAATAAATGGTAGAGCGCCAACATCGAATGCGTTTTCCCACCACCGAAGTTAGTCTGGAGTTGAATGACCGGATCTCCACCGGTGCCAGCGAGCCGCCGAACCGCACCGACAAGAAGCTGTTTCAAACTCTCGGTAAGGTAGGTGCGGCGGAAAAACTCAGCCGGATGACGATACTCGTCTGTCCCTTCCCCTAGATGCACCTGCCAAAGGTCCGCGGCGAACTCGGCCTGTTGATATTTTCCGCTGGCGACATCTTTGTGCGGGTTAACAACTTCACGCCACGGCTTGAGTTGTCCGGTTACCTGACTCTCCACCGCGGGGCTGGCGGTCTTGCGCTTTTCGGTTCTGACCTGCTCGTCGAAGCGCACCCGCAGCAGCTCCATCTTCATCTTTTCAACTTCCGCCGATTCCGGGGCGGAGACCGCCGTGAGGAGTCGCGCCGCGCTGTCGAGCGCGCGGTAAGCATCGTCGGAAGTAAATGGCCGCTGATGAGCCCAATTGTTGCGCACTTCGCGTAGCTCGCTCACCAATGTCCGTTCAGACTGTCCAAGAGTTTTTCTGAACACGGTATTCCACTGATTCCACATCACTGCGAGGACCGTGGCGATTTCCCACTGCGGATTTTTCTCGGTACCAGCGAAGTTAAGCTGTTGAGGCGACAGCGTGGTTTTCACTTCATCGAACCAGCGCTGTTGATATTCAGACTTGAGCTCGCGTTCGAGAAATGGACCTAACCCATCCTTAAGAAGGTCCAATGCTTTGCCAACACGTTCGTGGTTCGTGATCGCCATCGGTTGCTCCTTACCTCACCGCAGAGGGCGCAGAGGATCGCAGAGAAATGCGAACAAGACAGTCCCAAATGCCAGAGCCTCTTTTCCTCTGTGTAACCCTGCGTCCTCTGCGGTAAAAAGCGTCCTTGACCTCGAACAGTCCGAGTGGCTTCCCCACGCGTTTATGATTGCTAATTGCCATATACGTTGCTCCTTACTTCACCGCAGAGCGCGCAGAGGATCGCAGAGAAATGCGAACAAGACACTCCCCGTTGCCATGGCCTCTTCCCCTCCGCGTAACTCTGCGTCCTCTGCGGTAAAAAGCGTCCCTGACCTCGGCGCCCCACCCATCGACGGAGGAGCACAGACATTCCGCGAACAGTCCGAGTGGCTTCCCCACGCGTTCATGATTGCTGATTGCCATATACGTTGCTCCTTACTTCACCGCAGAGGGCGCAAAGGATCGCAGAGAAATGCGAACAAGACAGTCCCCAATTCCATGGCCTCTTCCCCTCCGCGTAACTCTGCGTCCTCTGCGGTAAAAAGCGTCCCTGACCTCGGCGTCACGGTGCGTCCTCTGCGGTGAACGCGACGGGGGTTCATAGATTGTTTACCTTGCGCTTGATGCCGTCCTTCAGGTGCAGGACATTGAAGTTGATGAGCAAGCCGAGTCTGTAGCCTCCAAGCTTCAGGTAAGAGAGAAGCTGGGCATCATGAATCGGCAATAACTTTTCTACGGCCTTCAGTTCGACAATCACCACGTCCTCCACGAGGAGATCGATCCGGTATCCGACATCGATCTTGACGCCGTCGTACACAACGGGAAGAGCCACCTGCGATAAGACCTTCCGCCCGCGCTTGCGCAGGTCATGGAGAAGGCAGGCCTCATAAGCGCTTTCCAGCAGACCAGGGCCCAGGGCCGAATGGACCTTCATCGCCGTATCCACCACCTGGCCGCTGACTTCGTTGATGTTCATTGCACTCGTCTCGCCGCAGAGGGCGCAGAGGATCGCAGAGAAATGTGCACAAGACGGTCCCCGTTGCCATCGCCTCTTCCCTCCGCGTAACTCTGCGTCCTCTGCGGTAAAAAGCCTCCCCGACCTTTCCTCGGCGTCACTCTGCGTCCTCTGCGGTAAAAAGTGTCCCCTGCTCGGTCTTGGGCTTGCCGCCCTCGCGCGCCAGCCGAATTATCTCGGGCCAACTTTGCACGAGACCGTTGTAGCTGAGCGCTTCCTGTGTACGTTTTTTGCGCTCGCAGATTACATAGAGCCGATACGCAAGCTCACGAGCGGTTTCCGCCTTACTGCCAAGCTTCCCAACCAATTCAGCAGCGCCGCTCTCGCCTTGCTCCAGTGCTCGCACCAACTGATGCACCATCTCCCACACCGTCAAACGCTCGTCGTTGCTAGGGTCCCAGTTCTTCGGAAGCTCCGCCGGTTTTAACAATCGCACCTTTCCGCTCTTCGACGTGAGGATGCCGGCCTCGACCATGCCTGCGACGCTTGGGTTCTTG
>ORMF011803542.1_pt1 | contig 12804 bp, 10 predicted proteins | sample 1779871 | NCBI WGS metagenome assembly ORMF01 (sample SAMEA104232316, study PRJEB22302) | groundwater metagenome | biome: forest; feature: aquifer; material: groundwater | place: USA | collected 2011-08-07 | depth 5.4 m | reverse complement strand
TGTAGAAAGGCGTCTGGCGGCCTGTGTGAACATCGTTCCGGCGGCCCGCAGCGTCTATTGGTGGCAAGGCAACGTCGTCGACGAAGAGGAGATTCTCATCGTCATCAAGTCTCGCCGCGACTTGCTGAAAGACTTGCAGGAAGAGCTCCACCGGGTCCATTCCTACCAGGTCCCGGAACTCATCGCCCTCACTATTATCGATGGCTCTCCGGCCTACATGCGATGGCTCGAACGTGAACTGCAGCCCCCGGATCAGGACAGTCCGAAAAACTGACGGATGCGCGCGAGCATGTGCCCCGCGTCGGCCTCCAGCCGCCGAGCCGCCGCCTCCCGGTCCAATGCGCTCCGGGCCGCCGCCAGCTCCTTGCTCCGTTCCGCCAACAACCCGGCGATGTCCTCGGCCAGTCCCGGACGATTCCGGATCATTTCCTGAAATACCACCTTGTCCAGCCGGTAGCAGTCCACGTTCGATAGGGCCACAACCGTGGCCGACCTCTTTTCCCCAGTCATCAGCGACATCTCTCCGATGAAACTGCGCGGGCCAACCCGCGACACCTCCTGTTCCGGACTATCACCAACAGCGATCTCTACCGCCGCCTCCCCTTCCACGATCAGATATAGCCAGTGAGCATCCGCTCCCTGCCGCGTGAGCGTCTCTCCCTTTACGAACGGGGCATGCTGCAGCCCGGCCGCCAGTGTCTCCAGATCCGCCGGCGCCAGGCTGCGGAACAGCACCGTCTCAGAGAGCGCCTTGAGCCGCCGCTCCAGTTCCCGGTCGTGTTTCCCGGAACGCCTCTCCGCGTTGTCCTCGGTGACAAACAACGCCTGCGCCGGAATCGAAAGCGGAATGCCGGCCCGCTTCAGCGCGAAATAGACGCGAATCCGGACCAGGCTATCGGTCGGATCATCGGCCGCCAGATCCGTCAACCAGTAGCGCACCGCGTACCGCCCGTAGCTTTCCTGCAAGTCCATCAGCACCACATTCGGCGCCGGTTGCACCGCCACTGCCGGTATCGTCCCCAACTGCAGCGCCCGTTCTACAATCTCGATGATCTCGTTGGGCGCATACCGGAAGTCCACGTTGAAATAGACCCACCGCCGCCACTGCTCCGGCTGCCCCCGCCGTTTTCCGATCAACTGCACCTGGCTCTTCACCATCACCGTGTTCGGCACCAGATGGGTCTCCCAGTTCCGCGTCTCGATGGCCGTATAGCGCCACCGTATCTCGATTACTTTTCCCGTTATCTCACCCACCCGGATCCATTGGCCCACCTCTACGCTCTGGTCCATTTGCAGCGCCAGCCCCGCCATCAGATTCCCCAGTGTGTCCTGCATCGAGAAACCGATCACCGCCGTCAGCACCGCCGATGTCGCCACCAGCCCCGACAGATTGAATCCGGCGTTGGCCGCGATGGTGAATACGGCCACCAGCATCGCCGCCCCCGCAATCACGTCCCGCACAATCCGCGGCGACCGCAGCCGTCCCACTCGCATCACCACCCCGAACAGAATCGCCGCCGCCATCTGAATCACCGCCAATGCGGCGAATAACTGCGCCAGCAATCGCAGCTCTGTGTATCCGCCCGAACCTCCTCCGCGTAAGGCCGCTGCCACCGGGAGCGTGGCTACATGCAACATTGTCAGCGCCAGAATTGTCCGAATGCTGCCTCGCTCCTCTAAAGGTGCAAACGCCCGGATCATCGCGGCGGTCAGCAAAGACCCGGCCACAAGCAAGAGCGTGTGTAGTTCAGTGGCTTCGGTGAGGAGCGCGGTCCAAAGAGTCATTGACCGTTCAGGATATCAGTATTCCAGGGGGATACATATACCCCGTACGGAAGGTAACGTTTTGCGCCTCTGGGCCTTGGATCGCCTTACAAACGTAAGCATAATTGCCATGTCGAACCAAGATTTCCCCTAATCCCGATGCGGGTTTTTGCTTATCCCATCGGGCCAGGCGGCAGTCTCAAACGAGGAGGCGATTCTAATGCGGATTCTCACCAATTGTGTACTGGTTGTCTTACTTTCCTGCCCGATGGCCTTTCCCGAAGCTCTCATACATCCCGCTCCGGGGGAACGCCCCCGCATGGGTTCCTTCTGGAAGGCCAGCGTTATTTCCCTGCTTACCTCCAGCGCGATGGACATCCAATCCTCTCTGGGGCGCCGCGAGCTAAACCCCATGCTGGCGGACTCCCAGGGCCGCTTCTCCGGGCGCGGCATCGCCATCAAAGCCTTGATCACCGGAGGAGCCGTCGGAGCGCAGTGGCTGATGTTGCGCCGGCACCCGGAATCACAAAAGTACGCCGCGATTGCCAATCTCGGCATGACAGGACTATTCACCAGCGCCGTCATTCATAACCACACCAATCTGAAGAAGACGGTTTCCACGCCTGTTCCGGCCACACCGCTCAAGGCTGCGTTTGAGCAACGGTTCGTCCCCGCCACATTCTGATACCGCTGGCGAACCCCGCTGCCTCTGACGCCGGCTGTCCGGTTTCGATACCATGACAGTTTCTATGCGCATCGGCTTCTTGTCCGCAGTAACCCTGATTTCTTTGTCCGCCCAGCCGCGTACGGTTTCCCAGGCCGAAGTGGACCGCGTCCACCGCTCGGCCATCCTCATCGATTCTCACAACGACGTTACCAGTGAGACAGTCAAGGGCCTCGACATCGGCCCTCTCCGCCAGAAAGGCCACACAGACCTGGTCCGGTTGAGACAGGGTGGCGTGGGAGCTGTCTTCTTTGCCGCCTATGTTTCCAAGACCTATGAGGAAGGCAACCATTCCGCCAACCGCGCCTTGGAGATGATCGATACCATCCGCTACGACATCGTCGCCCGCCACCCCAACGACTTTGAACTCGCCCTGACGGCCGACGGCATTGTCGCGGCGCACAAGAAAGGTAAGATCGCGGCCCTGATCGGAATTGAGGGTGGGCACGCCATTGAGGACAGCCTCCGTCTGCTGCGGGACTTCTATGCTCTCGGCACGCGCTACATGACGCTCACTCACAGCAACTCCAACCATTGGGCCGACAGCTCGGGTGACGCCAACAAACCCAATAACGGACTCTCCAAACTTGGCCGCGAAGTTGTCCTGGAAATGAACCGCCTGGCAATGATGGTGGACATCTCGCATGTTTCGGACAAGACCTTCTTTGACGTGCTCGCCGTCAGCACCGCGCCCGTGTTCGCCTCGCATAGCTCCTGCCGTTCGCTGGCCGCCATTCCCCGCAACATGACCGATGAAATGATCACCGCGCTGGGCAAGAAGAACGGACTGGTGCAGATCAATTTCGGTTGTGAGTTCCTGAGCCAGAAGTCGGCCGATACTTCCCGCTGGGCCAATCCAAAAATCCAGGCGGAGCTGAAGCAACGGGCAAACGCCGGGGCCGGAGACGATAAGGCTCGCGCAGAACTACGCAAGAAACTGGACAGTGAATCCGACGCCAGGATAACTCGCGCCACGCTCCAGGACGTCGTGGCTCATATCGATCATGTGGTCAAGCTGGCCGGGATCGACGCGGTCGGCATCGGCACCGACTATGACGGAGTGGAATGCGTTCCGGCCGGCCTGGAGGATGTGTCCAAGTTTCCCGCCCTTACCCGCGCTCTGCTCGAAAAAGGCTACAGCGCCTCCGATGTCCATAAGATCTATGGCGGCAATTTGCTGCGCCTCATGCGAGCGGTGGAAAAAGCCGCCCGCTAACCGGGGAAGGGAACTGGCTCACCGATGGATTTTCTGGTCAACAACACGGGTTGGATTGAGGTGGTTTGCGGCCCCATGTTCTCCGGCAAAAGCGAGGAACTGATCCGCCGCCTGCGCCGCGCCATGATCGCGCGAAAGCGCGTCCAGGTCTTCAAACCGGTCATTGATGACCGTTACTCGAAAAACGAGATTGTCTCGCACGCCGATGTCCGCATGCAGTCCCTGGTGGTCTCCGGCGCCGGCGAGATCCTGAGCAAGCTCGATTGGCGCACGCAGGTGGTCGGTGTGGATGAGGCCAACTTCATGGGTCCGGAACTGGTGGAAATCGCCGGCCAGTTGGCCGACAGCGGCAAACAGGTGATCATTGCCGGGCTCGATACCGACTATCTGGGCCGTCCCTTTTCTCCCATCCCGGAACTGTTGGCCATGGCTGAGTCCATCACCAAGACGCTGGCTGTTTGCATGCGCTGCGGCAATCCCGCCAAGCACACCCAACGCCTGGTGGGAGGCGAAGACCTCATCGTGGTGGGCGCAGCCGGCCAGTACGAGGCCCGCTGCCGCCGCTGTTTCGAGCCCGGTCTGCCGCGCCAGGAAATGCTTCCGTTTCCCAGCCCGCCGCCGGCCCCGCGCCAGGATAGTTAGCTAAGCTAGTCTTCCTCTCTAAACCTGGGTAGAATAAGAGTAGTACCCAGTTTTCCAAGGAGGCCCCTGATTTGAGCCAACCCACAATGAATCCTTTGCCGCACGAACAAGGCCCCGGCCTCAAGATTCCCATTCTGTTCGGGATCGTCATCGCCCTGCTCGCCGCCAACGTCTACCTGTTCCTGCAAATGGACCAGTTGCGTACTGAAATGTCCAAGATGCGGGAGTCGATCCTCACCGAGGTTTCCAACCTCCGCGAGACCTCCTCCATCTCCTCGCAAACCAGCCGCCGCCACCTCGATTCCGTGCGCTCCGAGCTCGAAGCAGCACGCCGCCAGGCAGCGCAGGCCGTCGGTCAGGCCAAGGAGGAAGCCGACAAGAATGTCGAAAATCTCAGCAAGAAGTTTGAAGTCGCACAGAAACAGCAGCAGGAGCAAGTGAAGGCGGAACTCAGCCGCGTGGAACAAAGCGCCAGCAGCAAGATCGGCGAAGTCTCCACTGAGGTGGGTACGGTGAAGCGCGATGTGGCCGCCACCAAGGGCGAGTTGGACAAAACCATTTCTGACCTTAAGCGCACCAACGGCGATCTCGGCGTGCAGAGCGGTTTGATTGCCACCAACGGCAAGGAACTGGCCGCCCTCAAGGCGCTTGGCGATCGCAGCTATTTCGAATTCAACCTCTTGAAATCGAACAAACCCACACGGCTCTCCGATATCACCATCCTGCTGAAGAGGTCCGACGAAAAGAAAAACCAGTACACCGTTGAAGTGGTTGCCGACGACAAGAAATTCGAAAAGAAAGACCGAACCGTGAACGAGCCGGTTCAGTTCTACATGTCCAAATTCCGCCAGCCTTGTGAACTGGTGGTCAACCAGGTGAAGAAAGATCGCATCGTCGGTTATCTTTCCCAGCCTAAAGTCGTAGCGCCCCGGTCCGGCAGCTAGCCCGAAGCAGAACAGGGTCTACTTATTCCGGGGCCTTGCTTTTCTCTCCGGTTTCGACCCGTACCTTTACCCCGGTGTCGAGCCGGTTGAGTTGCGTCGTGGCAACCTGCTCATCGTCCTTGAGTCCTTCCAGTATCTCGATCTGCTCCTCGAAACGGTCTCCGACCTTGACCTCACGCGCCTCTACCGTTCCGTCCTTGACCACGTATGCCTTGTTCGAACCGAGAACGTAGTTCACCGCCTCCGCCGGAATCAGCCTCACCTCGTCTATCTTTCGCGTCTTGAGCCGCGCACGCGCATATGAGCCAGGCTTCAGCTCTCCGATCGGGTTCTCGATCAGCGCCTCCACGATGAATGTCCTCTTGGCTTGATCCACCGTCGGGGCGATGCGGGAAACCCGCCCCGTGAACAGACGGTTCGGGAACGCCTCCATGGCTACCTCCGCCACCTGCCCCACCAACGTCCAGGGAGCCATCCTTTCCGGAACCTCAAGCCGCAAACGCACCGGATTGTTCACCACCAGCACAAACAGAGGGGTGTTCGGGCGCACGAATTGACCCTTGGTGACCTGCCGCTCCTTGACTGAGGCGTCAAAGGGAGCCCGCACATTGGTGTCGCGCAATTTCTTTCGCTGCAACTCCACAATCGCCTTATACCGCTCCACCTCCTGGATCAGATTGCGCGCCTGATAGCGGGAGGAATCGTAGCCGGCCTGCATCGCCGCAAACCGCGCCGAGGCCTGGTCCAAATCGGCTGCCGCCCCAATTTTCTGGTCCACCAGGTTCCGGATCCGCTTGTAGCGCTGTTCGGCTTCCAGCAGATCGGCCTTGGCGCGGCGAACCTCGGGCGTCTGATCCAAGTCCTGTACCCGGTCTTTTTCGTTCTTCAACCCCAGCCGCTCCATAGACTGCCGGAGCTGCGCCTCATTCTGCTGCAGTATGTAGCGCTGTTCCTCATCCGAGATATGCGCCAGAATCTGATCCTTGCGAACGTTGTCGCCCAGGTCGAACATCACCTGGTCCACCGGTCCCTCAATCTCGGCGCTGATGATCACCTCATCGGATGGAAATAGTGTGCCCACGGATTCCACCGTCCGCTGCACCTGCCGCGTCTTTACCAAGGCTGTTCGAATCGCAATCGGGCCGCTGTCCGCCTTGACCGCAACGGGAGCCTCATGCTTGCACCCGGCAAGCACAAGCAGGCCGGAGGCGGCCAACATTCCTAAGGTGAATCGCATGTACCCTTCATTTTGGTACAAGCAGCCGGGAATTGCTAGCTCGCAGCGTAGAACATCTGACAGCCACCGATGAACGCGGATAAACACAGATGGAACAAGACTATCGGAACTTATCCGTGTTTATCTGTGTTCATCCGTGGCCTGATTCTTTCTTTGATTCATCCTGGCCGGGACGCGACACTAGGCTAGGCTGTGGCCTGGCTCAACGGCGAACCATACAGTTTCAGCTTTCGGTTCAACGTGCGCCGGGAAATGCCGAGTATTTGGGCCGCGCGTTGCTGATGCCCGCCCGTCTCGCGTAAGGCAAGCTCGATCATTCTCCGTTCACCTGCCTCCAGGTTGCAGGAGTGCCGGCCGTGAGCGGCGCCATTGGGCTTTTGTCCTTCCGATCGCTCCAGGCATGCGGCCAGCGAAACCAGCGATTGGCTGACTGTGTCCTGCCTCACTATGGCTGGCTCGAGGCCCAGCTCAAGCGGTAGCAGGGATGCCGGGATCAGCGTGTCTTCGGCAAGGATCGCCGTCTTCAGCACGACATTTCTCAATTGACGCACGTTGCCAGGCCAACTGTAGCTCTCCAGCGCCATCGCCGCCTCCGCGCTCCACACGCACCCGGGCCGGACCTGGGCCAGAAAAAAATCGGCCAGCGGGAGAATATCGTTTTTCCTCTGCCGCAAGGGCGGCACCTCCACCGAGAGTTGGTTCAGCCGGTGGTATAGATCCTCCCGGAACTGTCCCGATGCCACCGCGGCGGTGAGGTTGCGGTTCGTCGCCGCCACTACGCGCGTTTCAATGCTGACCTTACGCGTTCCTCCCAGCCTGAAATATCCCGCTCCATCCATCGCCCGCAATAACTTGGATTGCGCCCGTCCGTCCAAGTCTCCTACCTCGTCCAGAAACAGGGTTCCGTGGCGCGCCAGTTCGAATAGTCCAGGCTTGGCGACGTGGGCCCCGCTGAATGCCCCCCTCTCGTAACCAAACAGTTCGCTCTCCAATAGATGATCCGGCAGCGTCGTGCAGCTCAAATCCACCCATGGTCCACTCGCCCTTCCTGCATAATGGTGCAGTGCCCGAGCCACCAACTCCTTGCCGGTACCCGTTTCACCTGTGATCAATACTGTTGCTCCGGATTCGGCCAGACGGCGCACCTGATCCATCAATTTTCGCATCGTCTCGCTTTCGACGACCACCGCTGAACCTAAGATGGAAAGTAGGGGACTGAGTGGCATGGCTTTGATACAATTGTGCGCTGAAAAACATGCGGCAGCCATCCGGGGAACCGGTATTCGTTGTAACCCGCAAACCTCAGAATTTCGAATGGAAACAACTTAGGGAGACACTTTTTCCCATCGTCGGACATTGTGTCCCAAACAGGCATTGCTTATGAACTCTACGAGTTAGCTGTCTAAGGCCCCTCAGGTTCGGACAAATTGGCCGACGCCGCCTCGCGCTACCCTAAACCCGGCTCATGTACAGTGTTCATTTGACGAGTGTTAGCTTCGCCGTGTCTCTAAGTAGGGCTTTGGTCCCGCACTTGCTCTTTTGATCGCGAATGCATTCGCGATCCGAGGTTCGTTTGCGTCTGGCAAACGTCTTCTCCATTCTCATCGTCGCTATGGGGCTTCTTTCCATTGGAAATGTTGCCTGGCATTGGCATTGGACGAATCCGTCCTCTACCTACATCTTCTTGCTGATCGGTATTGTCTCGGCGGGCTTTCAACTTCAACTCCCCAACCAGATTGGTTCACTGTCGATGAACTTCATCCTGATCCTGATCGGCGTCATGGAGTTGAGCGTCGGCGAGACCATCCTCATTGCCTGCACAGGGGCGGCGGCACAAGTGTTCCTGGTTCATAACCGCGCCTCATTCCATGGGCGGAGGCTTATCCACATTGCCTCGACGGCCCTTGCGGTTCTGGTGTGCAAAAGTGCCTATGATGCGGCTTGGCTCTTGGATCGGGCCGCCTCGGACTGGGTGCGGCTGCTGGTGGCTGGAGTCGCTCTCTATGCGATGAATAGCTTCCCGGACGCCATTTTGGAAGCCATGTCGCAGGAAAAGACGCTCGGAGCGGTATGGAGGGACACCAACCTCTGGGCCTTCTCTTACCATTTGGGCGGCACCTGCCTGGCTGGCCTATACCATCAGGGCAGCCGGTTGCTTGGCACCGATAGTCCGGCCCTCCTCATTCCCGTTGCCTTTCTGTTCTATTGCTCCTATCACTCATACCTGGGCCGGACTTTCTCGCAGCGCGCCCAGACCGAATCCATCGCCTCGTTGCATCAGCGCACGATCGAGGCCCTCGCATTGGCCATCGAAGCCAAGGATATGACGGCCCACAATCATCTGCGCCGCCTCCAATTGTATTGTGTCGAAATCGGAACCGAGTTGGGACTCAAAGGGGATGACATTGAAGCCATCCGCGCCGCCGCCGTCCTGCACGACATCGGCAAACTCGCTGTGCCGGAGCATATTCTCTCCAAACCCGGAAAACTGACTCTGGAAGAGTTCGAGAAGATCAAAATTCATCCCCTCGTGGGCGCCGAGATTCTGGACCGGGTCAACTTCCCCTACCCGGTCGCCGGCCTCGTTCTATCCCATCATGAGAAATGGAACGGCGGCGGCTATCCGAACGGGCTAAAGGGCGATTCGATTCCCCTCGGCGCCAGGATCCTTGCGGTCGCCGATTGCCTGGATGCGCTGGTCAGCGACCGTCCCTACCGCGCGGCTGTTTCCGTGGAAGAGGCGATCAACCGGATCTCGGCGGAAAAGGGTGTGAGCTTTGACCCTAAAGTCGTCGAGGTAGTCAGGAAACGATATCTGGAACTGGAGTCAAAACTGGCCACGCAATCGGGCAGCCTGGAAGATTCTTCCCGTCAAATCGCACGACTGGGCAAGACCCTTTCCATCGCCGGCGGAGGACCAACTCCGGCGGCCTTCAAGGAATCCCAGGCACCAGCCTTCCTGGACACCATTGCCGCCGCTCGCCAGGAAGCTCAGGTACAGTTGGAATTGACCCAGATCCTGGGACACTCGCTCAAGCTGGACGAAACCCTGCCCGGCTTTGCCTCCGGTCTGAAACGGATTCTTCCCTTCGACGCCCTCGTGGTCTACGCGCTCAAGGACCAACAGATGATTCCTCGCTTTGCCACCGGCGAGTGTACTTCCGTTCTGTTATCCCGCACGATCCCGTTGGGACACGGCCTGTCGGGCTGGGTGGCCCAGCACCGCAAATCGATCCTCAACGGCAACCCGTCCTTGGAGATCGGCGCCGCCGCCGGTGAAAAACATGGCGGCGTGCTGACCTCCGCGCTTACCGTTCCGCTGGCCGGCATGCAAGGCACCGCCGGTGTCATCATGGCCTGCCGCAAGGGAACGGAGAATTTCACCATGGATAACCTCCGCGTCATGCTCGGAGTGAGCGCCAAACTTGGCCTGGTCATGGAGAATGCCCTCAAGTATGAGCAGGCTTCCGCCTCCGCCAATACGGACTTTCTCACCGGCTTGCCCAACGCGCGCGCCCTCCAAATCCAATTGGTCGGAGAATTGGCGCGGGTCCGGCGCATGGGCGGTTCCCTGTCAGTGCTGGTTACCGACCTGGACGGCTTCAAGCAGGTAAATGACCGCTTCGGCCACGCCGCCGGCAACGCCGTGCTGTGCGAGGTCGGCAAGGCCTTGCGCATGGCCTGCCGCGAATACGATTTCGTCGCCCGCATGGGCGGAGATGAATTCGTCCTCCTGCTGCCGGGACTGGAGGATGAGGACGCGCAGTTGAAGATCGCTCAGTTCAACCGATGCGTGATCGAAGCCTCCCGCTTGGCTTGCCCTGAATCCGAGGTCAGCTTAAGCGTCGGCCATGCCCGCTATCCACTCGATGGCAAGGATGCCGAGCAACTGCTCGCCATCGCGGATCAGCGCATGTATCAGGCAAAGGAATTGCTGAAATTGAGAAGGCACCGCGGCATTCCGCGCGGCTTTGAATTCGATTGGGCCGAAACTACCTCATCGAAATAGTCCCTAACTCTCCGTCTTCTCCACAAGCTTTTCCACGCGCATTGTGTAGATGGCCGGTTTGCCGTGCCGTTCGCTTTGAAAGAAGATCCGTTGGCTGTCGGGCGAAAACATCGGATTTACCGTGCCCGGATTCCCCGATGCATGTTCACACAAAGTGAGCTCACGCCTCGACATTCGCAGCAGAAGCAAAACATAGGGGGACGCCAGGCTTTGGCTGGCGCCTACAAACACGGATGCGTCCGAGTTTGCCCCAAACTGCACAAACTGTGACGTGACTCCGATCAGCTTGTCCTCGCCAGTATCCGGATTCAGTTCCCGCAGCCCATGCAGCTTTCCCTTTTCCGCCGGGAAGTTCAAATAGAGGATTGTGCGCCCGTCCGGCGACCATCGCGCTGGCCCGGTAGTCCCGGCCGCCATTCTGAGCCGGATGTTGCGCGTCCCATCAAAGTGAGCCAGCCAAAGCCCCCCGCCCGGCGTCCTGTACAGTGTGGAAGCCCGCCTCGGTCGCGGCATCGGTTCAGTGGCTGGTTCCTCGGATTCCGTGATCGTCGAAACGCTCCCCTTCACCAGGGGAACCATCTTCAGAATCGTCTTCTTCTCAATCACGATCGCCGATGGCCCGTCGGCTGTAATCCCCAGTCCCACTCCCGTTTCAGAACCGGCAGCCAGTTCATAGAGCGTCCTGGACGGGCCTCCACGGACGGGCAGCAGCATCAACCGGTTCTCGTCCAAATAGCAAAGATTCCGTTCATCCGGTGTCAGGCTTATGGAAAACCGGTCCATCCGGGCAGCCTCGGTCAATTGTTTGCTTTCCCAGTTTTTCAGGTTCAGAGTAAAGACCTGCGCACCCAGCCCATAGTCAGAGGCAAACACCATGAAGTGGCCGCGCCTGGAAAAGATCAGATTGTTGACTGGGCCCAGGTAGCTCGATGCGGCCGGGTCGGTCACGCGAACCACTTCGAACTCGGTGGAAGGATCCTCGTACCCGCGCGCCTGCGAGCTAACAATCCGGCCTGCCTCAGCGTGCCCGATTCGGCTGGCGAGTGGAAGAACAAGGGCGCGCAACAAGCTCCGTCGCGTGGCAGCTCCGACGCTGGCGCCTGAATAGCCCATTCATTTCTATCCTAGCACTGGGCTGGAGATCGATCCAGGGTAGTGTCTGAAATGTGCGTTGATGGAATAATCATGGCTGAAGAAACCCATTTGGGTCACTACCGGAGAATTCATCCTCGCCCAGGTCGAAGTTCCAGCACTGAACCATTTCAGTTGCTTCAACTGCGAGTCCCTGCCCATCCGCTTGGCCCGTGCGTCTTGAGTCGATTGTGCGACTACGCCAACATGTCGGCGGCCTGCAATGCTGGGACATCGCGCGCCGTAGCGGGGGCTGTAGTACTAACCAGGCCCCACCACGGGAATTTTTCTCTGATCTTTTTGGTGTTCCATTGTTGCATAAGAACATGCAGGAACGGATCGTCACGATCAAAGAAAATATCTATGTTCGAAATCACCAAATCTGGAAACTCGCCGTAGCAATCAAACATCTTGGCAAAGCACAAATTGGCGCAAAGTTGAGCTATCGGAGCAATTTTACGAGCCACTTTCCATTTTCTGTGCGCCGCGAGATCAATCGTGCAGCTGGAACCGCAACTTCTCTTCCTGCCTACGGTCAACTCCCCAAGCCGCTATGGGGAAATTGGGGTCGTTGGGGACTTGTTCGGCTTGCCAGAGGTGGCGTCGGTCGTGAGTGGTCAAGTGCGCCAGGCGGGCGCCCAGGGGTATTTTGACCCACTTGAGAGGCCCGAACGGAGTCTGGGCTCGGGCCAGGTCGAGGCCATCGGCTTTTTGAATGAGTTCGGTTAGGCGCGCGGTCATACGGAGGTAATCGGCTAGTGCTTTGGCAGCATCGACGTCAGGCGACGGCGTGAAAATCTTGCCGGCCTTGAACTTGCGTTTCGGAGGGGGCTCCATGCTCTTCACAATCCAACTCATCAGCCAGCCGTAGCGGAAAGGGCCGTTGCCGATGATCCCTTGGCACTCGCGCCTGCGATGGAACTGGCGATGGTGTCGAAATAGGGGTAGCCGAAGTTCAGGTGAGCCAGGTTCTGTGCGATGGACCATTTCCCGGGTTGAGGCCGCCAATTCATCTGCGCGGCGGAGAGACCCGCGGCTAGAGATTTGGCTTTCTCGATATTGGCGGCGTTCTCGTCCAGGAGTTTGCTTACCATATTTTCAGGGCACATGATAGTGAATCGCAAAGATACTACGTGA
>ORMF011654171.1_pt1 | contig 12806 bp, 10 predicted proteins | sample 1779871 | NCBI WGS metagenome assembly ORMF01 (sample SAMEA104232316, study PRJEB22302) | groundwater metagenome | biome: forest; feature: aquifer; material: groundwater | place: USA | collected 2011-08-07 | depth 5.4 m | reverse complement strand
TTCTTTGTTGTGAACGTCAGTTCCCCAAATACGCCGAACCTTCGACAGTTGCAGGACAAGGCGGCGCTCGACGAAATCCTCGCCGCTTTGCAAGCCGTCAACGGCGTCGCCGCCAAACCCATTTTGGTTAAAGTGGCGCCGGACCTCACGTTCGCGGCCCTCGACGAAATCCTGGAACTCGTCGGCCCGCGCCAGATTGCCGGGATCGTCGCCACGAACACGACGATCAGCCGCCCGGAAACCAATGACCCGGCCGCCCGCCGGGCCTACGCCGAAACTGGTGGACTCAGCGGCCGACCGTTGCGCGCCCGCAGCACCGAAGTCATCCGCCACCTGTACGGGCAGACGCGCGGCGCGTTGCCGATCATCGGGGTGGGTGGAATTTTTAGCGCGGACGATGCGTGGGAGAAGATCACGGCGGGCGCCAGTCTGGTACAGGTTTACACCGGACTGGTTTACGAAGGGCCGGGCCTCGCCGGGGAACTGGTGCGCGGGTTGCAGGAGCGACTGCAGACCGGTGGCTTCCCCAACCTCCAAGCAGCCGTGGGCAGCGCGGCAATCAAGCAGCGGAAGGATTAGCGGATGCCGACGACCGGAAAATTCAGAATTGTTCTGGTCACGGCGCCGGATCTGAAAACGGCGCGACGGCTGGCGCGGGCGGCATTGGCGGCGCGGTTGATTGCGTGTGCGAACCTGATCCCGAAAATTGAGTCGCATTACTGGTGGCAGAGAAAAATCGAACGCGGCCACGAGGTGTTGCTGGTGATGAAGACCACCCGCGCCCGGCTCGGCGCGCTGGAGAAGGTCATTCTCGCCCGGCATCCCTACGCCACGCCGGAGTTCATCGTGTTGCCCGTGACCGGCGGCGCGAAGGGTTATCTCGACTGGCTGGCCGAGAGTTGCCGGAAGTGAAAGGCGGCTTGTTGGCAGGGCGACGGCTTCAAAGCTTCGTCGGGCAGGTTCACCCCAGATTGTCGAGCGCCTTGCTCAACTCATCCGCGCCCGCCGTTCCAGCGATGTAGTGGCCCACAACGCTCCGGAAGCCATGCGCTTTCACCGGCGGCATTTTGTGCAGCAATTCTTGAATGATCGTGCGGCCGATCGCCGCGAAGGTGTTGCCGTTGTAAAGGCAGAACGGGGCCAGCTTGTGACCTTGGCGGCAGATATCCAAAACCTCACGCAAGGTAAGATCGCGCGAGCGGGACGCTTCCCAAAGTGCCCGGGCGGGTGCGTAACCTTCAGAAGTGGGCTTGTGCAGCGCGTTCTTTTCTTTGCACAAACCCGCATTAATGGCGACCACCGTTGCCCACGGCCAATCCTTCATCCACCGCTTTTTCATCCCGCTTTGGTGGACGCTTTGCTCCGCAGGCGCGCTTTGATCTTTTGCAGGGTGGAAACTCCTTCGCTCTTGAGATAACCACGCCCGGTCTTGGCAAACAGGGGTTCCGCAACGAACCGATCCTGAATGCGTAGCGCATCCCGCATCGCCGCTTGAAGATTTTTCTGTACCTGACTGACGGCTGCCATACCAAACAAATACCGCCAAACGCTGGACCGGTCAACCTTCGGTGTAAAGATTGGGAATGTTCACACTGGCCCGACATCCCTACACCGCGCCGGAATTTATCGTTTTGCCCGTGACTGGCGGTTCAAAAGGTTATCTCGACTGGCTGGCACAGAGTTGTGGGTCGAATTGAAACTCGGCTTCAAACTCGCCCAAGCGCAATGACTCCTATCGTCAGCTTTTCAGGAGGAGCGAACCAAAATTGTCTGCTGGCGAACCCTCTCTGGGAAGAAACCGACGCGCTTGCCAAGTTCGGGCGGTGCTGGTGAATGGAGCGCGATCCGGAAGGGAAGCTGTAGGCCGGCCCGCCTCCGATTCCACAACTTGATCTACCGCTTTGGCCGTGTGGGATTTTTTGCCGAACCCATGTCCGGCCTTTTTGTGTTGCCTGAATTGTTGCCCGTGGAAAAATGCTTCGGCAACCCCCCAATAAAAACAAGGCTACTCACTCATCCTTGTCTCTTACGAGGCATCATGGCCTGCTAATTGTAAGCACGAATTTTGATGGGTACAAATTTGTGTCATATGGACTGGGAGGACTTGCAAAAAGGCGAAATGCCCCCCCATCGCGAATGTCTGACGGCTTGATGGACGTGCCGCAATTTCCAGAGCGACTGCCATCCATGTCAACCCGTGCCCACCAACGAACCTTGCGGAGACGGACGTGTGCTTGCCCGTTTGCATCCAACGGGACTTGAACGATTTCATCGTGGCCCCCGAATAGCGGCGCATCGACTGGTAGAAACGTAGCATCCCAGCACTCAACAAAAATTACCACCTTGTTTTGGACCGGGCGATTCTGTTCGGTGTCGTTGAGAGTGATGATGCGCTCAGACCTCGAAATAGCACAGCCGGACAGCACAAACGCCATTCCAATTACGAATAAAAAGTAGTTGTACTGTTTCATGCGTGCTGATGCCTAATCAGTAAGGCTTTCGCTGTCGGCGCGTGGTGTCTGCTCTCCGGGATGAGCGAGGGTTGCGATCCGTGACGCGGAACGCCGAGCCACAAGTTGTGGGACTCGCGCCCCAGACAACAAGTAATGACCGCAGAGCAAACACCACGAAGACCTACATACTGCGCGACCCGAAAACTGTCGAGCCGCAAAATCCCGTGCCGGAGTTGTTTTGATTCGGCTTGCGACTTCCGGTTTGGGACAATGGCCGGGCCATGTCACTCAGAGCCGGTTTGAAAACGGTAGCGTCGGCCATCTTGGCTGACGTAGAGCCGGGGCGTCTCGCCCGGCGGATAAAACGCCCGCCCGCAGCAAGGCCATTGAAGATTTCCAGGTTCCCGGAAAATGCGGACGGCGGTTCCGGACGGCCGGACGCACGCCCTCTACAGCAGGCGGGACGCCCGCCGCTACGAGTTCTCATCGTCCCCGATAAATTCAAAGGCACCCTGACGGCCCACGCCGCCGCCCAAGCCATCGCGCGTGGTTGGGGCCGGGAGCGGCCTCACGATTCGCTCGAACTCCTGCCCATGACGGACGGTGGCGATGGCTTCGGCGCGGTGATGAGCCATTTGTTCAAGGCCCGGCCACAACGAATCAAGACCGTGAACGCCGCGCATCGTCCCTGCGTGGCGACCTGGTGGTGGGATGCCCAAACCAAAACGGCCATTGTGGAATCCGCCCAGGTCATCGGGCTGGCCATGTTGCCGCTGGGCAAATTCCATCCGTTCGACCTCGACACGTTTGGACTCGGCAAGCTATTGCAGGCCGCGAGGACGAAGGGCGCGCAGCAAATCCTCGTCGGCATTGGCGGCAGCGCAACAAACGATGGCGGGTTCGGTCTGGCGCGGGCCGTGGGCTGGAAATTTCTCGCCGCGAACCAAAAGCCGATCCTGCAATGGACCGAGCTGCACCGGCTCGTGGAGATTCGTCCGCCCCGGCGGCGCGGGTTTAGCCGGATCACGGTGGCGGTGGATGTACGGAACCCATTGCTCGGGATTCGTGGTGCGACGCGCGTTTACGGGCCGCAAAAAGGTTTGCGCGCCGAAGATTTCCCGGCGGCGGAAAAATGTCTGCGCCGGTTGGCGACCGTGGCGCACAGACATTTCGGCCATGACTTTACCAAATTGCCGGGTGCCGGAGCGGCGGGAGGATTGGGCTTCGGTCTGCTGGCCTTTCTGGGCGCAAAATCCGAACCGGGATTTGAACTCTTCGCCCGCCAGGCAAAACTGGATCGTCACTTGCGGGCGGCGGACCTCGTCATCACGGGGGAGGGTGCGATTGACCGCTCCACGCTCATGGGCAAGGGCACGGGTGAAATCGTCCGGCGTTGTCGCGCGCAAAGAATCCCGTGCCTCGGCTTGGCGGGCTGCCTGGCCCTGGACATCCGCCGCAACCAATTGTTCCACGAGCTCCGGGCCTTGACCGACTTGACGACAGAGCGTCAGGCAAAAACGAAACCGGCGGATTGGCTCGAACGACTGGCGGAACTGGCCGCGCGAAGATTCAAAACCGGGCCGCTGACTCGAAGGGGCTGCCAAAGCGTGACCATGCGTCGGAATTTAACGCCAAGGCGCAAAGGGGCAAAGACGCAAAGCGATTCCAAAGAGCGACGGTTGGCTGGTTGAGGATGCCGCGTGGGTAACGGGCTTCTTCGCGGCGAAGTTATCCTTTCACCCTTGCGCCTTTGCCTCTTTGCGCCTTGGCGTTAAATCTGAATCGAATGGGTCCGGCTCAGGCCGATCCGGTCAAGTCTTTCAAATCGGCGCGAACTGTCGCGTACGTTGTATCATAAGCGAGCACGGCGGGATCGGGTTCAATGCCCCAATGGACGCAGGCCGCGCGGTAAACGTCCGGCCACCAGTTGCGATGTTGAGTCAGACCCTGGGTGCGCCAGTTTTCCCAGTTCAACAAGACGCGCGACCAACAGTCGTCGCCATACTTCACAGCTTCCGGCGCATTGGTGAAATCTTTCAGATACCAGTCGCGCCCGATGCGGGCGTGCAAAACTTCGTCCGCCCAATCGTAATCCTGAAACAGCGCGGCCAGCGGATTGTGCGCGGCGAGCGCGATCTCCCACTCGAAACGCTTGCCTTTCTTCGGCATCAATCCCTGCTCGATAAAGTAAAGCACCGCGTGGCGTTCAATGGGCTTGAGCTGAGTGTTAAGCGCCAGCGACCAAGTGTAATTGATCATCACTTTCGTTGGCCAATCAATGCCGAGCTGAGCGAAGCCGACTTCGCCCATCATCGCGTGGCGCGCCTCGTCCCAAAGCTGACGCGTCAGGTCGCGGTAATAGCTCCACGGTTTGTCGGGCGTTTCGATGATGATGCTGGCCATCATTTCCGGCACGTCAATTTCGCGCAGCCGTTTGTAATACATCATCAGCGTTTTGGGCGCGGGCGGAAATTGCTCGTCGTAGAGGAACACTTCCGCGTTGACGCCCATGTTGTAGGGATCGGGGAAACGTTCGTCGCGTTTGGGCACCCGGTCGTAGGTGTAGGGCGTGGCGGAATGGCGGCGCGTGATTTTTCTGGTGGCCGGTTTCTCCGTGCCCGCGAGCGCACCGGCGGCCGTCAGAGCATCGTCCAGCAACGCCAGCCAGCTGCCGACCCGCTGGCGACATGCCCCATCCACGAGCGCGGCCACGCTGCGCGTTCCGTACTCGATCATGTCCTCCAATTCCAGCAAGGCAAAACGCAATACCCGCACCGATGGCGCATCCGCCAGCCGGTTGGTGTCATGCAGATGGGTTTCCAGCGCGGCTTTGAGGGCCGGCAAGGTTTTTTTGTAAAGACCGAGCAACAATTCTTCCGTCGTCGGGGCGCCGAGAATTTCGTCGAAGAAGATTTCCAGATTCGCATCCGGCACTTGATCCAGGCCCAGGGGCGGCTCGCGCATTTCGCCGACGCGTTGGCGCAGGGCGGTGGCGTGTTCGGCGCAGTAATGGGCGTGGAGACTGAAACCCATTTTCAGTTCGTAAATCGGCTCTGCGGTGAGGCGTGCGGTGAAAATCTGGTGCAGGCGTTTGAAGGCGTAATGATAACGCTTGAGCCGGCGGACACATTCCTCGACGGACAGGCCGGGTTTCATCGCCTCGTTCAGCGTGCAAAGTCCGGCGAGCGGCGGCAGGTTGCGGTAAGATTGTGCGGTGTTCATAATCAATTCGGGTACGCTGCCATTCATAGCACCGCTCGAAACCGAGGGCGACAAGATTATTTCGGTAGTCAGCCCGGAGTCGAGACACCTTGCGTGCTTCCGGTCGGGATTTTTCCGCTCGGTCTCCGGTGACCGTTCTACGGCGTAAGGCTTTTGGAGCGATATGTTACCGCAGTGTTTCAATCTGCATCCGCGACAAATCGCTTACGCCGAGTTCGAGCAGCGCGGCGTTCCGGTAGAGTTCCAGATTCGGTCGCAGATTCGGCCCGTGGGTGCTGCCGCGCTGGTGGGTCAACTCCTTGATCGAAAGCACATCCAGCGCAACGGGGTCACGGCTGAAGCGGAGCTGGTTGAGCACCGTTGAGTAGTGCAACAACCCGTGCTGGCCGCCCTCATACTGGCAGATGAGCGCATCAGTGATGTTCAGCACCACGCGGTCGCCCAGGATGGGGAGGGCGTAAATCTCCGGCACGGCTTGCGCGAGACGGCCCGGATCGTTCTCGAAGCGCAGGCTGTTGTCCACGCTGCCGAGGGCGAGGCTGTAAAGATTGCCGCAGACGCCGGCTTCGTTATGGTTGAGCAGGGGGGTGAGGTTGATGATTTTTGTCATCTCGCTGGTGACGAGTTTGGCGACAAAGGATTTTCGCCCGATGCCTTCGCCTTTCTTTTCAAATTCCAGATCGCCGAATACCAGATTGCCAATGAGCGGCGTGTCGTAGTAGTTCGTCTCGTTGTAACCGGCCTTGGGGCTGGCCGCCACGCGCACACCGAGTTGGGCGGCGAGCGTCATAAAACCGGCTTCACGCAGATCACCCTCCTCCTTGTCCCAAATGATGATCTGCTGTGGCCGCAGGCCGGCGGCGATCAGGCTTTGCGCCACGGCCGCGACGACGGCGGGCCGTGTGCCGCTGTTCGGGCCGGGGCGGGAATAGACTTTCAGACCGACGATGTCTTTCAGGGAAACAAGGCTCAACCACGCGGCGCGCGTCGTCGTCTGGCCGGTCAAGTTGGTGAGGCCGCGGCGAACCATGGCTTCCACCACTTCGGAGCGTGGCTGAAATGCCTCCGTGGCAGCGTGGTCCTCCACGATGACGACGCGAGGGCCGGGCGGACTAAGGCTGGCGGTTAATGGCTCCGCGCAGAGCCAAGTTGGCGCGAGACAGGAAAGACCAATCCACCCGAGTGTCAGCCGGAGCAGGCGACCCGAGCGGCGCGATTTCAGTTTGGTGCGTGGTGCGTTTCTTGACACGTCAGGGCGTGGATGGTACCACGAGCGCCGATGCTCGCCACAAAAAATCGAGCCGGGGTAGGTATCGGGCTGATCCTAGCCATGGCGGTTCTAATCACGGGGTGTTCACCGCCGGGGCCGAGGGCTTTGCTCAAGGGCAAGAAACTGCTCGACGCCGGCAATTACGACGAGGCCGTGCAGGAACTGGAAATCGCCAAGTCACTCATGCCGACGAACGCAGTCGCGTGGAATTATCTTGGCCTGGCGTATCATCGGGCGGGGCAGGGGACAAACGCCGCCCTGGCCTACACGCGGGCGCTCACGCTCAATCGCGAGCTGCTGGAGGCGCGGTTCAATCTCGGCTGTCTCTGGCTGGAGCAGAACAAACTCGACGCGGCCAAATCGGAATTTACGGCCTACACCATGCGCCGGGGCAACGCGCCGGAAGGCTGGTTGAAGTTGGGCCTCACCCAACTGCGCGCGACCAACTCGCTGGCGGCGGAGAAGAGTTTTCGTGAAGCAATCAACCTGAATCCGAAAAGCGCGGAGGCGTTGAATGGGCTGGGCCTGGCGCAACGGCAGCGCGGACGGGCGGCCGAAGCGGCGCAATCCTTTGGCGCGGCCCTCAAGCAGCAGCCGGATTATCGCCCGGCGTTGCTGAATCTGGCGACCGTGTCGCACCAGGATTTGAATAATCACTCCGAGGCGCTGCGCCGCTATCGCGAATACCTCGCGTTGCAGCCGCGCGCCGCCGACTGGGAAGCGGTGAATGTGCTGGCGCAATCCTTGGCTCCACCCACCGTCACCCAACCTCGCCCCACGACGAACATTGCCGCTCGCGTTGTGACGGTGACGAATGGGACGAAGCCGCCAACCGCGATCGCCAGTCGTCCCGTTCCGCTGCCGAAGCCCGAGACGAACCAGACTGTGACGAAACTGTCGCCGTCCCCAGCGGTTGTTTCTGTGCCGCCACCCGCCTCGGTGGAGGTTGTCAGGTTGCCACCGGAGCCGGTGGTGAAAACGGTTGCTGACAATTCCCGGGACAGTGTGTCACCGCCACCGGTCAGTGTTTCCACAAACACTGCTGCCATGCTTGGGCCGAAAGCGGAGCGGCGGGGAATCTTTTCACGGTTGAATCCGTTCAAGCGGGAGACGAAACCGGCGGCGGGCGAAACGACCGGGATCGTTTCAGCGCCGGTCACTTCGTTACCCGTACCAGTGCCGGAAAGCCCCAACACTGCGGGCGGGCGATATGGGTATCAGTCGCCCGCTGTGCCGCATGCCGGTGATCGCCGTTCCGCGGAACAGGCTTTGGTTGCGGGGCAACAAGCTCAAAGTGTTGGCCGATTGGCAGAAGCAATCCAGGCGTATCGCCGGGCCGGGCAGTTGGACGGAAGTTATTTTGAGGCGCATTACCGTTTGGGATTGGCGGCCTTTGAGGCGCGAAGTTTTCGGCTCGCCTTGTCGGCATGGGAAACCGCGCTGGCCCTCCGGCCCGATTCAGCGGATGCCCGCTATAATTTTGCGCTCACCCTCAAGGCGTCAAATTACCCGAATGACGCTGCGAATGAACTGGAGAAATTGCTCGCCCTGCACCCGGATGAGGCACGGGGACATCTGACTTTGGGCAATCTTTATGCGGAGCAACTCCGCGACCTCCCCCGCGCACGCCAGCATTACGGCCGGGTATTACAGTTGGATCCGCGCAATCCTCAGGCGCAGGCCATTCGTTACTGGCTGGTGGCTAATCCCGGCTGACCCACTGGCATGGAAACGGCTGGTTCTGGACTGAGGCGGACTGCATATCGCACGTACGCCGAGATTGCCTGAACTATGAACACTGCAAATCTACCATTTAACTGGTTCGACATCGTGGCGCTGATCCTGTTGCTGATCGGAATCCGAAGCGGTCGCAAGCACGGCATGTCCCAGGAGGTGATGTTCATGCTAACGTGGGTCGCCCTCGTGCTCGTGTGCGGCATCGCCTACGAACCGCTGGGCCTGTGGCTCGCGACTACGGCCGGGATTGGCAAACTCCTCGCCTACGTTCTCGCGTACGCCCTGACGGCAGGGTTTGTGGCGTTGGTGTTCGTTTTTCTCAAACGTGTGATCGGCGAAAAACTCAAGGGCAGCGACACGTTCGGCAAGGCTGAGTATTATCTCGCCGTCCCGGCCGGGATGCTGCGCTTCGCTTGTATCATCCTTGCGTTTCTCGCGCTGCTCAACGCGCGCCTCTACCGGACGTACGAGATCAAGGCGATGACGAAGTTCCAGGATGAAAACTACGGCAGCCAGTTTTTCCCCACGCTCCAGTCGGTGCAGTCGGAGGTGTTGGAACGATCTTTGGTCGGGTCGCTGGCAAAAAAACATCTCGGTTTTCTGCTCATCAAACCCACTGCCCCTGCCGCTCCGGGCGCGGCCACGCAGCAAGTGAAACGGACAGAATTCAGTTTGCCCTAGACGTGCCGCCCAGTTTGCGTCTTGATGGACGCATGGCCGGGCTGTTTTCCGACAATACTCTCGAGCAAATCCGCGCTGCCAGTGACATTGTGGATGTCATTGGCGGTTATTTGCCGTTGAAACGGGCGGGCGGGAACTTCACGGCGCTCTGTCCGTTTCACAAGGAGAAGTCCCCCAGCTTCAACGTCAATCCCCACAAGCAAATCTTTCACTGCTTCGGCTGTCATAAAGGCGGCGACGTGTTCACCTTCGTCAAGGAATACGAGAACATTGGTTTCGTGGACGCCGTGCGGCGGCTGGCCGAGCGCGCGAAGATTCCCATCGAAGTTGACCAGAATCCCGCGGCGCAGGAATCCCGTCATCTCAAGGATACGCTGCTGCAAATCCATGAGCAGATTACGCAACGCTGGCAAAGCGCCCTCGCGAACGAAGCCGCCGGGCAGATCGCGCGCGACTATCTCGCGCAGCGCGGTGTCGTCGAGGAGGCCGTGAAACTTTTCCGCCTCGGCGCCGCGCCGGAGGCCTGGGATGACACGGTGAATTGGGCGAAGAGCAAGGGTCACGATCTCGCCGTGGTGGAGAAGGCGGGATTAATTTTGAAGAAGGAAGGCAGCGATCGCTACTACGACCGGTTTCGCGGGCGGCTGATGTTTCCGATCTGCGATGAGCAGGGCCGGGTGATCGGCTTCAGCGGGCGCGTGCTTTCCGGCGACGAGAAGACGGCCAAGTATGTCAACTCGCCGGAGACGCCGATCTTCACCAAGAGCAAAGTTTTCTTCGGGCTCGACAAATCCAAGCGCGCGATCCTCGACGCGGGGTATGCGATTGTCTGCGAGGGCCAACTCGATTTGATTGCGTGCTACATGGGCGGCGTGCAGAACATCGTCGCGCCGCAGGGCACGGCGTTTACCGATCAACACGCGCGAATCATCAAGCGTTACGTGGACGAGGTCGTCTTGTGTTTCGACTCCGACGAGGCCGGACAAAACGCCGCCGTCCGCTCGCTTGACAGCCTGATCGCCTCCGGTCTTGCCGTGCGCGTGGCGGTCGTCCCATCGCCGCACGATCCGGACAGCTTTATCAAAGCCAACGGCGGCGAGGCGTTCCGGAAACTGATCGAGGGCGCGGAAGGTTTTTTTGATTACTATCTCGGTCGTCTCGGTCGCACCAACGACATTGCCACGGACAAGGGCCGCCTCACCGTGCTGCGCGATATGGCCGAAGCCGTGCGCAAGACGGGCAACACCGTGCTCGTGGACAAATACGCCCAGAAAACCGCGCTACGGCTCGGCGTGACACCGGATGCCGTGCGCGCCGAGTTCAAGAAGACCCAACCGGCTCCGGTCACGGTGGAAGAAGAGTCGTTCGATGACGCCACCGAGACACCGCCGGAAATGCCGCGCCCCTCCACGACCGAACTGCGGCTGCTCAAACTGACGTTGATGCACGACGCGGGTATTGATTGGCTCGCGGCGCATCTCAACCCGAATTGGATTCAGAACCAAGTCGTGAAGGACATTCTCTCTCGCCGGCTACAAGCGCATACGGAAGGGACTTGGCGAAACCTGGGCTTGTTCCTCGACGGGTTTGAATCCGCGCAAATCCGCAGCCTCATCACCGAGGCGACGATGGACAAACGCGAGCTTCCCAACCCGGAACAACAACTCGCCGACATTGCGCTGCGTTTACGCAATCAGTTCCTGGACGGCCAGATCGCGGCGCTGACGCAACGCCTCAGCCAGCCGGAGACTTCCGATGCCGATAACGGGCTGCTGCGTGAGCAGCAGCAGTTGAAACAACTCAAACGCCAGCCGCTCGCACCGCTTGCGTAAACAAAACGGCGCAAACCGGTGAAGGTTCGCGCCGCTCGTTGAAAAGTGTCTTCGGTTTATTTCGCGCCCTGATCAATCCACGCGCGGATCAGGCCGATTTCCCCGGCGGTTAACGGCGCGATCTTGGCCTTGTTATCTTTCGGCGGCATCCAGGAGTCTTCTTCCCCGAGGCGCGTTACGTTAAGAAACAGCGTGCTTTTAACACTATTGCCCGGTTCGATGACCTTGCCGTCCTCGCCGCCCTTGATCGCGGTCGCGAGGCTGTCGAGCCGCAGCTTGCCTTTTTGTTTTTCGGAGCCGTGACATTTGAAGCAGGATTTTTCGAAGATGGCCTTGATGTCGTCCGCGTAGGTTACGCCCTGTTTGGTCGCGGCGGGCGGGAGTTTGCTCGCGTCAATGTTCCGCTGCTTGTGCTCCTCCGCACGCGCGGTTGCGGTCAACACCACGACCGACGCGGCAACGGTCAGGGCAATCAGATGTTGGGAAACAGTCGTTTTATTTTTCATGAATTGTAATTGAATTCGGCGAATTAGAGAGAAAGACGGCGGCGGAGTCAAAAACATTCAATCGTTCCGCCGTTTGTCGCGTGAAGTTAACGCCGCCTTGCAGTGCGGGGAATCGTTGGCTAACCATTGGGCCTGATGCGTGAAAACTTCTCGGACGCCGCGCTGGTCGTTCTTGGTCATGGCACGACCAAGAACGACGGTTCGGCGACGCCGGTGATGCAACACGCAGCGGAACTGCGGCGGCGCGGGCTGTTCGCTGAAGTGCGGGAGGCGTTCTGGAAGCAAGCCCCGCAGGGGAAGCAAGTCCTGTCGGAAATCAAAACACCGCGCGTTTTTATTGTTCCCTTGTTCATCAGCGAGGGCTACTTCAGCCGCGAAGTCATCCCGCGCGAGTTGGGACTGGACGCCGACTTCCGACTTCCAACTTCCGACTTCCGACTTTATTACTGCCGCCCCATCGGCACGCACGACCGCATGACGGATGTGATTCTTGCCCGCGCCCGCGAGGTCGTGGCGAAACACCCATTTCCCCGGGCGCCGAAGCCCAAGGACATCACCTTGTTCATCGCCGGTCACGGCACGGAGCGGAACGAGAATTCGCGCAAGGCCGTCGAGCGCCAGGCGGAATTGATTCGCGCGCAGCAACTCTACGCCGCCGTTCACGCCGTATTTATGGAGGAAACGCCGCTCATCGCCGAGAGCTACGCGCTGACCCAGACGCGAAATCTCGTGGTCGTGCCGTTTTTCATCAGTGATGGCTTGCACACGGTCGAGGACATTCCGGTGTTGCTGGGAGAACCGGAGCGAATCGTGAAACAACGACTTGCCGTCGGCCAGCCAACGTGGCGCAATCCCACGGAGCGGAACGGGAAGCTGGTGTGGTATTCAACAGCGGTTGGCACCGAGCCGGGAATTGCGGAGGTGATTCTGGAGCGGGTGCGGGAGATGGCGGGAGCGCCGAGCATCGTCCCGGCGTGACGTTTAATCTGCCGGAGATTTGGTGGGGAGTTTCTTTGGCCCACCCGCCGCGCATTTTCAATCTTCCATCCTCCATCCTCCATCCGCTATCCTCCCGGCGTGCGTTGGAACAAAATCACAATCGTGG
>ORMF012474394.1_pt1 | contig 12807 bp, 12 predicted proteins | sample 1779871 | NCBI WGS metagenome assembly ORMF01 (sample SAMEA104232316, study PRJEB22302) | groundwater metagenome | biome: forest; feature: aquifer; material: groundwater | place: USA | collected 2011-08-07 | depth 5.4 m | reverse complement strand
TGCTTATCAACCAACAAGTCAATTCGATAACCACAATCCAACCGCGTACCTTTGTAGTTTACCGGTAAATCGACCTGAACTTGGAACGGAATTCGGGATCGAGTCAGTTCCGCAGCCAAGCATTGTTCATACGCGGATTCGAGCAATCCTGGACCCAGCTCACGATGGACTTCGATGGCACAGCCGATGACTTTGTTAGATAATTGGTCAAAAATCACATGCCACTTTACTTATTCTTCGTGCCCTTCGTGTCTTCGCGGTGAACACCTAGGGTCGCCTTCTAAATCACTCCGCTGGAGCGCAGGGCGACCAGGTCGTCGTTGCTCATGCCCAGCTCGCCGCCATAGATTTCCATGTTGTGCTCGCCGAGCAATGGCGCGGTGCGCGTGATCCGTCCCGGCGACTCGCTGAGGCGCGGCACCGGACCGAACTGCAGGTATTTGCCGATCACGGGATGCTCCATGTCGATGAAGGTCTCGCGGGCTTTGACCTGCGCGCTGTTCATGAACTCGCCGACGGTATTGATGGGCGTGACCGCGATGCGCCTTTTTTGGCCTTCCTCGTAAAGCTCTTCTTTGGTGTGACGGCTACAGAATTCCGTGATCGCCCCGACGACGATCTCCGGATGCTTGCGCCGGTACGCCATCTTCTCGAACTCAGGACCCGAAATAGACGGCGGGCGCCCTATCCAATCCACCAAGCGGCGCCATTGCTCAACCGGGATGATAAAGATCCGCGCGTACCCGTTCTTGGTTGGATAAGGATCATAGAGATCGGTCTCTTCGCCTTTGCGCGACGCGCGCGCCGGTTTGGCGCCGGTGTAGCCGTAGTTGGGAATAAAGTAGCCGGCGATGTGCCCGGCGCATTCATGCATGGAGACGACGATCTGCTGGCCTTTGCCGCTTTCCAGGCGATGGTAGAGCGCCACCGCGATCCCGAACGCGCCGTAGGTCGACGCCATGCCGTAGGCGATCTCGCCCGGCGGCTGGAGCGGCGGTTCTCCCGGTTCGCCGGCGAGATAAAGAAGATTGCCGAGCGCGATTCCCGCGATGTCGTTGGCCTTGTAATCGCGCCACGGCCCGGTCTCGCCGAAGGGAGTAATTGAGGCATGGATCAGTCCGGGATTGCCCGCGATTAGCTCCTGGTAACTCAGGCCCAGCTCTTCTCTGCGTGTCGGGCGAAAACTTTCGATCACGACATCAGCTTTGCGCGCCAGCTCCAGAAAAATCGCTCGCCCATCCGGCTTTTCGACATCGAGGGTGATGCCCCGCTTGTTGGTGTTGAAGTGGAGGAAGTAGAGACTCTTCTCCGGGTGCGGCGAGTCGTCTTTGAACGGCGGCACGCGCCGCGACTCATCGCCCGCGGGCGGCTCGACCTTGATCACGTCGGCGCCCATGTCCGCCAGGAGTTTCGTGCAGTGGAGCGCCAGCGGGCCGCCGATGTCGAGCACGCGATAGCCAGTGAGCGGGCCGTTTGCGGAAGTTGTTGCCATGAGTCGTCTCGAGAAGAATGTAAAGTCGATCCAATGGGAATTCTTACTTGGACGGCGCAACAGTGTCAAGCAGATGACCGCGTGCCTGGCGGCGGCTTGACTTGTCTCCCTCAAGGGTGTTAACCGGCAGATCGAAGGCCGCACATAAGGGAGGTCGAAAATGGCAACCCGAAATCGTTTGGTTAGTTTCTTCTGTGCAGTTATCGTGTCGCTGACTTTTTCTTCGGCGAGCTTTGCTGCGACCAGGCCGGACAGCCTCACTGTCGGTTACTCGTCCTTCTCCGGCGCCTATGGGCCGTTGTGGGTCGCGGTCGAAGTTCAGCTGGGGAAAAAATATAATCTCGACCTCAAGGCGATCTATGCGGGCAGGATTCGTCCACAGCAGCTCCTCGCCAGCGGCGAGGTTCCGTTCGTGGTCGCCACGGGTACTGGGGCGCTGACCTCGCATATCCTCGGAATCAAGGACCAGGTCATCGTTTTAACTTTCATCAATAAAGTCGGCTCCGGCATTTTGTCGCGGCCCGATATCAAAAGCCCGGAAGAGCTGCGCGGCAAGACCATTGCAACGGGACGCCCCGGCGCGTTTGCCGACACGATGGTGCGCTATGTGCTGCGCGCCAAGCTGAATCTGGTGCCGGACCGCGATGTGAAGCTCTTACCGATGGGCGAAGCGGCGCTGACGTTCCCGGCTTTGGAAAAAGGGATCGTCGATGCGGCGTCGCTTACCATGCCTTACAACTTGATCGCGAAAAAAATGGGCTACCGGGAATTGATCGACTACGATAGGGTCGGGGTGGTGTACCCTTACACCACCGTGACCACGCTAAGACAGACGCTCGTCAAGAATCCCGATGTGACGGAGCGATTTTTGAAGGCCATGATCGAGGGAATCTATCTCTTCAAGACCAACAAGCAGCATAGCGTGGCGGTGCTTAAAAAATACATGCGCGGCGCCGCTGACGATATTCTCGACGACACCTATGAATACACCAAGGCCGGACTTGAAGAGGTGCCGATCCCGTCGTTGGAGATCATCAAGACCGCGTTGGATATTCTTTCGTACCAATACCCGCAGGCGAAACAGACCGACCCCGATCCGCTCATCGATCCGTCGTTCGTGCGGCGCATCGAGCAGAGCGGATTTATCCGGGCGCTGTATAAGAAATGACGGAGGACCGAAGACGGGCGACCGGGTTGATGCGTTCAAAACATTCTAACGGTTCAAGGCGTTCAAACCGATGTGATCTTGAATATGGCGCAGTAGAGGACGGACAGCGGCTCTTGCGAAGAGAGCTGCCGGGAAGTATTGAAGATATCGCGACAAGTAACGGAGCTACTTTGGAAAGCGAGAAAAAGGAATGCTTGACGGAAAACTAAGAATCGCGCCGACCTGTTACCACGTGCTGCATCAGGTGCCGGTGATGACGGCGCACGAGATGAATTTCTTTTACGACGAGGGGCTTAAGAGCGCCGACGGCTCGCCGGCGTATGAAATTCTGCACGATTCAATGGTGCCATTCGGATTGGAGAAGCTCGGCATCTCCCAGGCCATGAAGGAAAAGTCGGTGGATATCGCGCTGGACGTGCAGTCGCGGACGATTTTTTACCAGCGGGCGCGGGGGGCCGATCTCTACATCATCTCGGGCTGGCGCAACCAGCACACCAACCTGTGGATCGGGCCGCCGCATATCAAGTCGCTGACGGATTTGAAGGGCAAGCGCGTCGGCATCAGCGACTTCAACAGCATTCGCCATTGGGCGATCCAGATCCAATTGAAAAAAGCTGGCTTGGATCTGGAACGGGACGTCGAGTGGGTGAGGATCGGGGTCAATTCGAAGCTGCACATGGAGGCGATCCGCAGCGGCCGGGTCGAGTGCGCGCCGGTGCCGCCGTGGTACGCGGAGGATCTCTTAAAGGAAGGTTGCAACTCGCTGGTCTCGCCGGCGGATCAATACCCCGACGGCCGTCCGGAGCGGATCATCGCCGCCACCGGCCGCATCCTCGAAGAGCGCCCCGACCTGGTCAAGAGTTTTCTCAAGGGCATGATCCGTTCGTACTGGTTCGTACGCGATATGCCGAAGAACTACGAGTACATCACCAACCTCGAAAAGCGGCTGCGGCTAATAAGCCCGGACCCGGAAGAGCGCATCGTCACCCATGGGCCGCGCACGGAGCGCGATCTCGAAGCGATGCCGTTTCCGCTCGACGGCAGAGCGACGGGCTTCGAAGATATGCTCAAGGAAGAGGAGCGGCTCGGCGAGCTTAACTACGAGGTGCCGGCGATCAAGGATGTCTGCGCGCAGGATTTGGTTGGCGAGGCTTTCAAGGAGCTGCGGGCGCGCAAAGAACTGGACGCCGAGTATCAGCGGGTGAGTAAGGCGGCGAAGAAGTGGGGGTATTAGCGCGGATGCGGTTCAAATCGTTCAAGACGTTCCAGTCGTTCCAATCGTTCAAGAGGTTCAAATCGTTTAACCTTCCACGCCGCCAAATCAAAAGCTCTTCGCAAAGGAGTACTTTTAAGTGAAATCAAATCACCGACACATGGTTCTTTTACTTATGCTCGTTCTTGTCGTAACGGTCGCTGCGCCGCTCGAAGCGCAACCCGCAAAGAACTTTTTCGAGGGCAAAGCGATCACGTTTCTGGTTGGCTCTTCGGCGGGCGGCGGGACGGATCTGACGGCGCGGTTGATCGCGCGCCATCTGGAGCGCCACATGCCCGGCAAGCCGCGCTTCGATATCCACAACAAGCCCGGCGCCGGCGGCATGATCGCCGCCAACGAGCTTTATAACTTGAAAAAACCCGACGGCTTGAGCATTAGCACGCTCAACACCGGCGCTCTGTTCGCCACGGCCACGGGCAATGAAGCGATCAAGTTCGAGCTGCAAAAGTTTCTCTGGGTCGGCCAGGCTTTCGACGACGCCCAGGTGGTTTATCTCAAGACTTCGACGCCCTATACCAGCTTCGAGGCGGTGAAGAAGGCGAACCGCGAGGGCAAGCAGCCCAAGATGGGCGCCCAGGCGCTCGATCACACCAGCAACGTGGTGGTGAAGATCGTCGAACAGATCTTCGGTTTGGATTTTCAAGTGATTCCCGGTTATCCCGGCACGCCGCAAATCCTGCTCGATATCGAGCGCGGCGCGCTCGACGGCCGGGCCCAGGGCATCGGCTCTTTGATGTCGACCCGCAAGGAATGGTTAAAGAGCGGCTACATCAAAATGTTGGTCACTTCGAAGAAGCGCCGCGACCCGCGCATCCCGGAAGTGGCGACCATGGAAGAGCTGGCGCCGGCCGGCAGCAAGAGTTTGCTCAACGCTTTGTACGCCGGCCAAAATCTCGCCCGGTCGGTGGTTCTTCCCCCGGCAGTGCCGGCGGATCGGGTCAAGATATGGCGCGATGCTTTCGCGGCGATGACCAAGGACGAAGCGTTCTTGAAAGAAGCCGAAAAGCTCGGACTGGAAGTGGATCTGATCCGCGGCGAAGAGATGAACCGCGACATCGAAGGCACGCTGCGCGACAGGCGGCTGATGGAGCTGTACAAGACCATAGCGGCGGCGAAATGAGAACAGTGAACTAATTTTTGATTTTGGATTGGAGGAGATCGCGAAGGTTTGGAGAGCGCCTTTCAAATCGCAAAGCAGAAGCAGGTGGGCGCGATCATGACGACTGTAGGTCGCGTCTGGATCGCCGAAATAAAGCGGATCGTCGAGCTTGCCACAAAACACCGGTTGCCGGCTATTTACCCACAGAAGGAGTATGTCGATGAGGGTGGTCTCATGTTCTACGGGGTGGACTACGATGACCTTTATCGCAAGGCCGCCCAATACGTAGACAAGATCCTCAAGGGAACGAAACCGGCTGATCTTCCGGTACAGCAAGCGATGAAGTTTGAATTCGTCATCAACCTCAAGGCGGTAAAACAGATCGGTCATACGATCCCATACGAACTGCTATGGCGGGCGAATCAAGTGATTAAGTAACACTTGTCAGTGATCAGTTGTCAGTAAAAAAACAGGAGCAAAGACTTTGAAGTCAAAATGCCTTCTCTGGTTACTGACGACTGCCCATGCCGTCGAGGTAGAGCGGTAGCCGGTTTCGTGACTCGTGTTTGTATTTCGCGTCCGCATGGAGCGTGGGTAACAAACACGATCACGATTCCATGTGACCGCTCAGGGCTGCGGTTGCCAGACGGTCAGTGCAGGTACGAGAGCGAAGTCCGGATCGTTGGAGGCAAGGTCAGTAAGAGCTAGAGACTGCATCACGGCAGCGGTGAGAGAATCGTTGGTGAGGAGCCCGTAGGTTCCAGAGAAGCCTTGGGCGGTCCGGAGATGGGTCGGGGTAATGACTTCGACAACAACGTTGAAGGCAGGAACCGTCTCGGTTACGACCTTGTAATGTGAGAGCTGTTGCACAAGCGCGGGATTTTCTTTTAGTTTTCTGACAGCCGCATGAGGCACCAGTCGATGCGTCCGGATCGCTTCCAGAATCATAAGACGGTGGGCTACTTCGGCCAATGTGATAACGGAAGTGATCCCTTCGATATCACCGACCTCTACCCTTTGGAGAAATTTGGTACAAGCGGCAGTCAGTGAACTGTAGGTAAAATGGTAAATGAAGATGTTCGCATCAATAAAAACGCGACTGCCCGACGGTAGCGCCGCGACATCTTTAGGCGAGGACCGAGAACTCATCGCCTTCGGCAACCTCTTGGACTACCTCGGGATCAAGACCTTGCAGCAGCCCCTGTGATTTCTGGACAGCGCTCTGCCGGACTACCTTCAGTAGCACCTGCTCCTTATCCTGGCAGGGAAGGGGCGTCAGCGGTCTCAACTTTCCATCCTCGTAGATAGCGTGAATGGTAAACGTTTCCATGACTCTTCCTTTCATATCACTACCGGTTTTCACCTGACGAAACGCTAAATCGGAGTATACTCCGAGCGCACTTGCACCTCAACCTATTGCCGTCATTCCTTGCCTCATCCTCTATGTGCGTAGCCTGGACGAAGTGAAACGTAGTCCGCGAAATCCTCCCCGGATTCCGCCATCGCTTCAGCCAGGCTACAATGCTGAATTGGGTAAAGTAGAGTTGACAGACAGGGTAGCGTAGCCTTGGAATAGGGATATTGGGGACCCTATCGATCCCTACAAGTACAAGTATATTTATTCGTTTAAGGTGTGGCTTTCGGTTTGACAGATATCGTCGAGGTTGCCAGGATAGCGGCTAAGAAATTTGTTTAGACAGCCTAACTTCGCGTTCGCTGTGTTCGGTTTTGCTTTGAATTCACTCGCACTCCTCATCGATTTCGGCAGCACCTTCACTAAAGTCGTTGCCGTCGATCTGTCCAATGCGCGGGTTGTCGGCAGGAGCCAGGCGCCTTCGACCGTGCTCACCGACGTGCGCGAAGGGCTGCTGCAAGCTCTCGTCACGCTCAACGAGCGACATGCCCTGTTTGACCGCGCGCCCAAGGACTTGAACGTCCTCGAAGGGAAGGTGGTGCTCGCGTCGAGCAGCGCCGCGGGCGGTTTGCGCATCGTGGTGGTCGGCAACGTTCCCGGCTTGACCGTCGAGGCGGCGCATCAAGCGGCGCTGGGTGCGGGTGCGAAAGTCGTCGGATCGACGGCGTTCAAGCTTTGTGAAACCGCGCTTCAAGGAATCGTGCACGCGCGCCCCGACATGATCTTACTCACCGGCGGCACGGACGGCGGCGACGCCGCGACGATCCTGCATAACGCGGGCATGTTGGCACAATCGCCGCTTTTCGTGCCGATCGTTGTCGCGGGGAATAAAGCGGCCGCGGCGGAAGTGTGTGAAATCTTGACGAGCGGTGGTCAGGAGGTCCGCCTCACCGACAACGTGATGCCGAAAACCGGAACACTCGCTGTGGAGCCGGCACGGGAAGAGATCCGCAAGTTATTCATGGAGCGCATCACGCGGGCAAAAGGGCTCGACAAGCTTCAAGGGATCGTTCCGGTGGTGCTGCCGACGCCGATGGCGGTGCTCGACGGCGTGCGCTTGGGTGCTGAAGGCTTGAAGAGAGAGACAGAGATAGGAAAAGAGGAAGAGAAAGGTTGGGGCGACCTGCTCGTCGTCGACGTGGGCGGGGCGACCACGGACGTTCATTCCATCGGTTACGGGCAGCCTTCGGGTCCGCAAATCGTCGAACGGGGATTACCGGAGCCTTATGCCAAGCGCACGGTCGAGGGGGACCTGGGCATTCGCTTCAATGCGATGACGTTGTTAGAGCGCGTGGGCTTGGATAGGTTTGCGAGCGAGTTTTGCGCTGGTTTCCCACATTTTGATGTTTCGCCGGCGGCGCTCGCGCGTTACATTGAACAGATCAGTCAAGACACTACCCGAGTGCCGCTGGAAGATTGGCACGGCGCCGTGGACGCGCAGCTTGCTCGCGTCGCCGTGGATCTCGCCGTGGAGCGCCATGTTGGCAAAAAGGAACGAGTCGTCGCGCGCGAGGGCGAGGCTTGGGTCTACTATGGCAAAGACATGAGCGAGACCCGCACGGTCATCGGCACCGGCGGCGTGTTTCTCTACAACGGCCATGTCCCCTACATTCTTTCCTCGGGCGGGGGTGAGTGGGGTTATGACGTTCTGAGGCCAAAGAATCCGACCCTCTTCATCGACGCGTCCTATCTCCTTTATGCCGTTGGGTTGCTGTCGCGAAGCCATCCGGAGGTGGCGCTGCGAATATTCAAAAGCAACATGAAGGCGGTGGATGTTCCGCGATCCTACGACGCTCCTTTGGAATAAAGTCGCGGCCGTAAATCAAAACTGTGAATCTCAAATGCTATTAGTGTCGTGGAACCGAAGTTCACAACATAATTCAAACGTCATTCCGGGCAAGCTGGCGACAGCTAGCGCGACCCGGAATCCAGGAAAATCGAATGCTTCTGGATGCCCGCGTTCGCGGGCATGACGGAGAAGAGACCACCGATTTCTTTTGCGAACTTCTGACACAGGCCACTAGGTAAGAATTTGACGCGATACTCTCGCTTTGGATTTGAAAAGTCCCCCTACGGTTCAAGAGAGTTCGTCTTGACTTAACCGGATGCCTTCTCTAAGGTCGGTCTCGATGGGTGAAATCGAGAATCTGCTTTTGAGCAAACGACGAAGAAGGAGTGACGTGATGGGATTTTTCAAAGCAAAGGCCGCCAATGTGGTGTTATTCATGGCCGCGGTGTTATTGACGGTCGGAGGGTATCGTGCTGCCGAGGCCGCGGAAGTCGAAAAGCTCAACATCTGCTACTCATCGATCGCGGCGACCTCGGTGTCGACCTGGGTGCCGTATGAAGCCGGACTTTACAGGAAATACGGATTGGACGTGAACATCATCTACGTTGCCGGGGCACAGGCAATCACAACGCTGATTTCCGGCGACACCCAGATCGTCCAGGGCTCCGGCGCCGCCGCCGTGCTCTCCCGTTTATCCGGCTCCGATGTGACCATGATCGGCACAACCATCAACGTAATCCCCATGAGCCTGGTCACGACGCAAGACATTACGAGCCCCCAGGACCTCAAGGGCAAGACCTTCGGCGTGACCCGCTTCGGCTCGCTTACCGATTTAGGATTGCGCAAGGCCGCGAGCGAATTCGGTCTCGACCCGAACAAAGACATCAAGATGATTCAAACCGGCGGCGTGCCGGAAAATCTGCTGTTCATGCAGCAGGGGGTAATCAAGGGTGCGCTGCTCTCCTCGCCGACTTTAGAGAAGGCCAAGGAGATGGGTTACAAGGAACTGATGAATCTTGGCGATCTTAAATATCGCTATCCCGGCACCGCGCTGGTGACGACGGAGGCTTTTATCCGCAGCCGCCCCCAGACCCTCAACCGTTTTCTCAAGGCGACCCTTGAGGGCATCAAATACGCCAAGGCAAATCCCGACTTCACCGTGCGCATTCTCGGCAAATATACGCGCAGCGCGGACACGAAACAGCTTGCGAGCGCGTTCAAGAGTTACGTGCTCGGCTATATTCGCAACGTCCCGACGATCACGGCCACTGAGATGGACGCGGTGCTGGAAGACGTCGGCGCCCGTAATCCCAAAGCCAAGGGAGCCGATCCTAGACAGTTCTACGACCCGGCGCCGCTGGAGCAGTTGACGAGGGAAGGTTTCATCAAGGAGCTTTATCCGCGGTAACCGCTGTTCAAATTGTTCAAGTCGTTCAAACCGTTCCAATCGTTCAAGCCGTTCCAGATTCGGCGTTCAATCAGTTCAAGCCGTTCAATTTGTTCAAATCGTATTGAGATCAAGGGTCCTCTGGCAACTCGACTCACGCAATCTTTTTCTTGTCGAACTCCGTAACCCGAAATTTCTCCGTTGCAACGCTGGTTCGCTTGACGTATGACGGACGGCTGGCGTAAGTAGAGTCAATCCGATCCGCCCACGGAAGGAATCGACCATGAAAGCCGCAGTGCTCTACGAAGTTCGCCAACCTTTAAGAATCGAAGAGATCGAGGTCCCTGAGGTGAGCGACGATGGCGTGCTCATCAAAGTCGCTGTCTGCGGCGTGTGCCATACGGATTTGAAAGTCGTCGAGGGCCGCACCCGCTTTACGCCGCCGACGGTTCTCGGCCATGAGGTTGCGGGAACCGTCGAACGGGTTGGTTCGCATTGTCAGGATTTCAAGGCAGGCGACCGGGTCATTATCGGCATGCGCTACAAATGCGGCCGCTGCCGCTACTGCCTCACGGCGCGGGAAAACCTCTGCGAAAGGCGCCCGGCACCGCCGTCCTTGAAAAAAACCGACGGCACCGTCATCACGCGCTGGAACGTCGGTGGCTTCGCCGAGTATGTGTCGGTTCCCGCGTATATGATCTTTAAGATTCCAGATGGGATTACTATGGATGAAGCGAGCATCGTCGGCTGCCGGGTAACGACGGCCTATAACGCGGTGAAGCACCGCGGGCGCTTGAAGCCGGGAGATTCGGCGCTGGTGATCGGTTGCGGCGGCATCGGCCTCAACACGATCCAATTTCTCAAGTGCTTCGGCGCTTATCCGATCATCGCCGTCGATGTCGTCGAGGAGAAGCTCGAAGCCGCCAAACAGTTCGGTGCCACCCACATGATCAATGCGAAATCGGATGATCCGGTGAAGGCCGTGATCAAGCTAACCGGCGGCGGGGTGGACAAAGCGTTCGAGGCGATCGGCAATCCAAAGACTGCCGACCAGATCATTCAAGCGACGCGGCCCGGCGGCACGGCGACGATCATCGGCGGGCTGGGCAACGGGCCGTTTACGATCAGCAGCGGGAATTTCGTCACGCGCGAAATTACCATCACCGGCGTGTCGAGCCGCCAGGCAAACGATGTCGAAGAAGTGTTTCAGATGGCGAAGAGCGGCCGAATCGAATTGAAAAGCTTGATTACAAAAAGCTACCGCTGCGATCAGATCAACGAGGCGCTGGCGGATCTGGAGCATGGGAAATTGCGCATGGGAGTTTCATTATGGAATTGACGGGAAGGCGAATTTACGTCGAACGCGTGTGGGGAGCAACGAGAGCGTTGGTGTCTGCGGTTGTGATTTGTCTTGGTCTCTCGGCGGGGTGGGCCGCGGAGGAGAGACCAATCGACGTTATCGAAGACAATAGTTTCTTGATCGAGGAAGCGTATAACCAGGAAGAAGGCGTCGTGCAGCATATTTTTAGCGGGCAATACACCTCCTCAGGCGGTCGGCATGGCTGGGGGTTTACTTTCACGCAAGAGTGGCCGATCTTTTCCCAGGACCATCAATTCTCGTACACCATTCCTTCTTATCACCTTGTCGATAGCGGAGAGCGGCAGTACGGTGTCGGCGATATCCTGCTAAACTATCGGTACCAGGCGCTTTATGAAGGCGAGATGCTGCCGGCCTTCGCGCCGAGATTCAGCTTGATACTGCCGACGGGCAACCGCCAAAAGGGGACCGGCAATAATGTGGTCGGTTACCAGTGGAACCTCCCGTTCAGCAAAAAAGTCGCGGATCGTCTGGCGCTGCACGCCAATTTCGGTCTGACCTATTTGCCCCATGTCAAGGCGCCGCCCGCGGCCACCGGGTCTGCGCCGAAGCAATCTCTGACTTCCTACAACGTCGGCGGCAGTGCCATCGTCGCGCTGCTTCCCAGGCTTCACTTCATGTTGGAGTGGGTCGGCAACTTCGATCAAGATTTCAATGACGCCGGTAAGCGGGGCCGTTGGTTTCAGTCGACCCTGTCGCCCGGCTTTCGGACGGCGATCGTCAACGAAGAGAAGCTGCAGATCGTCGCCGGCGCCGCTGCTCCCATAGGGCTCAACCGCCGGACGGATAATATCGGCGCTTTTCTGTATTTTTCCGTCGAGCATGACTTTCTCTCCAAATGATCGCATCGGTTCATTGAACCGGGGCTCCTGAAATCCTGAAGAGATCGCGCGGCGGGAGCGAAGAGGATGAAAGCCAGGTTTGTGATCGGTTTAACTTTGTTGGCGGCGCATTTGGCGTGGAGCGCCCCGGCGCGCTCGCAAGAGGTTTTCATCGGCAATCCGGGCAAGAGTCTTAATTTTTTTCATTTCGATCTGGCGATCGAGAAAGGCTTTTTCAAGGAACTCGGTCTCGACGTAAAGCTGCTCAGTATCAGCAGGAAACCGGGACTGGCCAGATGAACAAGATTCAACGGGCGGTTGGTTCCTTGTGCGGCGGCCTACGGGAGGCACGCATGACGAAGCGGATTCGAATGTGGATGGTTTTGGCGCTGCTGATCACATGCCCGGATGGCGCGCGGGGGCAGAAAATCTGCCCCAGCTCAACATGGGTTTTAGCGGAGCGGGGATCGGCTCCGACCTGCTCAAAGTCATTGATCGCGCCGGCCTGTGGCGCAAGCATGGGCTGGATCTCCGAGTGATTTACCTCACCAGCGGAACCTTGATGGCGCAGACTCTGTCGTCCGGCGATATCGGGATCGCCGGTTTCGACACGCCGGCGATGCTCAATCTGGCGCTGGCGGGAGCTAACCTGAAAATCGTCGCGGTGCCGATCAATCGCCTGGAGCCGTTTTTCGTCGTGCGCAACAACATCAAGACTCCGGTGGATCTCAAGGGCAAGAAAATCACCATCAGCCGCTTCGGTTCGGGTTCCGACATCATCACCCGTGTGGCGCTACGCTACTGGAAATTGGACCCGGAAAAGGACGTGAGTTTCTTTCAGTCCGGCAATACGCCGTCGCGCGTCGCGTCCTTGGTCGCCGGCCATATGGACGGCGCTTTGGTGAGCTCCACGGGGGTGGCAAAAATCGTCGCCACCGGATGCTGCCGCGTGCTCGCCGATCTTTCCGAGTTGCCGGTGGAGTTCG
>ORMF012451488.1_pt1 | contig 12814 bp, 19 predicted proteins | sample 1779871 | NCBI WGS metagenome assembly ORMF01 (sample SAMEA104232316, study PRJEB22302) | groundwater metagenome | biome: forest; feature: aquifer; material: groundwater | place: USA | collected 2011-08-07 | depth 5.4 m | reverse complement strand
TCCCACGCTCGCTAGCCCGCGCGGCGAGCCGCTGCGGCATTTGCTCTATTTGTTCGGCAAGGACGAAGCGATCAAGCTGATCAGGGCGGGCTGAGCGGCGGGCTCGAGCCGGTTGGTTGCGTCGCGGACGGCATCGCCGGCGCGACGGTCGTGCGGCCGAGCGCGCGGTCGACCGCCTGCAGCACTTGCGTCACCGAAAGCTCGTCCAGACAGGTGCTGTGGCTATCGACATGGCGCTCGCAGCCCAGCAAATCGCAGGGCATGCAAGGCAGCGGGTTCTGCACAACCCAGGCATTGCCGCGGTTCTGAATGGAGCCGGCGCGCGCCCAGGGTTCGCTCAGGCCGCCGGCCGGCCACGGCCCCATGACATGCGGGCTGACCGGTCCATAGATCGCCACGGTCGGGCAACCCACACTGGCCGCAACATGCGTCATCGACGTGTCGGTGCCGACATAGACGGCCGCATTGGCTAAAAGCTGCGCCAATTCGCCCCAGGCAAGCCGTCCGTCCGTGCGCTCCACCGGCGGCTTGACCGGATTCCAGACGCGGTCGAGATAATCTTTTTCCGCCGCCGCCGGCCCGCCGGTCACGACAACGCCAAGCCCCCGCTGCGTCAAAGCCGCGGCCAGCCGCCGCCATCCGCATCGGCGATGTGGTGCGCGCCACGGAGGTCACCCACGTCGAGATCGAGGACGCCACGCAAGGGCGCAAGCCGACGCGCGCGCGCAGCGTCAACAGGATCCTCGATGACGCACTCGGCGCCTTCATCGACGTTCTCGATCAGCACACGCTGGCCGACATGGCCAAGGCTCCGCACCCCGAGCCTGCTGCGCCACGGCGCAAGCCGCTAGGTGCCACGAAGCCCGCGGCAATGGCCGGGCAGCGCTATCGCCGCGTGCTTCACGACAGCGGCTGAGGCAGGTGTCGGCCACACCTTTGATTTGGACAAATTCTAAAGTGAGGTCGCGCAACTTGACAGGCGCCGCGGCGTCCGAGAAATGTTGACGGTGCGCCTCAACAAAGAGCTGCAACGAGGGACTGGCGCGCGTTCCGATGTCGGGGCCTTGAACCCCAACGATTGGAGTTGGACATGATCGAGCCGGCGCTCTCTCGCCGTGGCACGCTTGGCTGCCACTCTCCCCCCAAGCCGGAGACCACGTCATGCAGCGCGTGAGGGACAGTGCGACGCGCCACGCGTTGCCGCAGCCGTCGGGGCTGTTCGTGCCCGAGCGCCTGGTGGGCTTGGGCTTCCGCTATTGGCTCACGGGCTTTCGCACCGGCGACATTTCATGCTGGGCCAAGGCCTGGTGCGCCTACTCCAACGCGCTCGGCGCCGCCACCGCCAAGAATGCCGTGACCGACCTCTCCTGCTGGGTGCGCGCCATCAATCGCCACGCTCAGCGCGACCTCGAGACCGCCGCCGTCGACTGCGAGCGCTTCTGCCGCGACGAGTGCATCGCCATCGACATGATCGCGGCCTGCCAGCACAATGCCTGCCCGGCCATGCGCGCGTGCGCCTTCGCGCTGCTGGGCTGCTCGCTGATCGACGAGGTGGTCGAGGGAGCGGAGACCTTCGCTGCGACGATGCGCGGCGCCGACCAGGTCTTGCCACCCTCCTTCGCCCATGGTTCATCGCTGCTCGCCATGCCGCCGGCCAGCGCCCTGCGACAGTGAGCAGTTGGGGAAGTCTGCGTCCATGATCGTTTGCTCCTGCCTGGCCATCACCGACGAGGATATCGAGCAGGCCCTGGTCGAGATCCTGAGCTTGCCAGACGCGCCGCTGCCCACGCCGGGCATCGTCTATCGCCACCTGCGCAAGAAGATGGTGTGCTGCGGCTGCTCGCCGCTGGCCGTGAGCACGATCTACGACAAGATCGACCAGCTGGCGGAGAAGGGCGTCGTCTGCCCATATGCCGGCGCCACCGCGCAGGGCCGGCTGCTCAAATGCGCCAGCGACACGCCGGCGCAGAAGCTGATCGAGCACGCGCCCGTCGTGCGGCGGCGCCGGCGCAAGCCCGCCATCGAGGCGGTCTGATATCGGTTATCCCTCTCTTCTGGTGTCTGCGCCCCTGGCTCCGATCGGCCAGGTATCGTAGGAACAAGGCTGCTCGTGCGGGTCTGCCCTCCGGGCAGGCGTCGCGCGGCCGGCACCATCGCGACGACCGTACCCAGTCGGCAGCCAGGCACGGAAGAGGCAGCATGCAAGGCAAGAAAGACGTCATCGACATCCTCAACGAGGCCCTCAAGCACGAGCTCGGCGCCGTCAACCAGTACTGGCTGCACTACCGCATGCTCGAGAACTGGGGCTTCACCAAGCTCGCCAACAAGGAGCGCAAGGAATCGATCGAGGAGATGCAGCACGCCGACAAGCTGGTGGCGCGCATCATCTTCCTGGAGGGCCTGCCCAACCTGCAGGTGATCGCCCCTCTGATGATCGGCCAGAGCCTCAAGGAGGTGCTGGAGTGCGACCTGAAGGGCGAGCTCAACGCCCGGGACCTCTACACAAAAGCGCGCGAGATCTGCCGCAAGAACGAGGACCTGGTGTCGATGCAGCTGTTCGAGGACCTGCTGAAGGACGAGGAAAGCCACATCGACTTCCTCGAAACCCAGCTCGACCTCATCGACAAGATCGGGGTGCAGAACTACGGGCAATTGCAGGCCGGTTCGGCCGACGAGGCGGAGGGGGAGGCCTAAGAACCGCGGGTTCACACTGTGAAGCCACCGAACGCGCCATTGGGACGGGTTGATGTCAAAGGATCTGACGCCTGAGAAGGCCCGTATTTTCCGGATTATCCATCGCGACAACATGCCCTGGGTTTTCGCGAATGGGCTGCATTGTAGGAGTTCCGGAACCATCGATGCCAACTACGTCGGGATCGGCAACCCTGAGCTGATTGCGAAACGACGGGGCCACCCCGTTCCTTGTCAACCTGGTGGAACGCTGAGTGACTACGTGCCGTTCTACTTCACGCCGTTTTCGCCGATGCTCTACAACATCTACACTGGCTACGCTGGCATTCAGAAACGCGACAACCAGGAGATCGTGATCCTCGTTTCGTCTCTACCTTTGCTACGACGAAAAAACGTGGAATTTCTTTTCACGGATCGTCACGCGTACCTGGCCGCTGCCCAATTCCATTCTGATCTCGCGCAACTGGATCAAATTGACTGGGGCATGCTGCAGCAGCGGGATTTCAAGAAAAATCCAGACAATCCGGACAGATTCGAGCGATATCAGGCAGAGGCACTAGTGCACAAGGTCTTGCCTCTCGATGCGCTGCTCGAGATCGTTTGCTATGATGATTCTGCCGCTTCCGGTCTCTGCGGGCACATGGCTGCTCATACCTTGGATATCCCGATCGTAGCCAAACCATCCTGGTACTTCTAATGATCACGTTCACCCAAGGGAATCTGTTGGAGGCTGGCGTAGATGCGCTGGTCAACACTGTCAATACTGCCGGCGTGATGGGCAAGGGCGTGGCTTTGATGTTCAAAGAGGCGTTCCCTGAGAACTTCAAGGCTTACGCAGCTGCATGCAAGCTGGGCGATGTTCAGGTCGGGCGCATGTTCGTGACCGAGCGCCAGGAGCTGATCGGTCCTAAATGGATCATCAACTTCCCAACGAAGAAGCATTGGCGCCAACCTTCGAGGATCGAATGGGTCGAGGAAGGCCTGGAGGATCTCAAGCGGGTCATTGCGAGAAAAGAGATTCGCTCGATTGCTCTCCCACCTCTGGGAAGCGGAAATGGTGGGCTCGATTGGGAGGATGTGCGGCCCAAAATTGAGGCAGCTTTGGGCTCATTGCCCGATGTTCAAGTTCTCGTATACGAGCCAACCACAAAGTACCAGAACGTGGCCAAACGCGCGGGAGTCGAGCAACTAACTCCAGCGCGCGCCCTAGTAGCGGAGCTTGTTCGACGCTATTGGATACTTGGCATCGAATGCTCGCTCCTTGAAATCCAGAAGCTCGCCTACTTCCTTGAGCGGAATATTGAGAAGTTGGAGTTAGCGAATCCGCTTGATTTGGAGTTCAGTGCGGACAAATTTGGCCCCTACGCGCCGAGGTTGACGCACCTCCTAAACCGATTGGATGGGAGCTATTTGCATTGCGACAAGCGGCTCCCTGACGCTGGGCCGCTCGACGTAATCTGGTTTGAGGATGCCAAGAAGGATAAGGTGGCGGCTTATCTCACGTCTCCTGAGGCCAGGGTCTATCGATCTGCGCTGGAAGCAACAACCGAGCTGATCGATGGCTTTGAATCCCCGCTTGGCATGGAATTGTTGGCAACGGTTGACTGGCTCGTTCACCGACAGGGCATTGAGGCAACCGCCAAGGAGGTAAAGGTCGGCCTTCGCAAATGGCCTGGCGGACCGCAAGCTGCCAAGCGAAAGCAGAGGCTTTTCGATGATCGATTGATCGGGTTGGCCCTTCAGCGGCTCATACACTCCGCGCAGAGTGTCAGCAGATCCACGAAGTAAGAGGTCTCGCTTCACCCTGCTAATCCTCGCACCACATACGCACCAGATTGGCGGCGCATTTGGCAAGCAGGTCGCCCTCCGCCGTCTTGCCCTCGCGGTCGAACAGCCGACGCCGCGCCGTCTCCAGGTCGAACAGCAGCTCGCGCCTCCCCGCCTCGCGGATGTAGCTGCGCACCCAGCCAGCCGCCGCCAGCCGCTCCCCGCGCGTCACCGGCGCCACCCGGTGCAGCGTGGTGGCGGGGTAGGTGACCACGCTGCCCGCCTCGAGCTTGAAGGCCTCCTCGCCTGAGGTGGTCTCGATGACCAGCTCGCCGCCCTCGTAGCTCCCGGGCGCCGACAGGAACAGCGTGAAAGCGACATCGCTTCTCACGCCCCCCATCAGCGGGTCGTCCACGTGCGCGCCATAGGCGTGGCCGGACTGGTAGCGCGAGAACAGCGGCCCGAGGATCACCTTGGGCCGGGTCGCCAGCGCGAACACGGCATGCGCCATGAGCCGCGTCTCGACCAGCGCTCGCACGCGTTCGAGCTCGGGTCCGCCGCTCGCCTGGAGGTTCGCCTTGACCAGCCGCGCCGACCACCCCGCCGTCGCCTTGCCGTCGACGAACGTCGCGCTTGCGAGCCCGGCGCGTACCTCGGCAACGTCGGCCGCTGACAGCACATCGGCGATGGCGAGGATCACGCGGGCTCCATGAGGGTCAGACCCCTTTTCGTCGCACCGGGGTCAGACCCCTTTCGGTGATGGTAGCGTATATATTGATACGTCGGAGGAAAGGGGTCTGACCCCCAAGCACCTGACCCCGGGCACTCCGGGCACCCGAGGAGCTCAAATGGCAAAGCTGACGCGCAAGCTTTGGGTCGGCATCGGCGCGGCCACGCTCGCCGGCGCCCCTCTTGCAGGCAGCACCGTGGCCCAAGACGCACACAAGGGCCAGCAGGCGCCCGCCGCAGCCGGAAAAGGCGCGGCGACGAACACGCCGGACCAGGGCGGTGAGGCTTACCTCACCGACGGCGGCCCGCGCGACACGCGCATCCGCTTCTACCGCGACATCGCGCTGATGCGCGGCCATCTCCTGGTCGGCGGACAGCTGATCGAGCTGGGGCTGTGGGACGAGGCATTGCCGCACTTCCTGCACCCCACCGAAGAGCTCTACGGGGGGATGGAGAAGTACATCAAGCTGCATAACATCCGCCCCTTCAGCCGCGACCTGCAGGCGCTGGCCCAGGCCGTCAAGGCCAAGCGCAAGGGCGCCTACGAGCAGGCCCTGAAGGTGGTCGACCAGCGGCTCGAAGGCGCGCTCGCCGTCGCCCGCCGCTTCATGACGCCGCTGCTCGGCTTCACCGCGCGCTCCGCCGCGGAGGTCTTGAAAGTGGCCTTGGGCGAATACCAGCAATCAATCGAAGGCGGCCGCTTTGCCAGGCCGGTGGAATACCAGGACAGCCGCGGCTTCGTCTGGCAGGCCGAGCGCATGATCGAAGGCGCAGCGGCGGAGCTGGCCAAGGCCGACCCGGCCGCGCTCGCCCGCATCCGCAGCGCGCTGGCCCAGCTGAAGGCCGCCTGGCCCGCGCCGATGCCGCCGGAGGCGCCCCTGCTGGAGCCCGGCAACATGTCGGCCCTGATCTCGGATATCGAGCTGCACGCCTCGAGGTTTTGATGCGCGCAAAGCGCCCATGCGCAATCGCTTTCGCAGCCGGAGCGATGTTGAGCTTCGTCTCGCTCCTCGCCATTGCATACTGGCCCGGCAAACAAGACGCGCGCGCCCAGCAGCCCCCAGATCCGCTCGCCGCCCTGAAGGCCAAGTTCGCGCGGCCCACGTTCGTGCCGACGCCATCCGGCAATCCCGCCACTGCCGCCAAGATCGCGCTCGGCAGGCGCCTGTTCGAGGACCCCGAGCTGTCCGCCACCGGCACCATCGCCTGCGGATCGTGCCACGACCCCAAGCTTTCCTTCACGGACGGCGAACCCACCGGCAAGGGCGTGACAGCCAAACCCCTCGTGCGCCACACGCCGACCTTGTGGAACGTGGCCTGGAGCCCGCTGTCGTTCTGGGACGGCCGCGCGGCGAGCCTGGAGGAGCAGGTGCGCTTCCCCGTGGAGCACCCCGACGAGATGGGCTCCACGCTCGACAACGGCGTGCTGCGCCTCTCGCGCCATGGGAGCTACGTGCAGGCCTTCGCCCAGGCGTTCCCGCAGGACCCACGCATCACGCCCGACACCATCGCCAAGGCGCTGGCGGCCTACGAGCGCACGCTGGTCTCGCCGCCCACCCGCTTCGACCAGTGGGTTGCCGGCGACGACGCGGCGCTCACTCCCTCCGAGGTCAACGGTTTCAAGATCTTCACCGGCAAGGGCCGCTGCAGCAACTGCCACACCGGCTTTGCCTTCACCGACCACGGCTTCTACGACATCGGCCTGCCGGGCGAGGATGCGGGCCGCGGCCCCATCGTCGGGCTCGCCATCGCCACCCATGCCTTCAAGGTGCCGACCTTGCGCGAGCTCGCCTGGACCGCGCCCTACATGCACGACGGCTCGCTCGCCACCCTCGACGACGTGGTGCGCGTCTACGAGACGGGCGGCGTCGCCCGCCCGACGCGCAGCAAGGACCTGCCGGAGAATCTGCGCCTGACCGACCAGGAGCGGGCCGACCTCATCGCCTTCCTCGAGAGCCTGTCGAGCGAGACGCCGCCCCAGCCCTCGACGGAAGCCTGGGTCAACGCTCCCGAGCCCGCGCGGCCCCTGCAGCCGCGCGACACCACCCTCGTCAGTCAGAAGAACAAGCTGTTCGCCCCGCCGCAGGTGCGCCTCGAGGCAGGCCACCCGCTCACCATCCTCAACGACGACACCCGCACCCACAACGTGCGCATCTTCGACCAGCGCTTCGATTTCAACTCCGGTGCGCAGGAGCCGCACGAGGCGGTGACCATCCGCTTCCCCGGCCCCGGCACGTACGAAGCCTTCTGCGGCATCCACCCCTCCATGCGGCTGACGGTGGTGGTGGAATGAGCGGCGCCATGAGGTCCGAGGCCGACACCAGCGCTACAATGAACGCACAACAACCGATCGGGCATTGACCATGGCCTCGAAAGCGCAGCCCCTCGAGCTGGCTATTGCCGGATTGGGCGCCATCGGGCTTGCCGTCGCGCGCCGCGTCGACGCGGGCGACATCGCCGGCCTGGTACTCACCGCTGTCGCGGTGCGCGACCAGGACAAGGGCCGTCGAGCCATCAGCGGCTTCAAGTCGCCGCCGCGGCTCCTCGGCATCGCCGCCCTGGCGGACGCCGCCGACGTGATCGTCGAATGTTTGCCGCCCCGGCACTTTGCTGAAGTCGCCGAGCCGGCCCTGGCCAAGGGCCGCATCTTCATGCCGCTGTCGGTGGGCGCGCTGATCGACCACATGCAGCTCGTGGATCTAGCCCGTCAGACCGGCGCGCGCATCATCGTGCCGACGGGGGCACTGCTCGGGCTCGATGCCGTGCGAGCTGTCGCCGAGGGCCGCATCGCCTCCGTCGCCATCGTCACGCGCAAGCCGCCCGCGGGGCTCGCCGGCGCGCCGCTGCTCATCGAGCGAGGCCTCTCCGTCGACGGCCTGAAGGCGCCGCTGCGCGTCTTTGCCGGCAGCGCACGCGAGGCCATCGCCGGCTTCCCCGCCAACGTCAACGTGGCGGTGGCACTGTCGCTCGCGGGCATCGGACCCGACAAGACCCAAGTCGAGGTGTGGGCCGATCCCGGCGTGACGCGCAACACTCATACCGTCATCGTCAAGTCCGACTCCTCGGACCTGACCATGACGATCGAGAACATCCCGTCCGAGGAGAACCCCCGCACCGGCCGCATCACGGCCTTGAGCGTGCTCGCGGCCTTGCGCCGGCTGACTTCGCCGCTGGTGATCGGGAGCTGAGCCCCGACTCGGCCTGCGCCATGACGACGGCCTTCGCCTCGGCGACGAGCCAGTCGACGAACGCTTGCACGTGCGGCCGCGTGCCCGACAGCTGCGAGCGGATGACATAGTAGGCGCGCTGGCCCACCACGCTCTTGCGGAAGGGCGCAACCAGCCGGCCCTGTTCGACCAGGCCGCTCACCAGCCGGCCGATGCCCATGGCGACACCCTGGCCGCTGAGCGCGGCGCCGATCATCTGCTCGTAGCCGTCGAACCTCAACGAGGCGGCGGGCTTGAGATCTGCGTGGCCCTGGGCGGCGAGCCATGTGCCCCAGTCGAGGAGTCCGCCCGCGCCGTCCATGTGCAATAGAGAGTGGTGTTCGAGGTCCTGCAAAGCCGCCAAAGGCGTGGAACCCCCGGTGAGGAGCATGGGGCTGCAGACCGGGTACAGCTCCTCGCCGAACAGCAGCGTGGCACCCTCCGGCGCATCCTCGGCGGCGCAGTAACGCACCGCAACGTCGACCAGGCTGCGTTCCAGGTTGACCGCCTTGTAGGTGGCCGAGATGAGTACATCGACGTCGGGGTTGACCGCCGTGAAGCCGCGCAGGCGCGGGATCAGCCATAGCGAGGCAAAGCCGCTGGTCGTGGTCACCGTGAGATGCGGCGTCGCGCCGTCGGCGCGCAACCGGTCCGTGATCTCCTGCAGGCGCTCGAGCAGATCGGTAGCCGCCCGGTAGAGGATGCGCCCCTGCTCGGTCAGCGCCAGGGTGCGATGCCGCCGCTCGAACAGAGATACGCCCAGATGCCCCTCCAACGCGCGGATCTGCCGGCTGACGGCCGATTGCGTCACGAACAGCTCCTCCGCCGCCTTGGTGAAGGAGAGGTTGCGGGCCGCCGCCTCGAAGCCCTGGATCAGGTCCAGCGGCGGCAGCTTGAAGCGTCTCTTTTGCATTACCACCGCTCATGCATGAAATGAGAAATCATCGTTTGTGCGGCGCGGCATACCCCCGTATCTCTTGCTGTACGAGCTGCCGACGACAACGGCAGCCAGACTAATAGATGCGCGCAGCGCATGCAAATGGAGATGATCATGCTGGCAAACCTCGCACTCGAGCCGATCACGCTTCCGGCGCGGTCGGTGCATCGCATCGACCATGCCAAGGGCATGCAGGTCGCCTGCGCCCGGGGCGTGATCTGGATCACGCAGGAACGCGACTCGCGCGACATCATCCTGGCCGCCGGGCAATCGGTGGTGCTGGACCGGGCCGGGCTTGCCGTCGTCTTTGCCTTCAAGGACGCCGTCATCACGGTCGGCGACGGCTTGCAACTCCCCGCAGCGGCGCCCACACCGGCCCGCGCCTACGCCGAACGCGCCTCGGCCTGAGGCGCCGGCCCGGAGGATGCCATGACCTACCAGATCCATCTCTATCCCGCTGACCTGATCGACGTCGTGCGGCTTGCCGGCGGGGAGCGGGTCGTGATCCGACCGGGGCTGCCGCAGGACGCGGAGCTGACCGTTTCCTACTTCCGTTCCCTGTCAGGCGCGGCGCGCTACGATCGCTTCATGAGCCCGATGCGCGAGCTGCCGCCCGAACTGCTCGAGCGCTTCACCAACATCGACTATGCCGACCACCTGGCCCTCGTTGCCGAGGTGTTCGCTGACGGGGGCGAGACGGTGATCGCCGAGGCGCGCTATGTGCGTCAGCCCGATCCGGCTGCGGCCGAGTTCGCGGTCTCCGTGGCGGAGCCGTGGCAGGGCAAGGGCCTCGCCAGCCTCATGCTGCGCAAGCTCGCCTGCCGGGCCGCTACGGCGGGCGTGCGCCGCATCGTCGGCGCGACGCTGGCAAGCAACACCAAGATGCTCTCCCTGGCGCGCAAGGCCGGGTTTGCCATTAAGCTGAGCCCCGACATGCGCGGCGTGATGCTGCTGGAGAAACCGCTCGCGGCTACCGCGCCCGGCAGCCTCTGCAGCGGCGCCGAAATGCGCGCGCTCGCAGCGTAGCCGCAGGTTGCGTCAAGCGAAGCGCAGACCCTACACCGGCCCGCGATCGGGATATTGCTACGAATCAGCCCTCCCATTGCGCTTCTCGCGCCAGGCCTGCAGCCAGCGCGCCAGCCCAATCATCAGCGCCGAGAGCACGCCCAGCGCGCCGGCGAGCAGCGCGATGAACACCAGCACCGGCGCGAACGCCCATACCGCGATCCCCGCGAGAACGACGCTTGTGCCGATGAGCCAGAGGCGGAGCACGCTCACGGGGCGCAAACCTGTCAGCGCGGAAGGAAGCGAAAGGCGAGGTAGGCCCACGCCAGGCCGAACACGAACTGGGCGGTGAAGACGCCGGCCGCCGCGCGACCGACCTGGGCCACGCCGGTCAGCCCCAAGCGGACGGCGATATACGTGAGCAGGGAGCCGGCGAGCGCCGCGGCAAACGCCGCCACGGGCAGCTTCTGCGGCTGATCGGCTCTCCGCCCCAGCCAGACGGCGACCAGAATGACCGCCGGGTTGAGCAGCGCAATCAAGATGACGGCGGCAAGGTCGACGGGTGGGGCGGGTGTCATGGGCCGGCGGCCGCTCAGTCGCGCGACTTGCCTTCGAGCTTGTCGCGCAGTTTCTCCTCCTCGTGCTGGATGAACCAGCCGACCATCTGCCGCCACAGCGCCACGATCAGGTCCGGCGGCAGGCCCTTCTCGACGGCGCGCACGCGCACCTTGTCGAACACCTGCTGGTTGCGCCAGGGCACGTTGGCCTCCTGGCCCGCCTCGAGCTTGAGTTGCCAAGCCCTCTCCACGTAGCCGAAACGCTCGGCGATCGTATCGACCAGTGCCTGGTCGAGGCGGTCGATCTCGGCGCGCACCTCGGTCATGTCGCGGCATTGCGCAGGGGGGCGGGAGGCCATGGTGGTCGATTGCTCCTGGAGGTCTGGATTGAGAGCCGCTTCCGTGTCGGCTTACAAATTGCCGCCCGATTTGGCAACCGTGCCCGCCGGCCGCGCGCACTCCGGGGGAAGCTCCTGCACCTTGCCCTCGGCCTTGAGCGCCTTGAGCCTGGCGCAGTCCTGGCTGGTAGGCGGCCCCCGCCCCGGCGGCGTCACTGTCATCAGCCGCGTCTTCATCTGGGCGAACAGGTGCGGGCGCTTGGCCTTGAAGCGGTCGAGCTCGGCCAGCGGCCAGTCCGTCACGTCGATGTAGGCCTCCACCGGCCGACCGAACGACGAGCGGCCCACCCGCGAGGCGTTGACGTGCAGATAGCCCACGTTGACGACCTCGCCGGGCTCGAGCCGGAAGCTGGCGTAGCTCTCGCGGTAGAGCTGCCCGCCGTCGCTGTCTTGCAGCGTGGTCACGCCGCGTTGCGTCTGGCAGCGATAGGCCACCACATGGTACTCGCCGGGATCGAGCTCGACCTCGGCCACCGCCGGCTCGGTCAGGGAGCGCACGTTCATCACGGTGATGCCCTGGTGCCGGCGGAAGCCCTCGCCCTCGCGCACGCCCAGCAGCACCGCCACGTTGATGCATTTTGGGCTCGCCGCGCCGACGCGCATGACGGCGACAGCTTTCTTGGTCTGCGTCAGCGAGGCGGTGGAAAGTTCGCCGTCGACGTGCGAGGTCTGCGTGCACCCGGCGAGCAGCATGCCACCCATTGCGACGATCAACCGGAATCGCCCGTCCCGCACCGCCATGACACAACCCAATCCGCTATCGCCTGGCCGGCTCAAACGAGGGCGATGATACCCCGGCGGAGAATTGGAACCAATGGCCTAATCAGCCGGCGGATACTCGGGGCTCCGGCGAGCAACGTTCACTCGATTTTCACGTCTTCCCAGAAACCGATCCAGTGAGCGACTTGGCTCATGGAGGGGCGTGGCGCTTCGTAGGACCACGCGGCCCGCTGGCTGCGCGCGCCATTCTCGGCCACATCGTAGAATTGGACCCCATGGGGGCAGGCAAGATCGCTCTCGGTCTTCGGCGTCGCCTGGAGCAGGTCCATGCGTACCGCTTGCCGCGGAAAGTAGATGTAGCCGCCGACCTCGAGGGTGCGAGTGCTGTCCGCGATCACCCGACCGCGCCATGTCGCCTTCATGCTGCCCATCCTCCTATTGCCGGTAACTCAGCGAACCACCCAGCCTTGAACTACACCCACCACCGCTCCGGCACCGGAAAGCGCCCCGCGGCGTCCTCGATGGCCTGGCCGGCGCAGAACAGCGTCGCCTCGTCGAACGGCTTGCCGATCAGCTGCAGCCCGAGCGGCGTGCCCTCCGAGGAGAGGCCCGCCGGGCCCCGGCTGCCCGGCGGGCCCCCCCCGGGGCGGCGGCCCGCGGCCACCGAGATGCGGGGCCGCCCCGCCATGTTCACCGTCACCGTGAAGATGTCGTTCAGGTACATCTGGATGGGATCGCCAGAGACCTCGCCGATGCCGAAGGCGGGGCCGGGCGTGGTCGGGGTAAGCAGCACGTCGACCGACT
>ORMF010944458.1_pt1 | contig 12817 bp, 10 predicted proteins | sample 1779871 | NCBI WGS metagenome assembly ORMF01 (sample SAMEA104232316, study PRJEB22302) | groundwater metagenome | biome: forest; feature: aquifer; material: groundwater | place: USA | collected 2011-08-07 | depth 5.4 m | reverse complement strand
GCGGCGCCCGCCGCGAGCCCCCCTGACGCTAAAGCTGCGCAAGAGGCCGAGTGGAAGCGGACGGTGGAGGCCGCAAAGCAGGAAAAGACCCTCGCGCTGCTGGCGCTGAGTGGAGCCGGAGCCCGCAAGGGCATCCAAGCGTTTGAGGCCGCGTTTCCGGGGATTACGGTCGAGCTTCAGACCTTCAACTCCGCCAGCCTGCTCATCCCCAAGGTGATAGGGGAACGAGCGGCGGGCGTGTATGCTTGGGACGTGGCAAACACCTCGGTCACCAGCATGATGGGGACGCTGAAGCCGACGGGGGCTTTCGAACCGCTGCGCCCGCTGATCGTGTTGCCGGGCATCGATGACGAAAAGCTGTGGCATGACGGCTTCAACTACAACTTCGTGGACAACGAACAGCGGCTCGCCTTCAACTTCGCCGCCGAGCTGAACCGGCTGTGGGCGAATTACGACCTGGTGAAAGAAGGCGAGATCAAGAGCGTGAAGGACCTGCTGGACCCCAAATGGAAGGGGAAGGTGCTCTGGGCCGACCTCCGGAATGGCTCCACCTTCGGGGCGATGTGGGGAATCCGCACCAATCTAGGTGACGACGTGGCCAGGCGCTTGATAGTGGACCAGCAGCCGGGGTTCAACCGGGAGCGGCGGCAGCTCGCGGAGGCCGTGGTGCGGGGCACGTACCCCATCGTCTGCGGCTTGGCGGTCAGTGACCTTCGGGAATTCCAGGCCCAGGGCCTTGGCAAGAACGTACGGCCGCTGCCCCTGCCGGAGGCGGAGACCATCGTGAGCGGGGGGGGACTGTTCTACTTCAACCGGGCGCCGCATCCCAATGCCGCCAAGGTGTTCATCAACTGGCTCTTGACCAAGGAAGGCCAGACGGCTTGGTGCCAGGCCCTGGGGTGGAACAGCCGGCGGGTGGATGTCCCGCCATCGGACCCCGAACTCATGCCGGCCAATGGCATCAAATACATGAACCCGCAGCACGAGGCCCGGATGGGACTCCAGGATGAAACCCGCGTCTGGCTCGAGCAGTTCATCCGCTAGCGGGCGGTTCCCGCCCCAGCAGCGACGCGGCGCCGGCCGTCAGCGGAAAGCGAAGGAGGAGAGACCATGCTCACCAAAGAGATGAATCAACGGCTCACCCAGGTGGGTCCCGGTACGCCGGGAGGTGAGATGTTGCGGCGCTACTGGCACCCCATCGCAACATCGGTGGAGCTGGAGGAGAACCCGGTCAAGAAGGTCCGGGTCATGTGTGAGGACCTGGTGCTCTACCGGGACAAGTCCGGGAACCTTGGGCTCATCGATGAGCCCTGCCCCCATCGCCGGGTCTCTCTGGAATACGGAATCCCCGAGAATGAAGGGCTGCGCTGCCCCTATCATGGCTGGCTGTTCAACCACGAGGGACGCTGTTTGGAACAGCCGGCCGAGCCGTGGAACAGCACCTTCAAAGAGCGGATACGGACCAAAGCCTACAAGGTGCAGGAGTTGACCGGGCTGATTTTCGCGTACATGGGGCCCGATCCCGCTCCGCTACTCCCGCGTTACGACCTCTTTGTGTGGGACAACGTTATCCGGCAGATAGGGATCACCATGCTGCCGGGCAACTGGGTCCAATGCATGGAGAACTCACTGGACCCCGTCCACGTGGAGTGGCTCCACGGCCATTTCCTGGAGTACTCCTGGGAGCGTAAGGGGAAGAAGGCGCCGATGAGCCTGGGGGGCCGCCGCCACCGCAAGATCGGGTTCGACCGCTTCGAGCACGGGCTGATCAAGCGGCGAGTCAGCGAAGGTGGAACCGAGGAGGACGACGGCTGGCGCATCGGCCACCCGATCGTGTTTCCCAACATTCTCCGGGTGGGCGGCAATGGGAACTATTGCTTCCAGTACCGGACCCCGGTGGACGATAACACCACCTACCACATCCGCTACACGGTCTACCGCCCCCGCATCCCGATGCCGCCGCAGCAGTCCATCCCCATGTATGAGATCCCCATCAAGTACGACAACGGCGAGTACGTGACCGATGTGATATTGCCCCAGGACTTCTTCGCCTGGGCCACCCAGGGCCCCGTGGCCCAGCGGGACAAGGAGCATCTCGGCCAGAGTGACGTCGGCGTCATCATGTACCGGGAGTTGGTGCTGGAGCAGATGAGCCGGGTGGAAGCAGGCGAGGAGCCGATGGAGGTCTATCGCGATCCGGCGAAGAACATCTGCATCGACATGGTGCAGGAGGAGCCGGGGCCGCGCAACGGCTTCTCCGACGGCCATCTGGACGTGAGCGAGGCCAAGTTCAGTCCCATCGCGCAGGACATCATCGCAGCCTTCAAGGAAGCGGAAGAACGTAAGGGCAGGGGCGAACCGTGGCTCCCCGCACGGGTGTCTCCCCGCTACCCCATCGGAGAAGAACTGCACCGGCAGGTTGAGATCCTGCCCTAGTTCTGAGATCGCCCACCAAGGAGGCGCCATGCTGACCAAGGCCAACAACGAGAAACTCACAAAGGTGGGGCCAGGCACGCCGGGGGGAGAACTCCTGCGCCGCTACTGGCATCCGATTGCCGCCTCGGTGGAAATGGCGGAGAACCCCGTCAAGAAGGTCCGCCTCTTGTGTGAAGACTTGGTGCTCTACCGGGATCGGTCGGGAACCCTGGGGCTTATCGATGAACCCTGCCCCCATCGCCGGGTCTCCATGGAATACGGGATCCCCGAGGATGAAGGGCTACGCTGCCCCTATCATGGCTGGCGGTTCAACCAAGAGGGCCGTTGCCTGGAACAGCCGGCCGAGCCGTGGAACAGCACCTTCAAAGACAGGGTCACCACCAAGGCGTACCCGGTGGAGGAATTGGGCGGCCTCATCTGGGCCTACCTTGGACCGCAACCGGCGCCGATGCTCCCTCGGTACGATGTGTTCGTCTGGGACAATGTCATCCGCCACGTGGGGGTGACCATGCTGCCGTGCAACTGGGTTCAGTGCATGGAAAATTCGATGGACCCGGTACACGTGGAATGGCTCCATGGCCGGTTCTTGGAATACTCCTGGGAACGGGCGGGTAAGGGCCTCTCCGCAACCACCACCTCCCAACCATACCGGCCCGGCATGCGGCGCCGCCACAAGAAGATCGGCGCCGATCGTTTTGAGCACGGCCTGATCAAGCGCCGGGTGTATGAGGGCGGCAGCGAAGAGGATGAGTTGTGGACGGTGGGCCACCCGGTCATCTTTCCGAACATCCTGCGGGTTGCCGTGGCCGGTGGTTCCGGCCACAACATGCAATACCGCGTGCCGGTGGACGACGAGACCACCTATCACGTCTGTTATACGGCCTACCGGCCGGGCATCCCGGTCCCGCCACAGGAGTCGGTCCCGCTCTACGAGATCCCGATGAAGGACCAAGACGGCAAATGGAACATGGATGTGATCCTGGTGGGGGATTTCTTTGCCTGGGCGAGTCAGGGCGGCGTTGCCCAGCGGGACAAGGAGCATCTTGGCCAAACAGATGTAGGAGTGATCATGTTCCGTGATCTCCTCCTGGAGCAGATCGATGTTGTAGCGCAAGGCCGGGAGCCGATGGAGGTCTACCGTGACCCAGCCAAGAACGTCTGCATCGAGTTTCCCCAGGAAGAATCGTTCTTCCGTGAAGGAGTGGGCAAACAGTTGAGCGGCTTCTTCGAAGGCGTGCAACTGGAACAGGTGGAAGGCCGGTTCAGCCCGATCAACGGACTGTTGAGGGACGTTTACCTGGAAACTGAAGCGCGGGCGGCGCGGGGCGAGCGACTAATCGGGCGCCGGACGGGCGTGCTCCCCTACCCGCCCACTCACCCGTCCCACAAGGCAGTCGATCTCCTGCCGTGAACAGGCGGCAAGGTGCACACCATCTCAACGAGGTCAGGCACGATGGCAATCGAGGGACCTTCCAGAAGAACGTTTTTGCAGATGCTGGTGGCGGCCGGCACAGGCGCGGCGGTTAGTGCATGCGCGCCGCTGACCCAACCGGCAACGTCACCAGTTGCTCCCATTTCACCGGCTGCTTCAGCAAAACCGGCGTGGGAAGCTCAGTGGGACCAGTGGGTGGCAGCGGCCGGCAAAGAGGGGGCGCTGAATCTCGCCACCCTCTCCGGCGCGGGTTACACCAAGGCGATAGCGGCGTTCACGGCCCGTTATCCCGATATCAAGGTGGAACACCAGGCGTTCAACTCGTCCAGTTTGTTGATACCGCGCGTGCAGCGGGAACGGGATGGCGGCATCTACGGCTGGGACGTGGCTCAAACGTCGCAAACCAGTTTGATGGCGGTCCTCAAGCCGCTGGGAACGTTCGAGCCGCTGCGGCCCATCCTCATCCGTCCGGACGTGCAGGACGACAAGCTTTGGCTGGGCGGCCTGGATGAGCTGTTTTCAGACAAAGACAAGCAAAGCGTCATCACCTTCAACGTCTCGGTCATTCGCCTGTATGTCAACACCGACCTGGTGAAAGACGGTGAGATCAAGAGCGTCAAGGACTTGCTGGACCCCAAGTGGAAGGGCAAACTGTTGTGGGCCGATGTGCGGCAAGGACAAACCTTTACGCCTTTCTACAGTATCCGTGAGAACCTGGGCGACACCGTAGTGAAGCAGTTGCTCATCGACCAGCAGCCCACCTTTATGCGGGATGTACGGCAGATAACCGAAGCCATGGTGCGCGGCCAGTTTCCGGTAAGCACGGGTGTCAATCCAACCTATCTCGACGAGTTCAGAGCTCAGGGCTTGGGGAAAAATGTGAAGCCGCTGGAGCTGCCTGAAGTGCGCGTCACGAGCAGCGGCGGCGGCTTATTCCTGTTCAACCGGGCGCCTCATCCGAATGCGGCGAAAGTGTTTATCAATTGGCTGCTGACAAAGGAAGGGCAGACGGCATGGTGCGAGGCCAACCAATGGAACAGCCGGCGATTGGACGTTCCCCCCTTCGATAAGGAAACGGCGCCCACCCCCGGCGTGAAGTATTTAGTGCCACAAAACGAAGAACGGATGGGAGCGCAGGAAGACACGCGCAAGTTCTTGGAGCAGTTGGTGCAGAATTGAGCGGGGGAGAGGTGGGCGCCGCTTCCGAACTCGGAGATCGGGTAGCCTACCTGCCGATCGCTGACCGGCCCATCATTCGCTGGCCGGGCAACGCGCGGGTGGCGTTCTGGGTATCGCCCAACATTACGTTCTACGAATACACGCCGCTGCTGGACAAGCTCCGGGACCCCTATCCGCGGACGCCCCATCCGGATGTCCGCTCGTACGCTCACCAGGACTACGGGAAGCGGGTGGGGTTCTGGCGCATGCTCCGGGTGCTCGACAAACACGGGATTACCGCTACCGCCTCCCTCAACGTGGCGGTGCTGGACCACTTCCCGGAAATCCGGGAAGCAATGGTTGCGCGCGACTGGGACTATATGTGCCACGGCCTTTATAACTCCCGGTTTGTGTGGCATCTCAGCGAGGAAGAAGAGCGCGCGTACTGGCAGGCGCTGGCGGACCGCGTGTTACAACACACCGGCAAGCGGATGGGGGGCAATCTGGGTCCGGGACCGCAGTCCTGCACCGAACGTACGCCGGACCTGATGGCCGAAGCCGGGTTGCTCTACAACGCCGCGTGGGTGCACGACGACCAGCCCTTCCCGATGCGGGTGCGTCAGGGGCGCCTCATATCACTCCCATACTCGTTCGACACCAACGATTCTCCTTTTTTGGGCATGGGTTGGGAGGTGGACGAGTTCGCCGAGGCATGCAAGCGCCAGTTCGACCGTCTCTACGCGGAGGGAGCGGACAGCGGGCGAGTGATGAACCTGTCGCTCCACACGTACCTCATCGGCCAGCCCCATAGAATCAAGTACCTTGACCAGATCCTGGACTACATTCTTTCCCACGACGGCGTTTGGAAGACCACCGGCAGCGAGATCGCCCACTACTACCTTGACCATTATTACGACGCGACGATGAAACGGATTCAGGGTGGCTGACATGGGTGCTGTAAAAGAGCGGTCATCTCAGTCCCCGTTTCAGATGGCACAGGCCGCCGGGAGCGTGCCGTAAAGGGGGGCGCATGCCTGCCACGCCGGAACTCGGGATGGACCAGCCTTACTATGACTGGTCGCCGATTGCTACGAGAACGCCGTTGCGGTGGCCCAAGGGGGCCCGGGTTGCCGTGTGCGCGGTGGTGAACCTGGAATACTTCGAAATGGCCCCGCCCGCCGGGGCCTACAGCCCGCCGGGCCTGCGCCCCGGTCCGTTCCCGGACGTGGCCACCTTCTCCCGCCGGGACTACGGCAGTCGGGTGGGAGTGTTCAGGGTCCTGGAGGCCCTCGAACGGCACGGTATTCCGGCCGTGGTGGCGGTCGACGCCAAGACCGCAGAACACTATTCGGAACTGGTGCATCTATGCCAGCGTCCCGGCTGGGAGATCATCGCTCATGGGATCAGCGTCAACCGGTTGATAACCAGCAAGATGAACGAGGCGGAGGAACGCGACTATATCCGGAGCGCCATCGGCGCCGTTGCCCAGTGCACCGGTGCACGCCCACAGGGATGGCTGGGCCCGGAGTATGGCGAATCGTCCAGGACCCCGGCGCTCCTGGCGGCGGAAGGGATCCGCTACGTCATGGACTGGCCGAATGATGAGCAACCGTATTCCATGAACGTACCCACGGGGACAATGGTATCGTTGCCTTTGATGCTGGAGTTGGATGATGTGTACGCCCATTGGCAACGCCGCGTTCCCATCCAGCGATGGGGCCGGATGGTACGGGAGGCATTCGACACGCTCTACGAAGACGGGGCGGACAACGGGCGGCTGCTGGGCCTGAACCTGCATCCCTGGCTCATCGGCCAACCCTACCGGATCGCCGAGTTGGAAGCGGTTCTTTCCCATATCGACACCCAACCACTGGTGTGGAAGGCCACCGGAACCGCCATCGTGGAGTGGTACTTGCAACAACCGCGTTGACGGCGCACGGGATCATGTTGAGCATGAGCGAGCGAGGAACGTCCCAAGACCGCCGCAACGCGGCCGCCGAAGGACATATGGTGAGGAGGTCTACCCATGACTACCCAGACAACCAGAAGCGCCCCAGCGGCCGATCGCGTCGTTGTCGACCGCTACACCGATATCGTGGGCCCCAGCAATGAAATGCTGGGGCCGGTGAAGAACGGCGGCCGCATCGAGTATTGGACGGTGCCGGGCTGCTGGGGCCCCATGATCACCCCATCGATCCGGAGCGGACACGAGGTCACCCTCCCGGTCAGGGTGGAGGGCGCACGGGTGGGGGACGCGGTCGCGCTGCACGTCGAGGTGATCGAACAGACGTCGCGCGCCACCACCTCGGGGACCCACGAGGGCTGGGATGGCCGCTACCTGGGCGACCCTTTCATCGCCGGCATCTGCCCCACGTGCCGGGACGCCGGGCGGCACTTCCTGTATCCGGACACCTACCTGGATGGGCTGGGGCAGGGGGCGGTCCGCTGCAAGGCCTGCAAGAGCGAGGTGATGCCCTTCAAATTGGTGGAGGGCTACACCATGGTGTTCGACGATCAGATGGCCTTTGGCGTGACGGTGACTCCCGAACGGGCGAAGGAGATCGGCCGCGACGCCCGAGCCTGGAACGCGCTGACCTCCAACAGCCGGCAGCACCCCATTTCGGTGCTTGCTACGGCCGATTTGGTGGGCGTCATGACCCGTTGCCGTATCTCGGCCGGCAATCTCGGATCCATTCCTTCCATCGACCTGCCCAGTTCACACAACTGCGGCGACTTCGGGGCGTTTCTCGTCGGAGCCGAGCACGAGTTTGCGGTCACCGAGGCACAACTGGAGCAGCGGACCGACGTCCACATCGACAGCGACTCGCTACGCCAGGGCAGTATCGTCATCGTGCCGGTGAAGGTGGACGGCGCCGGGATCTACGCCGGAGACGTCCACGCCATGATCGGAGACGGGGAGCTGGCGGTGCACACGACGGACATCAGCGCCAGAGTGGTGGTCCGCGTCGAAGTGATAAAGGGCCTGGCGTTGGAAGGACCCATCCTGCTGCCGCCGTTAGAGGACCTGCCCTTCCTGGCGCGGCCGTTCACGGAGGATGAGGTAGCCCGGGGGCGGGCCCTGGCGGAAGCGAACCGCACGCGATTGGAAGGCCCGGTGCTTCCCATCCAGGTGTTGGGGTCCGGACCGTTCATCAATGCGGCGGTCGACAACGCGGTGGACCGGGCCTCGAAGCTCCTCGCCATGAGCGTGCATGAGGTAAAGAACCGGGGTACCATCGCCGGAGCCGTCGAGATCGCGCGTCTCCCGGGCTTCGTTCAGCTCAATATGCTGGTTCCGAAAGAACGGCTCGATCGGCTGGGCATCCTCCACCTGGTCGAGGCGCAATACGGGCGGCCGGCATAAGCGCCATGAGAGTGCAGGTGGTGCTCAAGGGGTCGCTGGCGAATCGCCTCCCTGAAGGGAGGGGATTCGTAGAGCTTCCTGAGGAGTCTTCCGTGCAGGCAATCCTACCCGGACTTGGCCTGCCGCAAGTCCATTGCGTATTCGTGGTGAACGGCGCTCCGGTCACCCGAGATGCCAAATTGCAGGAGGGCTGCCGGGTGGAGGTGTTCCCGCCCATGGCCGGTGGGGCGTAGTGAAAGCCCACGGCTGCGACCGGTGACGTGAGCATCTAGAGCGCGGCGTCTCCGTTTGTGGGGGCGCCCGTTAGCGGCATCAGCCGGTCCTGTCCCGTCCGATGGACGCTAGGGGCTGGCCTCCCGGCCGGGCGCCGCGCGAAAGCCGCCGAACTGGGGCGTTCGTCGCTCCTGAAACGCGGCATGGCCTTCTACGGCCTCTGCGGTGGCGTAGTAGAGGGCGAGCGCGCCCATGGCCAAATTGGTGATGCCCAGGATGTGGTCCGTATCGGCGTTGAAGGAGGCTTTGAGCATCTTGAGCGCCGTGGGGCTCTTGTCCAGCATCTCCCGGGCCCAACGCTCCGCCTCGGGCATCAGATCCTCGGGCTCCACCACCGCATTGATCAGGCCCATCTCCAGGGCTTCCGGCGCGCTGTACTGCCGGCAGAGGAACCAGATTTCGCGCGCCTTGCGCTCGCCCACCAGCCGCGCCAGGTACGCCGAACCGAAACCGGCGTCGAAGCTACCGACCTTCGGTCCGACCTGGCCGAAGCGGGCGGTGCGGGACGCGATGACGAGATCGCACAGCACCTGGAGGACGTTCCCGCCGCCGATGGCATAGCCATTGACCGCGCCGATGACCGGCTTGGGGAGCTGCCGGATCACCTCGTGGAGCTTGACGATGGGCAGGCCGATGGTGGCCCAGTTCGCGCCCGCATAGCCTGACGGCCCCCACTCAGTGGCGTCGCCGCCGACACAGAAGGCCCGGTCGCCGGCGCCCGTGAGGATGACCACGCCGACTTCCGGGTCCTCCTCGGCATCCGTGAACGCCTGGTTCAACTCCACGACCGTCTGCCGCCGGAAAGCGTTCAGGAACTGCGGGCGATTGATGGTAATCGTCGCCAGGCCCTCCGATTTGGTGTAAAGGATGTCGGTCAGCTCCACCTCATACCTCCCGCCTCGTGCCTATCCGGGTGGCTTATGGCTGGGACGCGGGGGGCCGCTTGATGAGACGCAAAGGGGCGTACTCCAGCACGCAATCCCCCTGCTGGTTGATGACCCGATTCACCGTCCGCACCAGCCCGCGGTCGGGCTTACTGCTGGGACGCTTGTCGGCCATCTCCACTGCTACATGAGCAGCCCTCTCCTCCGGTCCGGCCGGGAGCGCGGGACAAGGCAACTTGGTTACGCCCGGCAGCTCGCCTAGTTCACGTTCGGGCAATACGTTAAACGATCTAAGGTTGTTCGTCCATTCCGAACGGCACGATGATCCTGGAGTGAGAATTCACAGTTGAGGGGACGGTGGGTGTTTCGGCGCCCCTCGTGCACTTCCCGTCTTCTGGCCCCGTAGTTCGGCACTCCCCTCTCAATTGTAAACGCTTCTCAGCACTCGTAAGAGTTCAGACGCCCATGACCATAGGGACACCACCGGGCCATGAAAAGGCTCGGGAGTCCGCATGCTGATTTGAGACTCGCGCGTCTGATGGTGTCGTTTGCCGTAGGGGCGAATAATTATTCGCCCCTACCGTTGGCCCGCAATCAACCGCCACCGCGACCGGTTGCAGAAGGTGCTGGAGGGGGCCAACATCAAGCTCACCTCCGTGGCCACGGACGTCATGGGCGTCTCGGCGCAAGCGATCCTGGGGGAGTTGTTGGCCGGTGCTACCGACACTCAGGCGTTGGCGGAACAGGCGAGGGGGCGGCTGCGGGCCAAGATCCCGCAATTGAAACAGGCCCTCGTTGGGACCGTTGGGGAGCATCAGCGCTTCCTGCTGCCGCACCTGCTCGCGCACATTGAGTTTCTGGACGAGCGCCTTAGCCAGTTAGACGACGAGGTACCAGGGCGCATGGCGCCGTTGGCGGCACTGTTTCAGCGGTTGGATGAGATCCCAGGCGTCAACCGGCGTGGCATTGAGGTGGCCCTCGCAGAGGCGGGCACGGACATGAGCCGTTCCCTACGGTAGGCCATTTCCTCTCATGGACAGGCCAATGCCCCGGCAACCATGAAAGTGCGGGTAAGCGCCACCGCGCCACGCGTCGCAAGGGCGATAAGTGGTTGCAGGCCATGCTGACCGAGGCGGGACACGCCGCAGGACGCTCCAAGACGAGCTACCTAGAGCGCCCAATATCGCCGCTTCGCTGGGCCCAAAGACCGTAAACAAGCGGCCGTAGTGGTCGGCTCCTCTATTGCCGTCATCATCTACTGGTTATTGAAGGATCCCACCCGCCGTTACACCGACCTCGGCCCAGACTACTTTGACCGCCGCAAACCGGAAGCCGCCGCTGCGTACCATGTCAAGAAGCTCCAGGCCCAGGGCTTCGATGTTACCCTCAAACCTGCTGCATAACCTTATTTTCAAGGGAGACTTCGGGGGACGCGGGGACATAACGTTGATACTGGGCGTGAGTCCCGGAACCTAACCCCTCACCCCTTCCCTACGAAGGAAGGGGAACCGATCTCCCCTCTCCTCGTAGGAGAGGGGCCGGGGGTGAGGTTGTTCCGCCGGCCGATCTCGTCCCCTTAAGGGTGAACAGCTACCAGCACTCCACCGAACTGGGCGGGCGGGTGGGGGTCCGGTATACTAGATAGCGGCGTGGTTAGCCTATCCGCAGGTTGGGTTTCTGCGGCCGGCCGGTGGGCCGGTCCTTGGGTGAGGAGTGAACGCAATGGCCAAGATGTCGCTCTACCTGTTTTCAGCCGCGCTGATCACGCTGGTGGTCTCCTTCGGCTGCTACCTGTTCTATACCTGGAAGCACAAGGCGGCGGTGGGCGGCATCGCCTCGATGTTTGTCTGGATGGGGGCGGCGTTGCTGGCGGGGGCCTGGATCGCCCGCTGGGTGGCGACCGGGCATGCCCCCTACTCCAACATGTACGAGTACTCCATGAGCTTCGCCCTGGGAACGGTGGTATCGTACGCCATATTCGAACGGCGCTATCAGGCGCGGTCGGTTGGCGTGCTGGTGGTGCCGGTGGCCATCGGGCTGCTGGCCTACGCCACCACCATCCCCTCGACCATCGAGCCGTTGGTACCCGCCCTCCAAAACCAGGAACTGCTGACGATCCACGTGGCCATGGCCATCGTCTCCTACGGGGTATTCGCCACCTCGTTCGGGGCTGCGGTCATGCAGTTGATCCAGGGGAAGAAAAACCGGTTCGACTTCTTACCCACGGCCGCCACACTGGAGGAATTGAGTTTCCGATCAGTGGTGGTGGGCTTCCCCTTCTTCGCAATGTTGTTGGTGCTGGGCGCCTACTGGGGCAACATCGCCTGGGGACGCTACTGGGCCTGGGACCCCAAGGAAACCTCGGCGCTGGTGACCTTGCTCATCTATGCCGCCTATCTCCACACCCGCAACCTTTCGAGCTGGAAGGGGACTAGAAGCGCCGTTTTGTTGATCGTCGGATTCGCCGCGGTGCTGTTCACCTACTTCGCCGTCAACCTCTGGATCGTCGGCCTGCACAGCTACGCCGGCATCTAGTAAGGCATAGAGGGGGTGCGGGGCGGCATAACCATCGCTGAGTCTCCGTCCACCCCGGAACGGCGGCCCGCACGATGTGGGAATTGGAGCACGGCCACTTCATCCAGGCGGCTGAGCTATTCCGTCGCACCAATACGATGCCTGAGATCTGCGGCCGCGTCTGCCCGCAGGAACGGCTGTGCGAAGGCTCCTGCGTGGTGGGCAAACAGAAGCGCTTTCCTTTCGCGGCTCCCGGTTGCCATCGGCCGGCTGGAGGCATTTGTTGGGGACTACGGGGGCGACGAGGCGTTCCTTGCGGCCGTAGCGGGCGCGGCTCACCAGCACGGATTGTTCCTGGTGGACCCAGAAACGGGGATGACCAACGTCCCCGGCGTGTTCGCGGGGGAGATAACGTCCGCGGCGCCGGTCTGGTGGTCACCGCCATCGCCGAGGCGAAGAAAGCCGCCCACGGGATCCTGCAATACCTGGCCTGCTGCTAGTGATCGGGCCGGAAAACCGCTCGTGGTGAGCCCTTCGACGTGGCCCTTCGGCGAGGCTCAGGATAGGCTCAGGGGAGCCTTGTCGAACCGCTCGTGGTGAGCCCCGTCGAACCATGAGCCCGCTCAGCACCCCCGCCCCCGCTGCGCACCCTTGACACAGGCCCCTTCGGCAGGCTCAGGTGAACCTCAGGGGAGCCTCAGGGTGAGCGGGGTAGGGCTTTCCGCCCGCTGCTAATGGTCGGGCCGGGGCGACGGC
>ORMF011609392.1_pt1 | contig 12818 bp, 12 predicted proteins | sample 1779871 | NCBI WGS metagenome assembly ORMF01 (sample SAMEA104232316, study PRJEB22302) | groundwater metagenome | biome: forest; feature: aquifer; material: groundwater | place: USA | collected 2011-08-07 | depth 5.4 m | reverse complement strand
GATTTAAAAAATATTCATAATCTTTCAATAAAAAACTTTCTTTATCACTAGTATCGATAGTTAAAAATTTTCTGGGATAGGAATAGGGGTTGGATCTGGGACGGTGATGGTTGTTGTGGCTGTTGGATTAAATAATGGATTGGATAAAATTGTGTTTTGTGCCCAGCGTCTTACTGCAAACTCCCAATTATTGAACTGAGGATCACTCGATGGATTGGCTGGTACAGGGCCTCTGGGGTTATCTTTGTAGACCCAATAAAGGATTGAGTGTGGCTCACCCGATATTTCCCCCCTCAGTACTGGCTTGAGCTCCGAGGGATCTTCTGGTTCAGGGTCTATAAATGATTCTGATGGGAAAAGAGGGAGGACTTCGTCCATAAGATCTCGCCAAAGGGGCGAAACAATAAGGCCGGCCACCTTCTTCTCCATTGCCGAGTTGTCGTTGTTGCCAACCCAAGCCCCGACCACCAGGTTGGGTGTGTAGCCTATGATCCAGGCGTCACGATAGTCGTTGGAGGTACCAGTTTTGACCGCTACATCGCGTGAGGAAATATAGAGAGGCGAGTTGGCCCCGTAGCCAGGAGTGCGAGCACCGTTGTCTGAAAGGATGCTGGAAATGATCCTGCTGGTCTGTTCCGACAGAACTCTCTGGGGGAAGGGTGTGTATTTCTCTATAAGCTTTCCATCGTTATCTTCTATCGATAGGACGGCACTGTATTGGTTTCTGATTCCATCGTTGGCAAAAACGGAGTACCCAGAAACCATATCAAGCAACGACACTGATCCTCCTCCCAAGACCAAGGAAAGCCCATAGGTATTCTTTTCCTTAAGACTTTGGATCCCCATTTTCTCAGCTAACTTTAGCGAATCTGAGACTCCAGCCAGATAAAGAGCCTTGACTGCCGGTATGTTTATAGACTGAGCAAGAGCATTGCGGATAGTCATGGGTCCTCGAAAGCGGTCGTCATAATTGCCTGGTGCATAGCAAGTGTCGTCTGAGATTAGATTGTCTGGGGCACAAGATTGGGAAAATTGAGTGGGCACATCATAAAGAATGGTTTGGTCTGTGTAGCCCTTATTGAAAAGCACCGAATAGACAAAGGGCTTGAAGGTAGATCCAGGCTGACGCAAGCCGATAGACGCATTGAAGTTGCCATCTATCTCCTTATCGAAATAGTCTCTGGATCCAGTCATCGCCAAGATTTCGCCAGTTTTTGGGTCTATAGCTACGATAGCGTTATTGTCGGCATTGAACTTGCCTTGATTGATTCCACCATATTTCTTGGCGATTGTCTCAGCGGATTCCTGTATTTTGTAATCAAGAGTAGTAATTATTTTCCATCCACTACTCATCATGGTCTCCTTGCCGTACTTCTTCTCAAGCTCTTCTATCACAAAGAAAACGAAGTGTGGAGCCTTGATACTACCGGTGTTCTCACGAGGTTTAAATGTTATCTTCTCATTGACGCCACGGTTGAATTCTTCTTGGGTTATCATCTTTTCTTCAAGCATTAGGTTTAAAACCAGATTTTTCCTAGCCTCCAGTTCTTCCACGTGCGATCCGTAGGGTGAGTAGCGAGTGGGTGCTTGGGGTATTGCCGCCAGATAAGCGGACTCGGCCAAGGAAAGGTCCAGTGCTCTTTTGCCGAAGAATCGCATTGAGGCCTCCTCGATACCGTAAATATTTCCCCCATATGGTATCTCATTTAAATATAGCGAAAGGATTTCTTCCTTACTCAAAACTTTCTCAAGCTTGAGAGAAAGGATAAGTTCCTTGAGTTTTCTGGTGGGAGTTTTGTCATTGGTGAGAATGGAGTTCTTGACTACCTGTTGGGTGATGGTCGATCCTCCTTGGCTGAAAGATAGGGTGGCAATGTTGTGCCATAGGGCTCTAAGGAAGGATTCAATCACGAAGCCATTGTGTTTGTAGAAATTCCTGTCCTCGATGGCGATGGTGGCATTCTGGGCATAGAGAGATATCTCCTCAATAGGCACCAGAGCTCTCCTCACGTCCTGAGACATGTCATAGAGGACTATTTCGCCCGTACGGTCATAAAGCTTGGTGGATTGGCCTATACGCCTCTCCTGGATGCTCTCTAAGGCGGGAATCCGGAGGGAGGCTACATAGAGGATAGCCACTCCTGCCAGGAAAAGTCCTAGGGTAGCTAGGGCCATGGCCCAATTAGACTTCAGTAGTTTTTGAAATTTCTTCCTAAATTTCTTCATCCAGAACATGATTTTATCACGTTTCATTTTGTGTTACATTGGACTTTATGAATATAGACGTAGAAGAATTACTTTCCCGCTCAGTTAAGGAAATTATTCCTTCCAAAGAAACACTTAAAGAGGCTTTATCCTCGGGTAAAAAGCTTCGCATTTACATAGGTACCGATGCAACGGGCATCTCTCTTCACTTGGGTCATGCCACCAACTACATGATTCTCGAGCGTTTCCGCAGGATGGGCCACGAAGTAATTTTTCTGATTGGAGATTTTACCTCTCGTATTGGCGATCCTACTGACAAAAGCGATTCTGCCCGCAAACCACTTTCGCGAGAAGATGTTATAGAAAACACCAAAACATGGCTTGATCAAGGAAGGCCGGTGATTGATATAGACAACAAAGATAATCCAGTCAAAATTCTTTATAACCACGACTGGTTCTCCAAACTATCATTTGAAGATGCACTTAATCTTGCATCTAACTTTACTGTTCAACAAATGATCGAGAGAGACATGTTTCAGGAAAGAATAAAAAATGGCAAACCTTTGTATGTGACTGAGTTTCTCTACCCGCTTATGCAAGGCTATGACTCGGTGGCTATGGATGTAGATATGGAGATGTGCGGGAATGACCAGAAGTTCAATGCCTTGGCCGGCAGAATTCTTATGAAGAAACTTAAAGATAAGGAAAAATTTGTTTTTATCACTACTCTTCTTGAAAATCCTGAGACAAAAGAGAAGATGATGTCCAAGTCTATGGGCACTGGCATATTCCTAGACTGGCCGGCAGATAAAATGTATGGAGGAGTAATGGCTCAGCCTGATGAGAATATGAGGCAACTCTTTACTGATTGCACATGGCTTAAACTCGAAGAAATAGAAGAAATACTGAGGGGTCACCCTAAAGAAGCCAAGATGAAGCTTGCTTTCGAGATTACCAAGATTTACCACGGGGAAGATGGGGCTAATAAAGCACAAGAAAGCTTCGAACAGGCTTTCTCTAAGGGCGGGGTGCCGGAAGATATAAGGACCGTTAAGGCGGAGAAGGACACACCACTAGTGGATATTTTCCTCGAACACGGGGTGGTAGCTTCCAAGACTGAATTCAATAGGTTGGAGAAAGACGGTGCTATCAAGGAAATAGAAAACGGCGTATACCGCGTGGGTAAACACCGCTTCCTGAAAATTCACCGAGGGTAATTTTTCCGCCCGACACCACCTACTGGTTAGTAATATCGTCGAAGGGCTCCTCTTCCTCCATGTCCTCTTCCTCTTCGAGGTCGTCTAGACTCTCAGTTTCCTCGTCGAGCATTTCTTTCTTTATCTTTTTGTTACCGTCTGCATCTAGCTCGAGCTCGTCGTCGATTAATGCATCGTCTATGTCGTCCTCAGGATCCTTCAAGATGTCATCTTCCATTTTCGAATCAAATTATTTTTAATTTCAAACGTCGATTTGCCATCGACATTTTTGAATGCACTTATTTCTATCAAATACCCCTTACTGTTGCAAGATGCGTAATCCCCAATGCGATAGCGTCCATCTCGTCATCTAATTTTTTTCCTTTTGTTTTTGGTATTTTTACAAGTTTTTGTATCATTGTATTCATTTGAGACTTGTCCGCCTTCCCGTAGCCGGTCACAGCAATTTTGACGGCTTGGGGTGAATATTCATACACATCCAGGCCGTTTTTCTTGGCGATGTAGAGTATCACTCCTCTAGCTTCTGAGACCTTAAGAGCAGTAGAAGTATTCTGATTGAAGAAAAGAGTCTCGATAGAGAGATCAGTGGGTTGCCACTTCTCTACCACTTCTTCTATTTTCCCTCCGATTTCAAGTAATCTGTTCGAGTGAGAGGATTTTCTGTCTGTGGTGAGGCAGGTTGAGAAGAGAACTTTGTTTTCTTCTAGTACAGCAATGCCAATTCGGTCGAAACCCGGGTCTATCGCAAGGACCTTATTCAACTTATTTAACTTTTTCAACTTATTAAACTATTCCGCATTTGTATAGACTTCCTGGACTTCATCATTGTCTTCTAATTCGTTTATCAAAGCTTCCAATTTCTGCCCATCTTCTTCTGAAATTGGGATGGTAGTTGTAGGTTGTAGGTTGTTAGTCGCTGGTTCTCTCTTGAATCCCCACATGGCCGAGCCAGGAGTAGCCAGTTCAAATCCATGTTTCGATAATATGAATTTAATCTCTTGAGATGCTTTGTTCCTATTTGTGGTAAGGGCTTCTATCACCAAGGCACAGCCACCTGGGCCGTAGGCTTCGTAGGTAATTTGCTCGAGAGCTTCTGAATCGCTCCCGAGCCCTTTCTTCACCGCGCGTTCAATATTGTCTAGTGGCATGTTGTACTCACGAGCTTTCTCTATGGCTGTGCGGAGAATAGGGGAGGATGTGTCGCCGTTAACCTGCCTTGAGGCGGTCGAAATAAGCCGAGCCATCTTAGAGAATATTTTAGACTTCAGGGCATCGGTACCCGCTTTCTGTCTCTTGATCTTGGACCATTTGTTGTGACCGGACATGATAGATATTTAAGGAGCTAGGCGACTATAAATATCATCACCCAGCACTTACTTATTTTAAGGATTCGAGGAGGCGCGCCTTGAGTCTTGATCGAGCCTGGCCATAATCTTTCAACCTTTTTTCTCGGCGTGTCGCATCTTCTTTAGCCAGATAAGCTTCATAATACATCAGCTGCCACATATGGCCATGCTCGCGGGTGCGCCTCCTCAAGTCTGCCGTATAGCCGTAATATAACTCCTTAGTTTTTATATTTCTAAAACAGTAGACGTAATACATAAGTAAGTGCTGGGTTGCGTAAATTATACTCCCCAAGGGTCGTTAATTTACAGCAACTTCTTCTGCAGATTTTCTGGTAGAGTCTTGCCCAGATGAACATAGGCGTGGTGGGTCAGTACTCGACCGCGTGGCGTGCGCTCGACGAGGCCTAGTTGCAGTAGGTAGGGCTCGTTGAATTCCTCAATCGTCGCCTCTTCCTCGGAGAGGGCAGCCGAGAGGGTACCGAGACCCACTGGTCCGCCACCGAACTTCTCTGCGATTACTTCAAGAAGTTTCCTGTCTGAATGGTTGAGCCCCTTCTCGTCAATGCCGAGGAGTTTTAGGGCTTCGGTAACAGAGTGGAGATCCAGTTCGCGACTCTCTACCTGAGCGAAATCCCTAATGCGCTTCAAGAGATAGTTGGCGGTACGAGGAGTAAATCGGCTTCTCTTGGCTATTTCCCTTTCTGCTCCGTCTTTCAATTGCACTCTCAAAATCTTAGCGGATCTTCTCACAATCTCTTCGATTTCTTCCGGACTGTAGAATTCGAGGCGGAAGACGCCCCCGGAGAACCTACTTCGCAGGGGGGAGGAGATCATGGCCACGCGGGTGGTGGCTGCGATAAGGGTGAAGGGCGGTAGCTCCAATTGGATAGTACGGGCCGAAGGGCCCTTGCCAATGATGATGTCGAGAACGCCAGATTCCATGGCGGGGTAAAGAACTTCCTCGATAGCTTTGTTGAGCCTGTGGATTTCATCGATAAAGAGAATGTCTCCCGGAGCTAGGTTGGTTAGGATTGAAGCAAGATCCCCCACTCGCTCTATAGCGGGGCCTGAGGTGATCTTGAGGTTCCTGCCAGTCTCTCTGGCGATAAGGTGCGCAAGGGTCGTCTTGCCTAGTCCTGGAGGGCCGTAGAAGAGAATATGCTCGGGAGGGGTACCGCGCTCCTCCGCTGCTCTGATAAGGATATGGAGGTTATCCTTGAGTGCCTTCTGCCCCACATAGTGCTCCCACGAGAGGGGACGGAGTTCGTTATCTAGATAATGTGAGATTTTTTCCTCAGTTTGAGGCTCCTTAGATTTACTTGACATGGAAATATATGTGTGCTAAACTACAAAAAGTTCTTATTCGGCTCATAAATCTCTAAGCAACCTGGTCTCCGGACCTTTTGGACTTTTCTAAGAGGACGTCTTGGTCTGACCTTGTGTCAGGCTGAGGCTATCCTTACCAGAATTGTTTAGCTTTGCGTTCATTCTCAAAGTGTTGCTTAGAGATTTATGCCTCGAATCTACTCTCAATTATCCACCTTCTTATAAGCTAAGCAATATTGACTAACCCAACTTTAATACTTATTTGGGTTTATTACTAAGAGTATCCATAATCATAATTATATAAACTACCGCCCCCAGATAAATCTAAGGGCGGCAGTGTCCTAGACAGCATCTCTAGCCATCTATCCCGACCCCTTCAAGATTTCTGAAAAGGTCAACTCGTAGATTGAAGAAGCGTTCTTCTCGAGGAGGTTTCTGGCCGACGATGTTGATTTTTGACCAACGCTGGGGAGTGCATGGAAAATCAACATTTACACCATGAACAATGATCGATTCCAGTGTTGTGCCTACCGTCATTACCAAGAAATTCCTATGAATCCCATCGAGAAGCAACATATCCTGGTGTTTTTCAATGATGGGTGGAAGGTAGTGAGCTATGGCATGGTTGCCATCGGATGTTCGTCCGTAAGCAATAAGCGCAGTACACTTGGCGACACCCTTGTTAACACAGAAGTTACGAAAGAGCGTGGAAAACTTCTCTAGCATTGCCTGATATTTCGTTCGTTCCACGAAGGTTTGGGCGATTCTTAGTAGGGAAGGATCGATTCGGCCTGTTTCTATTTCACAGGCTAGATATGGCCGGCAATCCCTGCCAGAGAGGGTAACACTCTGTAGGATTTGTTTCAGGTAAGCGGTTGGCATGACCCTCAAATCCTCAACCTCAAGCTCTCGTAGGGAGACAATACCTGTAGCTGGTTGCCATCCACGGAACAGATCGCTTGGACCAATACCCGTTCGTACGGCAAAATCCTCAAATGACAAATGAGTGAGCATCGGGGCTTCCTTGGTGGAAATGTACTTTTCTGAAGAAAGACTAACATTTTGCTATACTGCAATCAATGAAAATTGGTCTTGACTTTGATGGAGTGATAACAGATTGTGGTTTATTGAAATCAGAGGGTGCCAAGAAGCTTTTCGGTATAAGTATACCTGCAGAAAAATTCAAAAAGGAAATAGTATTAGGTGAGGGCTTGTTAACTATAGATCAGTATAGAGCAATTCAAAAATTCATATATAACAACTTAGAATTAGGGCTAAAGATGAAGGCGGTAGAAGGTTTATTTGAGGGAATTTTACAATTAAAACAAAAACATGATCTTCAAATAATCACTTCTCGTTACGGGGATTCTTTAATGGTGGCAAAAGCGTGGCTCGATAGAAATAAGATTTATATTCCAATCACTGGAGCTGGTCGGGGTGTCTCTAAATCCAATTCAGCGAATGGATGCGATATTTTTATAGATGATGATTTGGAAAAATTAACTGAGCTTCAAAATGTTGTTCCAAAACTCTTTTTATTTTCTTGGCCCTATAACTCCCATGAACTCTTACCTGATTATGTCGAAAAAGTTAATGGATGGAGTCAGTTTGTTAAATTAGTAGAATCAATGTAGAAAATATATTAGGCAACTTATTAAGAGGACTCCAGATCGATCACCCGGTCAAGCTCCTCGAGGGTGGTGGTGCCTTGGAGGGCTTTGATTACTCCATCTTGTTGCATGGTAAGAAGGCCTTGGGCCTTGGCTGATTCTCTGATATCGCGCTCAGAAGGATTCTCATTGACGATTTTCTCGATATTCTGATCCATGAGAATAGCTTCATAAACGCCCACTCGTCCCTTGTAACCTAGATTACTGCAAGCGGGGCAACCGACTGGGACCCAGACCTTCTGTTTCTGAATATCTTTTAGATAACTCTGGTCAGTGATCTCAGAGAGGATCTTGTCGATGCGCTCCTTGTCCTTACCCTCCAGAGTTTTCTCTTTTTTACATGCACTACACAGGGTTCTAACCAGTCTCTGGGCTATGGAAATGTTGATTGCCGAACTCATGACCTTGGAATTGATACCAAGATCTAGAAGACGCGGGAAGGTGCCGGCAGCATTGTTGGTATGGAGAGTGGAGAAAACTAGGTGTCCGGTGAGAGCGGAATTGATCGCTACTCCAGCTGTCTCCGAATCTCGAATTTCTCCCACCATGATCACATCTGGATCTTGGCGCAGGGCGCTTCGAAGACCTTCGGCAAAAGTGTAGTTCTTCTCTGGATCTGTCTGAGTCTGGACTATTCCCTCTAGGTGGTACTCGACCGGATTCTCGATGGTGATGACCTTGATATCTGGAGTGTAGATCTTCTTCAAGAAGGCGTAGAGGGTGGTTGTTTTACCAGAGCCGGTGGGACCTGTGGTGAGGACGAGGCCATTGGGTTTTCTGATCTCCCTATTTATGACCTCAAGAAGCTTGGGGTGGATGCCGAGTTTGTCGAATTCAACCGCAATCGCTTCTGGATTCAAGACGCGCATAACCACTGATTCGCCATTGGGTCCGGGTAGAAGAGAGGTGCGCACCTCAACCTCAGCTTGGCCCAATTTTATAGAAAACCTTCCATCCTGAGCTATGGAGGTGACGTTCAGTTTGAGCTCACTTACCAACTTGATGCGTGACAGGAGGAGCTCGAAGGTTTCCCGGTCGAAAAAAAGGATGTCAGTGAGCACACCGTCGAGTCGGAAGCGCAGACGAATCTCTTTTTCCTCTGGTTCCAAATGTACGTCTGAGGCTCCAAGAGCAATAGACCCAGCCAGAATAATTTCTAGGATGCGGGAAATACGGTAGGCCTTCTTGAGTGAGAGCACATCGGTGATCATCTTCTTGATATCCTCGAGTGTGTGCACCTTCCCCGTCATCTCAAGAATGTCGTCGTTTGAAATGTCGAGGGCCCCAGACTTTGTTTCGAAGGAGTAGGAAAGATCTTTGTATCGTCCCCATACTTTTCTCAGACTCTGATGAGAGACCATAAAAATTTCTGGTACAAACCCTTGATTCTTGAGCCTCTCGATTATCTTGAGGGCCTTCTCGTTTCTAGGGGAAAGGAGGGCCACCCGAATTCTCTTGTCTGTGACATCGAAGATGGCCATCTCTGCTTCTCGAGCCTCAGCCTCCTTGATAAGGCGCATTGCGTCGATGTTGATCGGGCGAGTGGAGAGATCCAGATAGGCGACTCCGTAGTGGGCGGCTAGCGTGGAGGCCAACTCCTCTTCCTCCTTATTGAGGAGTGATCTTATCTTATCTTTACGCTTGCTTTCTTCGAAAATTGGCATAACCCAATTATAACTCATTTGAAGATGTTTCTCGTCGGATTATATGCGGAAGGGGAAGTTAATTTGACTATATATCGTTAAATATGTTATAATGTAAAACAGGAGGTACTTATGAAAAGGGTTTTGTGTGCTGTGTGTCTCATGGTGCTCTCTGGCTGTGCCAGCACAAACACAACCAGATATCGATTTCGCTGGTGGCAGGGGGTCGATATTATGGTAGTTAATGACTGCCGGGGAGCTGATCTAACCCTCTCTTCTATGAATGGAACCGAGGGCGTCATCCCTTATGGCGGAGAGAGAAGAGTGGTGCTCGAGAGAAGAATGGCTGGATCTCGAGAGCTGGTACTGACCGCTCGGGGGTTCTCCGGTGGTGGAGAGTACCTTGGTTCTGCCAGCCAGAGATACCATCTCGGCAACCAGTCTCGCCAAGAAGTTTGGCATGTCCGCCATCTTTCTGGCGGGGCTGGTTGCGGAAGGGTGCGTTAAGGTTCGGCCGGTGATTGCTCTAGGGAGCAATCACCGGCCTCTTTGTTATACTAGCCTTATGAAATTTATCTCAGAGAATCTGGGAGAAACGGTAGAGGTAGCCAGAACCTTTGTAAGTGAGCTCAAGCCTGGTGATGGGGCCACTGTGGTCGCTCTAGAAGGAGATTTGGGTTCTGGGAAAACCACATTTACCCAAGAAGTGGGGAAACTCTTTGGGGTGGTAGATAACATGCATAGTCCCACCTTTGTGATTATGAAAATATATCAGATAAACTGGAGGGGCTTCAGAAATTTGATCCATATAGACGCTTATCGCTTGGAGAAGGAAGAAGAGCTTCTGCATTTAGGATGGGAGGAAATTATCAATGAGCCCGAAAATATAGTTTTTATTGAATGGCCAGAGAGAGTGCTGGGCATTATCCCGAGTGAGGCGCACAGGATAAGCTTCAAGTTTGTAGATGAGAACACTAGAGAAATTTCTTATGAAATCTAAATCTATTAAAAAATTGATTCTCCTCGATTCCCACGCCATTATCCATCGGGCTTATCATGCCTTGCCGGAATTTACTGCCTCTTCCACAGGCGAGCCGACTGGGGCACTATACGGATTGGTGGCAATGCTTCTGCGGATTATAGATGAGCTAAAGCCCGACTACATAGTGGCAGGCTTCGACCTGGATGCCCCCACCCACCGACACGAAGCTTACGACAACTATAAGGCCGGTAGAGTGGAGGTGGACAAGAATTTGGAGCTCCAGCTCAATCGTTCGCTCGATATTTTTTCCGCACTCTCTATCCCAGTGTATTCTCATCCCGGATTCGAGGCGGACGATATTATCGGTACTATTGTGCACAAGACAAAGAAGCAGAAGAATCTGGAAGTAATCATTGCCTCTGGCGATATGGACACCATGCAATTGGTGGATGGCCAGAGGGTAAAAGTTTATACCCTTAAGAAAGGTATTAACGACACCATTCTCTACGATGAAGATGGGATGAAGACTCGCTTCGGTTTCCCGCCGGAAAATCTGGTGGATTACAAGGGTCTGCGCGGAGACCCGTCGGACAATATCTTGGGTGTGAAGGGTATTGGAGAGAAGGGGGCCACCACCCTTATCCAGGAATTCGGCAGTATTGAAAATATCTATAAAAATATCGAGAAGGTCAAACCCGAAAGGCTAAGAAATCTACTTAAAGAAAATGAGGAAGAGGCATTATTTTCTAAAACACTGGCCACTATTCGCACCGATGCTCCTATCAACTTCACATTGCCTCCGCCATGGCGCGAATGTTTTGATCTGGAAAAAGCCCTCGCTCTTTTCAGAGAGCTTGGTTTCAGGACTTTGAGCGAAAGACTAAAGAAGGTGGTGAGTGAGAAATCGGATATTGGTCAAAAAACCGCATTATCATCGCCTGCTGGCGATGCACACTCCACTCCGCCCGTCGGCGTCCGTGACGCTTTTTTGACTCAACATCCGATTTCTCGCGAGGAGCACGAGCTTTGCTTGGCATTATGGGTAATTGATTCCAATATTACCAACCCCACTCTCGAAGACGTGCAGGGATTTACCAGGGCAAAAAGTTTGGCAGAGGCAAGAGAAGTGATAGAGAAAGAGTTGGATAAGCGTGGTGCGAGAAAGGTATTTGAAGAGATAGAAAGGCCTCTCATGCCGGTGGTCGAGGAGATGAACAAGAGAGGGGTCAAGGTCGACAAATCGGTGTTATCTGATTTGTCGCAAACTTACCACAAAGAGCTCGAACGTCTAGAGAAAGAGATCTGGAATTATGCGGGGGAGCAGTTCAATGTGAACTCTACCAAGGCTCTGTCTGAAATTCTTTTCACCAAACTGGATTTGGCGGAGAAAAGGCAGAAGAAGACTCCAGGAGGGAAGCTTTCTACCAAGGAATCTGAGCTAGAAAAACTGAGGGAGAAGCACCCCATCATCTCTCTCATTCTCGAGTTTAGGGAACTAAACAAACTTCTCTCAACTTACATAGATGCCATACCACCGCTTCTCGACCAGGATTCGCGCTTGCACTCCACCTTCATCCAAGCAGGAGCTGCTACGGGTAGAATGGCTTCTAACTCGCCGAACCTGCAGAATATTCCTAACAAGACTGAGCTGGGGAGGGCCATACGTAAGGCTTTTATAGCGGAGAAGGGGTTTAGACTTCTGTCTATCGATTATTCTCAGATTGAACTCAGGCTCGCTGCCATACTCTCCCAAGATAAGAAACTAATAGAGATCTTCAAAAATGGAGAGGATGTCCATGCAGGTGTTGCTTCGAGAGTTTTTAGAGTGCCACAGGATGAAGTCAGTAAGGAGCAAAGGATCAAGGCCAAGACTATCAACTTCGGTATTCTCTATGGTATGGGGGTCAATGCCTTGAAAGCAAATCTCGGAGGCACTAGAGAAGAGGCGCAAACCTTTTATAATGAATACTTCAATACTTTCACTGGTCTGGCTCGTTATCTAGATAGTATCAAGGCGGAGACTGCTGAGAGAGGTTATACCGAAACTCTCTTTGGCCGGAGGCGTTACTTCTCGGGCATGCGTTCGCCACTGCCTTATGTACGGGCTCAAGCCGAGCGTATGGCTATCAATGCGCCTATCCAGGGCACTCAAGCAGACCTGATCAAGATCGCCATGAAGAAGATTGGAGATTATATTGCCGAAAATAATTATGGTGAGGATGTCAGGATGATCCTCCAAGTGCACGACGAACTAGTCTTTGAGGTGAGAGAAGACCTGGTGGAGAATTGTGCACAAGAATTCAAGAGTATTATGGAGAAGGTGATCCCACTCAAACAAACTAAGGGGGTTCCGATACTGGCTGAGGCCAATGTGGGGGAGAATTGGGGAGAAATGGAAAGATTAGAATCATGAATCAAGAATCAGGAAT
>ORMF011247781.1_pt1 | contig 12819 bp, 12 predicted proteins | sample 1779871 | NCBI WGS metagenome assembly ORMF01 (sample SAMEA104232316, study PRJEB22302) | groundwater metagenome | biome: forest; feature: aquifer; material: groundwater | place: USA | collected 2011-08-07 | depth 5.4 m | reverse complement strand
GGGCCAAGTCGTGAAGCCCTATGCCCATCACTGGTCGGCCAGCCGCAGGATATCGTAGGTCACGCGGCCGGAGGCATGCCGGGCCTCGGCGACCACGACGTGCGTGCCCGTCGCCGGCGTGACCCGTAACGTCGCGAAGGCATCGACATCGCCGCCGTCGTCGAGGTGGACGTGGACAATGGCCGCCCGCGCGCCCCCGCCGCGCTTGACGCTGATCACCGTCGCGTCACGCTCGCGCACGTCGACGGTGCGGTCGACGCGCGCCAACTGGTTGCCGAAATAGTAGGTGAAGGCGACGATCAGCACCAGCAGCGCAGCGGCGATCGGCAGCCAGCGGCGCGCGCGCTCGCGCCAAATCAGCGCCGTGAGCCGTCGGGACTTCTCATCGGAGAGTCGCATGGTCGAAGCTCTCTTGCTTGGCGGTCGAGCTCAATAGAACAGGCTGGAGACGCTCTCCTCGCGCGCGGTGCGGGCGATTGCCTCGGCCAGGAGGGGCGCGATGGAGAGCACGCGGATGGTGCCGGCGGCCTTCACCCGCTCCCGCGGCGGGATCGAATCGGTGATCCCCAGCGTCTCCAGCCTCGAGGCCGTGATCTTGGCGACGGCCCCGCCGGTGAGCACGCCGTGCGAGATGTAGGCCATCACGTCGGTCGCCCCTTGCGCGAGCAGCGCGTTGGCCGCGTTCACCAGCGTGCCGCCGGAGTCGACGATGTCGTCGATCAGGACGCAGCGCTTGCCCTTGACGTCGCCGATCACGTTCATGACCTCGGACTCGCCGGCGCGCTCGCGCCGTTTGTCGCAGATGGCGATCGGCACATTGACAACCCTGGCGAGCCCGCGCGCGCGCTCCACGCCGCCGACGTCGGGCGATACCACCACCAGGTTGGAGACGCCATAGCGCTCCTGGATGTCGCGCACCATCACGGGGGCGGCGAACAGATTGTCGGTCGGGATGTCGAAGAAGCCCTGGATCTGGCCGGCGTGCAGATCGACCGTCATCACCCGGTCGACGCCGGCGCGCTCGATCAGGTTGGCGACGAGCTTGGCCGAGATGGGCGTGCGCGGGCCCGGCCTGCGGTCCTGCCGCGCGTAGCCGAAGTAGGGCATGACCGCGGTGATGCGCCGCGCCATCGAGCGCTTCAGCGCATCGACCAGGATCAGCAGCTCCATCAGGTTGTCGTTGGCGGGAAACGAGGTCGACTGCAGGACGTAGACGTCCTCGCCGCGCATGTTCTCCTGCACCTCCACGAACACTTCCATGTCCGCAAAGCGCCTGACCACGCCCTTCGCCAGGGGAATCTTGAGAATGGCGGATATGGCTTCCGCCAGCGGGCGGTTGCTGTTGCCGGCCACAACCTTGATCGGCGGCGCTTCCTTCTTTCGGCTCGCGTCTCGCGTATCGAAGGGCATCGACGGCACTCCGCTCACATCTGCGCGCCTTCTAGCAAGCGGCGCCGCGCCTTGTAAACGGGCGGCACCAAGTCATGCGCCCACAAAGGCAAACGGCCCGCCGTCCCCGGTGCGGGAGCTGCGGGCCGTCGGCAATTTTCGCCCTTTAGTTGACGGCCTTCGGCTGCGGCAGCAGCTTGACGATGCCCTGGGCGGCGGCCCCCGCAGCCTGCTCTGCCGTCTTGCCCCATTGGCCGTCGAGCGAGCCTTGCGGGATCTCGTTGCGCTGCGACACGGTGCCGAGCTTCTTGCCCTTCGGATCGCGCACCAGCCACTCGATGTGGATCGGCTGCTTGCCTTCCTTCACCTCGCCCAGCGTGACCGAGCCTTCGACGCGGTAGGAGGCGGCCGTAGCCTTGTCGGCAACCGTCACGCCCTTGTTGGCGAGCTCGCGCTGGATGGCGGCGGTGAGAGAGGCGCTGCCGTCGCCCGGTGCGCCGGTCACCGAGGGCACGACGGCGGTCACGGCGCCCTCGCGGCCGATGCTGGCGGTCGTTGGGGCGGGCCTTCCCGGCGGGGCCGCTGCGGCGGCGGTCGCCGGACTGGCGCCGGCCGCGACTGGAGCAGGATGCGCACCTACACTCGCCGCCGGTTTCGCCGCCATGCTGGTGGAGGCCACGGCTGCCTGGCTGCTCTGGCTCTGCAGCCAGCTGACGAACGAGCTGGCCGCCTTGCCGGCGATGCTCTGCGCCACCTGCGGTGTCACTGCCGCCCAGGGGTCCTTGGAAGCGTGCGCGGATATGACTTCCTCGCCGGTGATACGGTGCACGCGCTTGCTTTGTTCCTTTTGTTCCTTTTGTTCCCTGTTGTCGGTGACGTCCCAAATATAGGAGACCTTGATGGAGGTCTTCTCCTTGGCCGCGACGATGTAGCCACGCAACGTGTAGTCGACCCGCTCCTCTTTGGAGGCGACCACGGAGACGCGCTGCTTCTCGACCGCGCTCTGGAACTCCTGCTGGATCTGCTTGGCGATGGCGTCCGGCGCGCCGATGATCGGCGCCACCGCCACTTTGGCGAGCGGCGGCTGCGTTGGCGATGGTCTGGTCGTAGCAGCAGTTTCCGGCGTGGCAGTGCTGTTCGAGCCGAACAGCGAAGTGCTGGTCTCGCAGGCAGCCAGGCCGAGGCCTGTCAGCCCCATGACGACGGCGAGCGCCAACCTTTGGTGCCAGCGCCGCGCCGCAGCAGCGTCCATGGTGGTCACAGTGTCCCCCTTCTGGAATATATCCCGCTGAATGCCGGCTGCCGTCGTACGAACCCTGCGGCGGGTGATTCTACGGCCGGTACCCCAGCGGATTCCCTAATTGCAGACACTCTCGGCGTCCAGTTTCAGACAGGGGAAAACTCCGCACATGCTCGATGCGCGCAGCTCCGAATGCTCCAAAGTTGTGGAAAACCGAGGCTAAGTCAAGACGATGGCGGATATTTGGCGGCCGTAATCGGGCTCCTTGCGTGTCTGCGAGCGACGATAACTGAAGAAATCATCGGCGCGAGCATAGGTGCAGGGAACCGGCCGGGGGACGCTGCCGACACCGGCTTGCGCGAGCCGGTGTGCGGCATAGCCCGCCAAGTCGAAATGTGGCCGGGCATCAGGGGCTTGCCGCACGAAGAAGCGGGCATTTTCGGCGTCCTGCCGGAGGAACTCCTGCTCGAAATCCCACCCCACCTCGTAGGCTGGCTGGCCGATGCAGGGACCGACGGCCGCCTGGATGTGCTGCCTGTTGGCGCCGAGCTTTTCCATCGCCGCCAGCGTCGCCTCCAGCACGCCGCTCTCGGCGCCGCGCCAGCCCGCATGCGCCGCGCCGATCACCCCGGCTTGGCTGTCGGCGAACAGCACAGGCGCGCAGTCGGCAGTCAGGACGCCGAGTGCCAGGCCTCGCTCCGCCGTGACCATGGCATCGGCGCGCGGCCGCTCTTCCACGCTCCAAGGCCGCTCGACGATGACGGCCGTGGCGCTGTGGACCTGATGCGCCGTGATCAGGCTGCACGCGGTCAGGAACGTGGCCACGCGCGCGCGGTTCTCGCCCACAGCGGCCGGGTCGTCCTTGGAGCCCAGACCGCAATTGAGGCTCGCGTAGTCGCCTTGCGACACGCCGCCGTGACGCGTGAAGAACCCGTGCGCGATGCCGGGCAGAGCAGCGAGAGTGTCGGCCGTGAGGGGCTTCAGCATCGGGCGTCTTCTAGACGAAGGGCGGCGGGCGCGGAAGACCGCTCGAGCATAGAGCAAGCACCTTGAACAGCCCGCCCATGCCCGTGGGCGAGGCCAAGCGCTGCACCCCTGCCTCGATGGCGCTCGCCTGCTTGGGATTGGCAGCCATCAGCCGCGCCGCACGCTCGACGATGCCGAGCCGGCCCAGGAATTCGGCCTGGGTCATCGGCCCATGCGCCGCGAGCCCAACCGCGCGTGCTTTTCGCGCGAGGTGCGCGAACTGGACGTGGGCCGTGAGGTCGGCGCTGCCCGGCGCGCTGAGCGGGTCGACATAGGCATGCCGGCGCACGGCCTGCAGCGTGTCGCCATGGGCCGGCTCGGCCGGACCGTAGTCGATGAAGAGCGCGACGTGTGGCGCCTTGCGCCGCGCCAGCTGATCGATGATCTCGTCCTCGCCGGCGCGCAGCTCGAGGATGGCACCCTGCGCCGACGGCTCTGCAGGCGCCTCCCCGGCGCATTCGACCATGGGCCCAGCCGCAAGCCGCAGGGCTCCTTGCCCATCGACCTCGACGACCCGCTCGCGCCAGGCACCGTCAAGAAACACCAGCTGCCGGATGGGCAGCGCATCCAGGAACTCGTTGGCGATGACGATGGCGGGGCCCTCGGGCACCTCACTCAACGACCCGTGCCACGTGACGTCATCCCCCCGCAGCGTTTGCCGCTGCGTCTCGCGCAGCGGCCCGCTGACCTCAATCAGGTGCACGTCGATCGCATCGAGGAAATCCGGCACCGCCCTCCCCGCGCGCAGGGCATCGCGCATCAGCGTGCCGCGGCCCGGTCCCAGCTCGATGAGACGCAGCGGCGCCGGCTGCCCCATGCTCTGCCACACGACCGCGCACCACAGGCCGATCAGCTCGCCGAACACCTGGCTGATCTCGGGAGCCGTAATAAAGTCGCCGCCGGTGCCGATGCTGCCGGCCCGCTGCCAGTAGCCGTGCTGCGGGTGGGCCAGGCAGGTGCGCATGAGCTCGTCGACCGCCATCGGGCCGTCGCGCCGGATGCGCAAGCGCAACGCCTCGAGCAGCGCGGTGTCGCCGTTGTCAGCCCGAGCGTTGGACATCGGCCGATGCCGGAACGCGCCTGCCGGCCGCGCGGATCGTCCAGATGCCGGCCAGCACCATGGGCAGGGAATAGAGGATGCCGGCGCTGAGCGGGCCGACCAGGAAATCCGGCTCGCGGAACAGCTCGCAGAACGAGCGCGCCACGCCGTAGCCGATCAGGAAGCTGCCCGCAACGACGCCCGGCCTGCGCAACGCCAGCCTGGAGTGCGTGAGCCACCACAGCACGGCAAACAGCACCAGGCCTTCGAACAAGGCCTCGTAGAGCTGGCTCGGATGGCGCGGCATCGGCCCCGCGCCGGGGAACACCATCGCCCACGGCACGTCGCTCGGCCGGCCCCACAGCTCGGCATTGGTGAAGTTGGCCACCCTCCCGAAGAACAAGCCCATCGGTGTGGCCGCCGCGCACAGGTCGAGCGCGCTCCAGGCGTCGGCGCCGACGCGCCGCGCGAACAGCACGATGGCGATGATCGAGCCGATCAGGCCGCCGTGGAACGCCATCCCCCCTTTCCACACGGCCGGAATCTCCAGGGGGTTGTGCAGGTAGTAGCCGGGCTCATAGAAGAAGACGTTGCCGAGGCGGCCGCCGATCAGCACCCCGAGCGTCATGAACAGCAGCAGGTCGTCGGCCTTCTCGGGCGCGAACGGGCGCCTCTCGCCCGGCCACAGCCGGTCCTGCCGCAGCAGCCGCTTGATATAGAACCACCCGAGCAGCAGGCCCGCCATGTAGGCGAGGCCGTACCACTTGACCGCCAGCGGCCCGAGCCGGAGGGCCACGGGATCCATGGCGGGGTAGGGGATGGCGAATAGGCCCATGGCCCGCACCTACCGGCAGCGCCGATGCCCTGTCAAGGCTGCCGGGCCCGCTTGCGCTTGATGCGCGTTGCGACCGTCACCATAGTAGCTGTTGGAGAGGTGCGCGCATGACCCAGACCAACAATCGCTTTCTCGACGAGCTTGCCAGGCTCATGACCGATGCGGCCGGCGCCGCGCAAGGCATGCGCCGCGATTTCGAGACCATGATGAAGGCGCAGGGCGAGCGCATCCTGCGCGACATGGACGTGGTGCAGCGCGAGGAGTTCGAGGCGGTCAAGGAGATGGCGGCCAAGGCGCGCGACGACAACGAGCAGCTCACCGCCCGCGTCGCCGCCCTCGAAGCCGAGATCGCCGCGCTGAAAGCGAAGGCCTGAACCAGGCTCCCTCCGCCTATCCCTTGCGCCCGAACAGGCGCGCCAGGAACCCCAGATCGCGCGGCTCCTCTGACGCCGGTGCCGTCGCCGCGGAAGCAGAGGCTGACGCGCTCCCCGGTTCCGTCGCCGATCTCGCCGGCGCTTCGACCGGCCAGCGCGACGGCACCTTGCCGAGGGCGGAGAGAATCCGCTCGGGCGTGAAGGGCTGGGCGAACACCTTGGCACCGAAGGGCCGCAGCGCATCGTTGATGGCATTCATGACGGCAGCGGGAGCGCCCGCCGTGCCGGCCTCGCCCGCACCCTTGGCGCCGAGCAGCGACTCTTTGGTCGGCGTCTCGACGTGGCCGACCTCGATGTCGGGCATCTCGGCCGCCATCGGCACCAGGTAGTCCGCCAGCGAGCCGACCAGCAGCTGGCCCTCGGGCGAGTAGACGCAATGCTCGTAGAGCGCGCCGCCGAGGCCCTGCACGATGCCGCCGCGCACCTGCTCGTCGACCAGCAATGGATTGATAATTCGGCCGCAGTCCTCCACACACCAGTGCTTCAAGAGCGTGACCACGCCGGTGTCGACGTCGACCTCGAGCCAGCAGGCCTGCACGCCGTTGGTGAAGGCGAATGGGTAGGCCTTGGTGATGAAGTGGCGCGTCTGCATCAGCTCGCGCGGCAGGTCGGGTGGGAGCGTGTCGCCGCGGAAGTAGACGATGCGCGCCAGCTCGGCGAGCGGCATGCGCGATTGCCCGCTCTTCCTCTCGATGATCTCGCCGTTGACGAGGTCGAGGGCGTCGGGCGACGCTTGCAACATGGCGCCGGCAACCCTGAGCGTCGCCTCCTTCACCGCCAGGCCCGCCTGCAGGGCCGATTCGCCGCCGATGCCGGCGCCGCGGCAGGCCCAGGTGCCGCCGCCATAGGGCGTGGTCAGCGTGTCGCCGGTGAGGACGCGCACCTCGCCGATCGGCACGCCGACCGCCTCGGCCACGATCTGGCGGATGATGGCTTCCGTGCCCTGACCCTGCTCGGTGACGCCGGTGGCCGCCATCACCGAGCCGTCGGGATCGATGCGCACCGTGCAGCCGTCCTGCGCCGAGATGCGCGCCCCGCCGATGCCGTACATGAAGGGGCTGGGGTTGGTGAGCTCGATGAAGCTGGCAAAGCCGATGCCGCGGTGGATGCCCTTGGCGCGCAGCCGCTCCTGCTCGGCGCGCAGGCCCTGGTAGTCGATCATGCCGAGCAGCGTATCGAGCGACTTGATGTGGGAGAGGCCTTCGAACTTCATGCCGGCGGGCGAGGTGCGCGGGTAGGTGTCGTCGCGCATCAGGTTGCGGCGGCGGAGCTCGACCGGGTCGAGCCCGAGCGCCTCGGCGGCGAGATCGACGAGGCCTTCGGTCACCGCGGTGGCGATCGGGTGGCCGACGGCGCGGTATTGGCAGGTCGGCGTCTTGTTCTGCAGCACCACCGTGGTCTTGGCGCGGAAGTTGGCGAAATCGTAGGGCCCGCCCACCAGGTTCACGACCTGGTTGCCCTCGACCGCGCTGGTGCGGGGATAGACCGAATAGGGGCCGATGCCCGTGAGGTCGTCGATGTCGATGGCGGTGATGCGCCCCTCGGCATCGACGGCCATGCGCCCCTTGATGCGGTGGTCGCGGGCGTGGATGTCGGTCGAGAAGCTCTCCAGCCGGTCGGCGATGAACTTGACCGGCCGGCCCATGATCCGGGCTATGGCGGCGACCGCCACCTCGTCGGGGTAGACGTGCACCTTGATGCCGTAGCTGCCGCCGACGTCGGTGCAGATCACGCGCACGTCGCCTTCCGGCAGCCGCATGTGCTTGGCGAACACGCCTTGCATCATGTGCGGCGCCTGCGTGGAGTGATAGACGGTGAGCTTGGCGGAGGCACGGTTGTAGTCGGCCAGGATCGAGCGCGGCTCCAGCGTCACGCCCGTGTGCCGGCCGCTGTGGAAGGTGGCTTCCACCACCTTGTGCGCGCTCCTGAAGGCGTCGTCGATCTTGCCGCTCTCGTTGACGCGCTGGAAGCAGAGGTTGTCGCCGAGCTCGGGGTGGATCACCGGCGTCGAGGACGCCAGCGCGGTCTCCATGTCGACGGCGGCGGGCAGCGGCTCGTAGTCGACCCACACGCCGGCGAGCGCATCCTCGGCAACGCCGCGGCTCTCTGCCACCACCGCCGCCACCGCCTCGCCGGCCCAGGTTGCGCGCGCGAGCGGCAGGGGCAGCTGCGGCGCCGATTTCATGCCCTTCAGATGCGCCAGCGTGGCGACCCAGGGCTCGCAATGGGCGGCAAGGTCCGCCCCGGTGAACACGCGCAGCACGCCCGGCACCTCGAGCGCATCGGCGCCGTCGATCCTGAGGATCTTGGCGTGCGCATGCGGGCTCCGCACGAACGCCGCGTGCACCATGCGCGGCAGGACGATATCGTCGACGTATTGGCCGCGCCCCTCGACCAGCTTCTTCGCGTTCGGCCGCGGCACCGACTTGCCGATGTAGGAGTTGGGCCGGTCGACGGACCTCGGATCGATCACCTGGTTCACGCGCCGGCCTTTCCGCTGCGCTGGCGCGCAACCGTTTCAACGGCATCGACGATGGCGTGATAGCCGGTGCAGCGGCAGTAGTTGCCGGACAGATACTCGCGGATCTCCTCGCGCGTCGGCTGCGCATTGCTCTTCAGCAGCGCTGCCGCCGTGAGCAGCATGCCGGGCGTGCAGTAGCCGCACTGGCAAGCGTTGCGGGCGACGAAGGCCTCCTGCAGGTCGCGGATCTCGCCCGTGTCGGACACGCCCTCGATGGTCTCGACCGTTGCGCCGTCGAGCGCGGCCGCGAGCACCAGGCAGCCGCGCACGATGTTGCCATCGACGCGCACCGTGCACGCCCCGCACACGCCGTGCTCGCAGCCGGTGTGCGAGCCCATCAGGCCGAGGTCGAGACGCAGGAAGTCGATGAGATGCCGGCGCGCCTCGACGCGGCGGGAGACGCGCTCGCCGTTGACGGTGAGCGAGATGTCGATGTCGCTGCTCATGCCGCGCGCGCCTCTTGCGTGCCCGTCATGCGTATCAGCGCGCGCGCCAGCAGCACGCGGGCGAGGTGGCGCTTCATGGCGGGGCTGCCGTGCAGATCGGCGGGTGGATCAAGGTCGGTGGCGAGGGCAGCCTGCGCTGCGGCGATCGTCTCGGGCGTCGGCGGCTTGCCGGCGATCGCCGCCATCGCCGCCTTGGCGAGCACCGGCGATTCACCCACGCCGAAAAAGACCAGGCGCGGATCGGCGAGTGCACCCCCGTTGATCTGCGCCCTCGCCGCCACGCCAGCCATGGCATAGTCGCCGCAGCGGCGCGCCAGCTCCAGGATCACGCCGCGCTCCGCCGGCTTGGCGGCGGGGAACTCGATGGCGGCGATCAGCTCGTGCTCGGCCAGCGCCGTCGCATAGAGGCCGGTGAAGAACTGCGCTGCCGGAATGCGCCGCTCGCCCGAGGCGCTGCGGGCGATGATGGCCGCCTCGAGAGCGACGCAGCAGGCCGGCAGCTCGGCGGCCGGGTCGGCGAAGGCGAGGGAGCCGCCGATGGTGCCGCGGTTGCGGATCGCCGGATGGGCGATCAGCGGCACGGCCTCAGCGACGAGCGGCACGTGCTGCCGGATCATCTCGCTGGCGCCAAGCTCGGCGTGCGTCGTCAGCGCGCCGACGCGGATCGCATCGCCGACCTGCGAGATGCCCCTGAGCTCGGCCACGCGCGCGATGTCGATCAGCGTGCCGGGATCGGACAGCCGGAAGGCAAGGCTGGCGAGCAGCGTCTGCCCGCCGGCCAGCAGCTTCGCCTCCGGGCCCGCCGCCCTCCACAGCGGGAACACATCGGCCAGCGAAGCCGCCCGGACATACGCGAACGGCGGCGCCTTCATGGCTTGCGACCCTCCCTGCCGACGCGCCTTATCCAGCGTCGCGCCTTCAGGGCAGTCTATGGGTCGCTCCTGGGGTGTTCAAGGGACCACGCAGCGCCACGAGTTGGCACCGCCTTCTTGCGCCGTCTGAGCAAGCCAGGCGCGGCTGAGGTGCCAACTCGTTCGGCGCGTCTAGCTAATTAGGAACGGCGGCGGTCCCATTGGCGTTGCCGCACACCCAACCGACGGCGGCAAATGCCGGCTGCCGCTGCAACTATCGTCCCGCTTGCCGCCGCAAAGGACGGCTCGACTCGGCGGTCGGAGGATGTGCCATGTGGCGAGTCGTTCCTTCTGTGCCACTGCCCTGGATGGCCGCAGTCGCGGTGAGCCTCGCGCTGCTCAGCGGGTGCGCGCTCGCTGGTGAGCTCGAGGGTGCGGCCGGGCTGCAGTTGACGGTCAGCGAACCGACGCAACAACGGCCTTCTCCTGCGGTGGCCTCTGTGCCCCAGGAGCCCGAGTGGGTGGTCCGTCAATGCCGTCCGCCCAAGAGCCTGTGCGGCCTGACCGTCAAGGAGCTGGAGCAGGGCGGGTTCCTCGATTTCCGGGCGAGCGCCGTGGACGGGGGCGCTGGGCTCCGGCTGCTGAGCCCGTTCGCCGTGACGCGCATCGAACCGCTCGATCGCGGCCGCTGCCCGGCCAAGCTGTGCGCGGCACATGTGGCGCTGGCCGGGCTGCTGGAGCAGCTCCTGCGCGAGGGCTACTACACGCAAAGCGTCGCCCTGCTGCCGGGCAGCGCCATCGTCACGCTGCGGACCGAGCGCATCGACCGGACCCTCAAGGTGTTGAAAGGCAGCTGCCGATTCAATCTCGTTGCGAGATGCGCGGACCTCGATACGTGGCTGCAGGAGGACAAGAAGTCGGGCGGGCCCTGCGGCTTTGCGCAGACCCGCGTGTTTGTTGCGGCGGCGACGGCGCCCGCGTTCGTCGGCGCGGCGAGCTTCACGCCGCTGGGGGCCACGCCGGTGTTGGGGGCCGAGGCGTTGCGCTCCGCGTCCTTCGATGCAGGTGCCGTCAAGGTCTACGAGCTCGTCTACGTGCACAAGATCTGCCGCAACGAGATGGCACTCGTCCGCAACGGTTGACGCTCATCGCGCGCCAGCCGACAAGAGGCCATGAGCAAGCGGGTCTTCGATACCATCGTGATCGGTGCCGGCGGCATGGGCTCGGCGGCGATCTACGAGCTGGCGCGGCGCGGCCGGCGCGTGCTGGGCCTGGAGCAGTTCACGATCCCGCACGAGCTAGGATCTTCCGCGGGGTCGACCCGCATCTTCCGCTTCGCCTACTTCGAGCACCCGAGCTATGTGCCGCTGATGCGCCTCGCCTTCGAGCGCTGGCGGGCGCTGGAGCGCGACTTCGGCGAGACGCTGGTCACTGTCACCGGCGGTCTCGATCTGGGGCTGCCCTCGAGCCGCGTCATACGCGGAGCCAAGGCGGCCTGCCGGGCGCACCGGCTGGCCCACGAGCTGCTCGATGCCAGCGCGCTCGCGCGGCGGTTTCCGGCATGGCGGGTGCCGCCCGAGTTCGAAGCGGTCTACCAGCCGGAGGCTGGCTTCCTGCCAGCCGACCGGGCCATCGTCGCGCACGTGACGCTGGCGCGGAAGCTCGGCGCCGACGTGCGCGAGAACGAGGCCGTGCGCAGCTGGAGTGCCGGCGCCGATCGCATCACGGTCGTGACCGCGGCAGGCACGTACGAGGCGGGCTCCCTGGTCTTGGCGGCGGGCGCCTGGACGTCCAGGCTGCTGCCGCGATTGAACGGCTTGGCGGTGCCGGAGCGGCAGGTGGTCGGGTGGTTCGAGACTGCGGGCCCGCATTTCGCGCTCGGCGCGTTCCCGGTGTTCATTTTCGAATGCCCGGAGATGGGGACCTTCTACGGCTTTCCCGAGCGCGGCAGCGAAGGCTTCAAGATCGGCAAGTTCCACCACCGCTTGCAGACGGTCGATCCCGACACGATCGAGCGGCGCGTTGGGCCGGAGGACGTGGGCGTCCTCACCGGCTTCGGGCGCTATCTGTCGAGCGCCATGGGGGAGCCGATCGGCTTGAAGACCTGCATGTTCGTCAACTCGCCCGACGAGCACTTCATCATCGATGTCTTGCCCGAGCAGCCGAACGTCGTGATCGCCGCCGGCTTCTCGGGGCACGGCTTCAAGTTCTGCTCCGGCGTCGGCGAGATCCTCGCCGACCTGGCGATGGGCGGCACAACCCCGCACGACACGGGTCTTTTCAGGCTGTCGCGGCCCGACCTCGCCCGCGCGAATTGACCTGCCGCGGCGCCGGGTGTTCGATGCCTGCCCGATTCCCGCAACAGAGCGATGCGAGCTTGTCCATGACCAACGCAGCGGAAGACCCCATCGTCATCGTCGGCATGGCCCGCACGGCCATCGGCGGGTTCCAGGGCGTGTTCGCCCCGCTGACGGCACCGCAACTCGGCAGCGCCGCCATCAAGGCTGCGGTGGAGCGCGCCGGCATCAAAGCGGACGATGTGAGCGAAGCGCTGATGGGCTGCGTGCTGCCGGCTGGCCAAGGCCAGGCACCGGCGCGGCAGGCGGCGCTGGGCGCGGGCTTGCCGAACTCGGTGCCCTGCACCACCGTCAACAAGATGTGCGGCTCCGGCATGAAGACGGTGATGATGGCCTACGACGCGCTGCACGCGCGTCCCAAGGACGTCATCGTTGCCGGCGGTATGGAGAGCATGACCAACGCGCCCTACCTGCTGCCCAAGATGCGCGCCGGCGCCCGGCTCGGCCACGCCGAGGTCAAGGACCACATGTTCCTCGACGGATTGGAGGATGCCTACGACAAGGGCCGCCTGATGGGCACCTACGCCGAGGACACGGCGCAGCATTACCAGTTCACGCGCGAGGCCCAGGATGCGTTTGCGGTGGAGAGCCTCAAGCGCTCCAAGACGGCCAACGAGGACGGCTCGTTCGCCAAGGAGATCGTGGCCGTGGCGGTGAAGGCGCGTGCCGGCACGAGCGAGG
>ORMF012219890.1_pt1 | contig 12820 bp, 10 predicted proteins | sample 1779871 | NCBI WGS metagenome assembly ORMF01 (sample SAMEA104232316, study PRJEB22302) | groundwater metagenome | biome: forest; feature: aquifer; material: groundwater | place: USA | collected 2011-08-07 | depth 5.4 m | reverse complement strand
TCGCCCCGCCATAGAGTCGTCGTCACCGGCCTCGGCGTTGTAACCGCTGCAGGTTGCGGAGTGGCCGCAGTGTGGGACGCGCTGCGCGCGGGCCGCAGCGGTTTGGGGCCGCTGACACTTTTCGCTTCTCCGCGTCATGACCGGCATCCGGTGGGCCAGGTGTGCGTGGACGTGGATTCTCTCGCTGGCCCGGTGCGCGGTTCGCGTTCCGACAAACTCGCGTGGATTGCTGTCCAGGAAGCGATAGAGCAGGCGGGACTGGAACCCCGGCTTCGCTCCGTTCCGCCCGAGCGCGTCGGCATATCCCTCGGCTCCACGGTCGCGGGCATGTTGGGAACAGAGGAAGTTCTGCGCCACTTGCTGCGCGAAGGACGGCAACGCTTCGGCCCGCTCCGCTTTCACGAATGTGCGTCGGCCACTGAACTGTGCGCGCGGTTGCTCGGAGCGCGCGGGCCGTGCCTCACTTTTTCAACGGCGTGTTCGGCGGGTGCGATGGCCATCGCGGCGGCGGCGGAAATGATTGAGAGCGGCGAGGCCGACGTGATGATTGCCGGCGGCGCGGATTCGTTGTCGCGACTGACGCTAAACGGTTTTGGGTCGCTGCTCCTGCTGGATCCCAATGGCTGCCGGCCTTTCGATGCCGGCCGCACCGGCATCAGTTTGGGCGAAGGCGCCGGGATGCTCGTGCTGGAAGCGGAGGCCACGGCGCAGGCGCGCGGCGCGAAAATCCTGGGCCGACTATCGGGCTGGGGCGCGAGTTGCGATGCGAGTCACGCCACCGCGCCGCATCCTGAAGGCGACGGCGCACTCGCGGCGATGCGGCTGGCACTTGAGCGCAGCGGTCTGCCACCCGACAGCATCAACTACGTGAGCGTTCACGGCACCGGCACGCCGGACAACGACTCAATGGAAGCGAAAGCCTTGCGGCGTTTGTTTGGTGCCCGGGTGCCGCCATTCTCATCGGTGAAGCGATTCTTCGGCCACACGCTGGCAGCGAGCGGCGCCATCAAAGCAGTCGTCTGCCTCCAGGCGCTTCAAGAGCAAGCCGTTCCAGCCAGTCTCGGCTGCAACACCGCCGACCCGAAGATCGGCTTGGAGCCGGTGCGCCAATTTCGCGGGCAAGCGCTTGAACACGTCTTGAGCAATTCGTTCGGCTTCGGCGGGAACAACGCGGCGCTGGTGTTTTCGCATCCTGATTTCCCTGGTAGCAGCCGACGTAAGGAGGCTCACTTCAAATCTGAAATTAGTCAGAGCCTCCTTACGTCGGCTGCTACCCGGAAATTGGAATGTGCGCCCGTTCGCCTCGCCGTGTTGAGCGCGGGCGTGGTGAGCGCAGCGGGAAATTCGTTGGAAGAAATCGGGCGGACATTCCGTGACGGTGGCGCGGTGCTGGTCGCAACGGAATTGCGGGCGCCGCTGCGGGGCGGGCCAGTTCCCACGTATGCGTGCGGCGAATTTGGCGCCACCGAGATGATTCTTCCGGCCCGGCGACGGAAGTTGGGCCGGCTGCAACAGATGGTGCTCGTGGCCGCGCGGCGCAGTCTGGCGGAAGGTGGATTGCCCCCGTTGCCGGCCGAACGCACGAGCGTTGCGGTTGGCACCGGCCTGGGCTGTTTGAATGAGACGGCGCTGTTTGTGGAGAACATGCTGCTCAACGAGGAACGCGCGCCGCTGCCGACGCGCTTCACCAATTCGGTTCACAACGCCTGCGCCTCGAACCTGGCCATCGAACTTGGATTGAAAGGGCTGAACTCCACACTCACGCACCGGGAGATTTCGTTTGAAGCGGCGCTGTGGCAGAGCGCGCGAGAAATCAACCTGGGCCGCGCCGACTTCGCGCTGGTCGGCGGCGCGGACGAATTGAATTCGTATGTGCTCACGGCTGGCGCGCGCTGGGGTTGGTGGGATGCCGCCACGCCCGCGCTTCGCCCGTTCGCCGGCAATTTGCACAAAAGGCAGCGGCCTCTGCCGGGCGAAGGTGCCGCCACGTTTGTATTCGCCGACGCCGGCAAAGCCTCGAACGCGCTGGCACAGGTGACGGCGATCCGGCTGGGGCGGTTTGCAGTGTTGCCCGACGGTGGCATTGACGCGGTGGCTGAAGCCGAGTGGATTTGTGAGACGTTGAAGCGCAGCGGTCTTTCACTCTCACAGATTGACGCGATGTTGTGCGGCGCGAACGGCTGGCAGCCACTGGACCAGATGTATCTCGCGGTCGCAAACCGCCTCGCGCAACTGGCGGGCCGGACAATTCCGTGCGGCGCTTACAAGCACGGCTGCGGCGAATATTACGGCGCTTCGGCGTTCGGACTGTTCACGGCAGTTGGTCTGGTGCGCGGGGAAATATTATTCACACACTGCCATCCAACTGCGGGCGAATCAGCGTCAGGACCGCGTCCGCCACGCAATGTGTTGCTTTACACCCTCAGTCCCGGCGGTTGCCGGGCGATGTGCTGCGTATGCGCCTGACCCGATTCCATTGGATTCTGGGGGCAACGCTGTTGGCGGCGTCGCTGATTCTTGCGACGTGCTCTGGCGCACTCTGCCTGCTTTGGCTTTCCCTGTTGTTCGGCGTTTCTGGAACGTGCATCGGCCTGGGAGTTTCCTTTCCGCAATGGCAGCTTTTCGGCGAAAGCCTTTGTCAGGTCCAAACGAAACGGAAACTCGTCGCACTGACCTTCGACGACGGGCCCGATCCTCAAAGCACGCCCGCGTTGCTCGATTTGCTGGCCGAGCGGAACGTTCGCGCGACGTTCTTTTGTATCGGCAAAAGGGTGGCCCGACATGTGGAGCTGGCGCAACGAATCGTGGCGGAGGGGCACACAGTCGAAAACCACTCGCACCGCCACAAGCGTTGGACGAATCTGCTCCCGGAGGCGCAACTTCAAGCAGACCTCGCGGAGGCGCAGGAGGTAATTCATCAGGTCACGGACCGGACGCCGGCCTGGTTTCGGCCGCCGATGGGAATGACCAATCCGCGAGTGTTTCGCGTCACGCGCAAGCTGGGTCTGCGGATGGCCGGCTACACGGCGCGTGGACTGGACTTGCGGGCGGACGGGCCGGAACGGATTATCGCGCGGTTGCGACGCGGGTTGCGGCCCGGCGCGATTCTGTTGTTGCACGACGGCGGCGTGCCGCGCGCGCGATTGACGGCTACAGTGACGGCGCTCTTGAACATGCTTCAAGCCGAAGGCTATCGTTGTGTGCGGCTCGACGAATTGGTTCTGGCGAGGGAACAATCATGAAACGACTTTTGACAAAGAGCTCCGGCATTCAGACGAACTGGATTTGGCTGTTTGCCCTTGGGCTGCTCACCGCGATCACGGCAATGGCCGAACCGACCAATGCGCCGGCTTTTTCGTTGGAGGAAGTCAGCCGCGCGATGGGAAAGGCAAAAACGGTTTTCACCCGCTTTGTTCAAGAGCGGCATCTGTCACTCTTCAACGAGCCGCTGAGGTCGGAAGGCGTCCTTTGTTTTGAGAAACCGGGGCGCGTCCGGTGGGAAATCACCAGCCCCTACAAATCCATTTTGGTTTCGGACGGTTCGGGCGTGAGCCAGTTCGAGTGGATGGATGAGAAGTGGAAGAAGCTCGACGCCGGACTCGCCAGCGCGATGCAAGCTGTGATCGCGCAGATCGCCGCAGTGATGGAGGGCCGTTATGCGAGTGAAAGCCGGGATTACATCGTTTCGCTGGCCGCCAACCCGGACGGGCCGGTCATCACGCTCGTTCCGCGCAATGAGACGATGCGGAAAATGATGCAGGCCATCGAGGTTCATCTGGCGGCGGACCTGAAAGGCACGCGCCGGATTGTGCTGCGGGAAACCGGCGGGGATTTCACAGACATCCGCTTCAGCGAACAGGTCATTGGTCTTGAATTGCCGGTGCGGACGTTCGACCGGAATGCGCCTTTGGCGCTGGCGGACATCGTTCAAGCCGCCGGGAAAAGCAAAGCGCAGCACTGAATGCCGAAAGTGATTTTAATGTTGCAAGCGAGAGCCAGTTTGGCCGCTGGGTTGTTCGCTTTTGCTTTCCTGTTATCCGGTTGCGTTTCGCGATGCCATTACCAGGTCCTTCCATTGGATGGAACGCTGGCACAGGACTTCAAACTGACGGCGCATGAAAATCTGGCTGGCTTGTTCCCACCGCAGTATCGCTCCGTGCAACGCGCCGTCATTACGGTGAGCCGCAAGCAGTTCACCTGTGATGGCGTGCTCGAAGTATCAACGAATGACAGTTGGAATCTCGCCATCGTGAGCAATTTGGGGGTGGTGACCGGGGTGCGTGTCAATCGGGATGGCTCCAGTGAAGCGGTCAAGGTGACGCCCTTGTTCCGCGAATCTTGGGCGCGGCAATTTGTGGCGAATGACGTGCGTCGGCTGTTCGTGCCGCCACCGGAATTCATTTCCGCCGGACGGTTGGATGACGGGCGGATGGTTTGTGAAACGGCGGTGGAATCCGATGGTGCGGTGGCGCGTTACATTTTCAGCGCCGACGGACAACGATGGCAGGAACTGGAAGTTTTGCGCGGCGGTCACCGGGAGTATCACGCCTTGCTGCGTGGTTATCGCACGTTTGCCGGACACGCGCGTGAAGTGCCGGCGGAAATGGAAGTGCGGGCAAAAAAATATCAGCTTCATTTGCGCTTGGTTCAACTTGACGTGAAGAGGCAACCCGCTCCGGGGGCCGCACGATGAGCCAACCCCAGGGAAAACCTCGCCGTTGGTTGCGCCGGTTGTCGTGGGCTGCCGGAATTCTGGTTGCACTGCTGCTGCTGACGTATTTGGTCATGCTGGGGTTGATGCACCGTTGGGTGGCGCGTCCTCCACAACTCGCCCAGGAGCCGGCGCTGATTCGCGAGTCCGCGAAAACCCAGGGCGAACGGGTTTATCTGGGACGCAACTGGTTTGAGCGGCGCGATGGTTTGCCGGTGCTGTATTTGACGGGAACGCCGTTTGAGATGGGCTACGCCAACGGCGTGCTGACGGAGAAGTTCATTCACCGGCAGGAAGACACGGTTCTCGATTTGGTCCATCACGTGGCGCCGTATCAATGGACGCAGTTTGTTCTGAAGTTTTTGGTTGCTTACAAAAACCGTCATTTGTCCGCCGCAATCCCGGAACCTTTGCGGATGGAAATCTTTGGGCTGAGCCGCGGCTGTCCGGATGCGCATCCAAAGGAAGGTCCGTTTTACCATCGCATCCTGAACTACCATGCGGCCCAGGATATTTCCTACATGCTGATGAACAGCCCGCTGATTCGCGGCGGCTGCACGGCCTTTGGCGCGTGGGGGCCGATGACGCGCGACGGACATCTGTTGCTGGGGCGCAATTTTGATTGGGAAGCCGCACCGGTGTTCGACGAAGACCGCATCCTCATCATCTGCGAACCCGACGAGGGCATTCCGTTCATCTCACTGGCGTGGTCCGGCATGGCGGGTTGCGTCTCGGCGATGAACCGCGCCGGGCTGGCCGTGACGGTCAACGGAGCGCCATCGCAATTGCCCGCCGACACCGGAGCGCCGACGTGCATCGTGGCCCGTGACGTGGTGCAGCACGCGGCGAACATCGCGGAGGCGGTGGAAATCATCCGGCGGTATCGGGTCTTTGTGTCGGCGCAATTTCTGGTCGGCAGCCGCAAGGACGGGCGTTTCGTGGTGGTGGAAAAGACGCCGGAACAAACCATTGTCCGCGAACCCTCCGACGCCGGGTTCACCGTTTGCGCGAACCATTACATGACGGCGGTACTTACGAACGAACCGATCAACCTGAAGTATCTGGCCGCCGATACTTCGCTGCCGCGCTACGAACGGATGGCTGAGTTGCTCAAGCGGAACACGGGCACGCTGGACGTGACACAATCCGCTTTCATCCTGCGTGACCGGGCGCTTCCCGGTGATCACTTCGCTGGCAACGGTCATCGCAGTTCACTCAATCCGCTCATCGCCACGCACACGGTCATCATGGATTTGACCGACGGCGTTTTTTGGGCGGCCACACCGCCGCATCAGTTGGGGAAGTTCGTGGCCTTCGATTTGAACCAGGTCGAGCAACGGTTGGCGGAGCGGAACATTGCCGAAGATTCGCTCAAATCCAGCGGCGAATACCAACGTTACCAGTCGGCTCAACAGAAACTCGCCGAAGGCTGGCGCGCGGTGAAGCAGGGGCAGCTCAACCAGGCGCTGGAATGTGCGCGGCAAGCGGAGAAGGACAATCCGGGATTTTACGGGAACGATTGGCTGCGGGCGGAGTGTCTCCTCGCGCTGGGCAAACCCGAAGAGGCCGCGAAAGCCTGCCGCGCGGCCTTGGCGGGCCAGCCGGCATTGGGTCACGAGCGGCATCGCATTGAAGCTTTGAGGAAAAAGGCTGAAGGCGGTGGCGAATGACTCCAGCCCCGGCCATCACCTCGCGCGACGGCGGTTCTCGCCACCGGCCCTTTGCCCTGACGGTGCTGTTGGCCTTGATCGCCTACACGACTTATTTCGCGAGCAAAGCCGTGTTTGTCGTGTGCTTCACGCCGCTGCTGATTGTGCTGATTCCCTTCCCCAACGCAAAATACCGGCTCCTGCAATTGGTGACGGGCGGCTACCTCACTTTTTTCACGCGCCGCTGGCTGCCGCTGCTCGGGGTGTATCGCATCGTGGAGATTTCCGGCTTGGAGCAGGCGCTGGCGCAGCGTCCGGTCGTGTTCACGGCGAACCATCGCAGCTTCATGGATGCCTTGCTGCTCTTGAGCCTCGTGCCGCGCATGGGCGTCCTCATCAAGGTGCGGGACGCCCGGAAACTCACGCAATCGCTGCTGGTGCGTCACTTTGATCTGGTCAGCGTGGACGCCCGCCGCCTTGACCGGGTGGCCGAGGCGCTGGCGGTCAGCCGGCAACTGCTGATGGCAAATAAGAGTCTGCTCGTGTTTCCCGAGGGCACGCGCGCGCGGAGCGGACGATTGCAGAACTTCAACTTGCTCGCATTCGAGCTGGCAAAAGACACGGGCCGGCCGGTGGTGCCGGTCATCATTCACTCCACCCAGCCGCTGATGGCCAAGGTGCCGGGCAGCATTTTCCCCCGGGGACGCAACGAGTATCGCATACGTTTTCTTGACCCGGAAAGACCGCGGGCCGACGATACCGCCGCGAGTCTGTGCGACCGCGTCCATCGGCGCATGGCGCAGGAACTCAAGACGCTGGACGCCGGCACGATTTGGGAAGTCAGAAGGATTGCGAGCGGCGCCCCAGTCCGGGAACAATTTGTCACCAAGACCCAATGACCGACCAGCCGCTTTTTGAGTTGCCCGAACTCCTGTCCATCCTGCCGCATCGCCCGCCGTTCCTGTTCGTGGACCGGGTGGTGAAACTGGAACCGCACCAGTTGATCATCGCCGAGCGCGCGCTGCGTCCGGACGAACCGCAATTCGGCGGCCACTTTCCGGGACGCGCCATCATGCCGGGGGTGCTGGTCACCGAGGCGCTGGCCCAGACCAGCGGGCTGCTGCTGGGATTGAGCGACCGGGCCACCGGCGCCGCGCCTCCCGAACAGCCCAAAATGTTTCTCCTCGCCGCGAACGCCATGAAATATGCGCACCCCGCCGCGCCCGGAGACGTGCTGGTGCTGCGCGCCGAGAGTGACAAAAACTTCGGCGGGCTTTTCCGTTTTGCCGTCGAAGCGACCGTGGGCCGGAACCTCGTGGCCTCCGGCTCGCTCACGCTGGCTTTGGTGTCACGTAAATGACGCGCATCCCGCCGCCCCGCCGCGATCAACGGCGCCTGGCGCAGGAACTGAAACAGCCGATCCTATGGCGGACAACCCTGTTTACGACGTGCTGATTGGCGGCGGCGGTTTGGCCGGGCAGTGCCTGGCCAGGCAGCTCAAGCTGGCACGACCGCGACTATCGGTCGCTGTCATTGATTGGGAAAAGCGCCCCTTGCCGGAGGCGGCCTTCAAAGTCGGCGAGGCGACGTCGGAGCTGGGCGCGCATTATTTCGCCGAAAAGCTGCGCCTCAAGGATTATCTCCAGCGCGATCAACTCTTGAAATGCGGCCTGCGGTTTTTTTTCGGCGACGCTCAAGGGCCGATCGTTAATCGGCCGGAGTACGGTCCGCGCCTGTTTCCTCCGATTACTTCATATCAGCTCGACCGTGGGAAACTGGAGAATGACTTGCGCCAGCTTAACGAGTCCCTGGGAGTGACTTTGTGGGAAGGGTTCGCAGTGGAAGACATCGTGCTGGGTGAAGGAGACGCACCCCATACGACTGTCCTGCGCGAGCGGACCGGCGGGTCTGCCAGAGCCATCCGGTCAACGTGGGTGGTGGATTGCACGGGCCGGCAGCGGGTTCTGCAAAACAAACTGGGCTTGGGACTTCCCAGTCCGCTGCAACACAGCGCCTGTTGGTTCCGGGTGTCCGGGAAATGTGACATTTCGGACCTGGTGCCGCGCGATGCAACCGAGTGGCATGATCGGGTTCCCGGCGGTGTCCGTTATCACTCGACCAATCATCTGGTGGGCACGGGTTACTGGGTGTGGCTCATTCCCCTGTCGTCGGGCAACACGAGCGTAGGCATCGTGGTTGATGAGCGGATCCATCCGGTGGCGACGATCAACACCTGCGAGAAGGCGCAGGCATGGCTGGAAGCACACGAACCGGTCGTGGCACGGCACGTGGCGCGGTTCGAGGTGATGGACTTCAAGCATTTCCGGCAGTTCAGTTACGACACGAGACAGTTTTTTTCCACGAATCGTTGGGCCTGCATCGGTGAAGCGGCGGCATTTCTTGATCCGTTCTACAGTCCAGGCTCGGATTTCATCGGCATGGCCAACACGGCGGTCACCAAACTCATCAGCCGGCACTTCGATCAATCCCTGACCCGCGCGGTGGTTGAACAAGCAGACGCCACCCTGCTCCAGCTCCACCGTGCGTTTACCGAAGTCTTCCTGGATCAATACCCGACATTCGGCCACTCCAGAGTGATGACGGCCAAAGTCATCTGGGACAATGCCTCTTACTGGGTGTTCGTGTGTCAGATGTTCTTCCAGGACATTCTCCTGGACGATGAATATCTGGACCATTACCGCCGCGTCTTCGAGGAGTTTTACCAGTTGAACAAGCAAGTTCAGCAGTTGTTCCGGGACTGGGCCCGGGAGAGCAAGGATTCTGGCGGTTACGATTATCTGGGCTACGTGGACTTTCCGATTGCGGTACGCAGTCACTTGGAGCTCGGCACCAAGAAATCGCCGCGCCGCTTCCTTGACTGGATCGAGGTGAATCTGAACCGCTTCTCCGCGTGGGCGGTCGTCTTGTTCCGGATCGCCGTGGAAGACGTCGCCCCGGAAGCGCTGGATAAAATCCCCGAGGAGCGCCTGACGCCGGAGTTGGTTGATCTGCGCAACATGGATCGGGCGATTACCGCAACGCGCTCGGGGACGCGGGCCGGAACCGGGCGGAACCGGCTGGCGCCTGAAATCGCATCCCTGAAACGCCAGATGACAAAGCTATTCCCGGGCTACACCTGCCTGCAAGAGCGCGCTGGCCGACGACCAGCGGACATGGCGGTCGCCGCGATGAGCACAAGACACTAAATTGAGTTCCATGCGTCGGCCGGCTTTATTCGCATCGTTAAGCCCGAACTCCGAAGTTGGAATGGGTGGCACAGGCGACCCGCCTGTGCCGTCCGGCCACTGGCCGGCCGGAACGGGAAGGAGATTTGCACTGGAAACGGACCTGTGGAAAAGCTCGTGCGCGCTCCCCGTTCCGAGCGGCGGGTCGCCGCTCGGCACAGGCCAGTAGCCCGTGCTGCCCGCCGGAATGGCCACCACTACTTCAGAGTCCGGTTGACCAAGCACGACGTCCCGGTGTTTCGTCGTTTCACAGTCCTTTTGCGACATTTTCTTGTTTCACAAGGGATGCCTGGTTATCGTCCGCGCCTCATGAGCGTCTTTGGTCCGAGACGGGCAGGTGATGATTCGCGCCTGAAAAGGAGCGTTCAAAGGCGACCGCGTGCCTTCAGCGCCGATGAGTTGTTTTCCGCGGAAGGAAAGGCATGAAAGTATTGATCGTTCGCGGCAATCCGCGAAAGAACGGCTTCACGCAATACCTCACCACCCTGTTTGTCAGCGGGCTGCGCGAGGTGGAGGCCAGCGTCACCGACGTGGATATAACGACCCAGGCGATTGAACCCTGCCTCGGTTGTTATCATTGCTGGCTCGTCAAGCCCGGACAGTGCATCCACCACGATCCGATGGAGAAGGTGTTGCCCGCGGTGCTGGATGCCGAAGTGGTGGTGTGTGTCACGCCGGTTTACTACTTCGCCATGAGCAGTTATCTGAAGAATTTCTTCGAGCGCACGTTTCCGCTTACCACGGTGGGTCTGGAGGTCAGCGAGCTTGGCCTGTTGCGGAACCGGCTGCGGCAGCCGGAGAAGTGGGTGAAGAAAAAATTCATTTCCATCGTGGTCGGCGCATTGCGGGCGCCGGAGGCTTACGAACCGATCAATCAAACGTTTCGTTTGATTGCCGACACGATGGCGATGGAACTGGGCGGACAGTTGACCCGGCCGGAGTCCCATCTGCTGCCCTTCAAATTGTCCAAGCCGATCGCCCTGAAGCGCATCGAGGCGGCGTTTCTGCGGGCGGGGCGCGAAGCCGGCACCGACGGGCGGCTGTCGCCAAAGACCATGAAAGATGCCGCGCTGCCCTTGTCCAGTGATGAAACGCATTTCCAAACTTACTCGAACATTTACTGGGACCACGCCGCTGCGATGGGGGCGCGCAGCTCGAACAACTCAAAACTGCACGCGAGTGTTGGGAGTGATCCGGACATCCTCATGCGGGAAATGGCGCGGTGCATTGACCCGAAAGCCACCGCCCGGATTTGCGCGGTGCTCCAGTTTGATTTTCCCGACCGGCAGCGCCATTACCGGTTGACGGTGAACCGCGGAAAGTGCGAGCTGCGGTGTGAGCCAACGACCAAACCTGATCTGCGTGTCACCTGCACGTCCGACATCTGGGTGGCCTTGTTCATGCGACAGCTCAACGTGGTCGCGGCTTTGCGTCAGGGGGTAATCTCGTTGGAAGGCGAAAAGGGTCTGTTCACCCGGCTCGACCGCTACTTCCCGCCGCCGGCGTTCTAGGCACCCGGCGCCCATGGAGCTTTTTAACAAGGACAACCGCACCGCCCTCGAGGCGAAGGAGTATGTGCAATTCCTCGCCTTTGGCCCCATCGCTTTTGAGGCGGCCAGAGCGCTGGTCAACCTGGGGATTCTTGCCTCAGTGGAAGAAGCGAGACCCGCGGGTGCGGCCATCGAAGCGGTGGCACGGGACGCCAAACTGACTGCCTACGGCGTCCGCGTGCTTTTGGAAGCGGGACTTGGGATCGGACTCCTGACCGTCGAGGAAGGGCGCTTTCACCTGACCAAAGCCGGTCACTTTCTGCTCCATGACGAGATGAGCCGGGTCAACGTCAATTTCGTCAACGACATTTGTTACCGCGGGATGTTCGATCTGGAGAAATCAGTTGTGGAGGGGAAGCCGGCGGGATTGAAGGAGTTCGGGGACTGGACCACCATTTACGAGGCGCTTTCACAATTGCCCGACACGGCCAAGGCAAGCTGGCTCAGGTTTGACCATTACTATTCGGACGCGGCCTTTCCCGAAGTCTTGCCCCTTGTGTTCAAAAGCAAACCACGGCGAATTCTCGACGTCGGCGGAAACACCGGGAGATGGGCTTTGCGGTGCGTGCAGTTTTCGGAAGACGTGCAGGTCTGCATCGCCGATCTGCCCGGCCAGTTGAACATGGCCCGGGAAACGATCCAACACCATGAACGGAGCGCCCAGCTCACTTATTTTCCGATCAACGTTTTGGATCAACATTCCCAACTCCCTTCCGGTTTCGACGCCCTCTGGATGAGCCAGTTCCTGGATTGTTTCTCCGAGGATCAAATCCGATTCATCCTTGCCAAGTGTCGGAAGGCCATGAGTCCCCCAAGCCGGCTGTTCATCCTCGAACCGTTCTGGGACCGGCAGCGATTCCGCGCTGCCGCGTTCAGCCTTCAAATGACCTCCTTGTACTTCACGGCGATGGCCAATGGTAACAGCCAGATGTATTCTTCCGGCTTGTTTTTGTCGCTCCTCGCGGACTCCGGGTTTGTGGTTGAGGAACAGTTTGACCATCTGGGAGTGAGCCATTCTCTCCTCGTTTGCAGGTTGCCCTGAAGCCCCTTGGCCTCCGCTGGCCGACAGTCAGCCTGCGAGCTGGCCGGAAACAGCCGGCGCCACGGATCCTCCCCGTTCAAACGGAGGGATCAAGTCCTGCGCAGGACTTCGGACAGAACCTTTATTATGCGCTGGTTCGTCTGGGCGTCCTTGACCGCCAGCCGCACGGTCCGGTCGTCAAGCTGCGAACGCATTGCTGAAACATCGCGCAAGAACAACCCGCGTTCCCGGCAGCGCGCAATCACCTCGGCGGCGTCCGGCCCGCTTTCCGGCAGGTGGCACAGGAGAAAGTTGGCCACGCCGGGGATCACGGTCCAATCCAACGCCCGCAACTCCTCGGCCAGTTCCGCCCGCAAGGCATGCGTCTCACAGTAACGCCGGGCGTAGTAGTCCGCGTCCTTCAACGCTTCCACGGCGGCGACCTGGCCCGGCAGACTCACGGTCCACGGCGGAGTGAGCGGCCGCAACGGTTCGAGTTGATGCGGGCCTGCGCAGAGATACCCCACGCGCGCGCCGCTCAACGCATAGACCTTCGACATGGATTTGCAGACGATGACATTCTCGGAACCTGCGGCGAACTGTTCCAGCGACTGCCCCGGGCCGGCGTATTCCACGTAGGTTTC
>ORMF012300207.1_pt1 | contig 12821 bp, 18 predicted proteins | sample 1779871 | NCBI WGS metagenome assembly ORMF01 (sample SAMEA104232316, study PRJEB22302) | groundwater metagenome | biome: forest; feature: aquifer; material: groundwater | place: USA | collected 2011-08-07 | depth 5.4 m | reverse complement strand
ACCGCAGCCGGGGACGGCTGCTGCTGAGAAAAAATGGAGTGGTGTATGCCCAAAATGCGCGTTCGCGTTCCTGCTGTTATCTGCATTCCTGCCACAGAAGACACTCATCGAAATCTTCGGCAAAAATCTTTTTGAAGATGTCGCGCTTCTTCCCCTCTATCGCGAACTGCTCGGACTTGAAGGCATCAAACCCTTCGAGTGCGTCGGAACGCCGGAGGAATGTCAGGCTGCGTTTTTCCTTGCGCACGAAAAAGGTGAGTGGGAAGAAACAGCTGCGATGAAGATGTTTCTCGCGGAGAGTGCGCCCTCTGTGAAAGATTCCAAAAAACTGATTGAACGGGAGCTTTCGGCATCGGGTGATCACATGGTCCCCGAAGGATACAATCCATAGCAGATGAAAATTCAGGACCTCAGCGGCAAAAAGATCTGCATCCTCGGCTTCGGCAAGGAAGGACAGGCGATGCTGCTGGCCCTTGAAGAATATTTGCCTGGCGCGGATATCACGATTGCTGATAAAAATCCTGCACTAAAAGCTAAAAACTACAAACTAAAAACTGGTCCGGATTATCTTAAGGATCTCCACCGATTCGACGCAATCATCAAATCCCCCGGCATTCCGCCGTGCCATGAACTTGATGCCGTCCGGATGAAAATCACGAGTTCCACGCAGATCTTCCTCGATACGATCAGAGATTCCGGTGCGACGGTGATCGGTGTTACCGGATCGAAGGGAAAGAGTACGACATCGACGCTCATCTATGAAATTCTAAAAGCGGCGGGGAAGAAAACATTTCTGATCGGCAACATCGGTGAAGCGGCCATCGCGCATCTGAAAGACGCTAAATCGAATACATTTTTTGTTCAAGAAATGAGCAGTTACCAACTCATGGATCTCACCGTCAGTCCGCACATCGCCGTGATCACCAGCTTCTTTCCGGAGCACCTCGATTACCATGGAACACTCGACGCCTACAAGGAAGCGAAGACCCACATCGCCCGTTTTCAGGTGAGGGATGACGTCATTTTCTTCAACGCGCTGTTTGAAGAAGCGAAAGAAATCGCCGGCATGAGTAAAGGAAAGAAAATCCGCTTCTCCGCGGATGATTGTCCCGTCACTGCGGATGAAATCCATCTGATCGGCGAACACAACCGCAGCAACATGGCGGCGGCGACTCTTGTCGCGCAGCAATTGGGGGTGAGTGATGACGTGCTTGTGAAGGTCCTCACAGCATTCCGCGGCCTCCCCCACCGCCTCCAGGCACTCGGGGTGCATCACGACATCGAATGGATTGATGATGCGATCTCGACGACGCCGGAGTCGACGATTGCAGCACTCGACGCTCTTGGAGACCGCGTCGCAACGGTCATCCTCGGCGGTCAGGATCGCGGGAATGATTTTTCGGCGCTCGCAAAGCGCATCAGGAGATCATCCGTGAAGACAGTGATTCTTTTCCCGGGCAGCGGTCCCCGCATCCGTGAAGCCATAGGAGATGCTCGTGCGGATGTATGCTTTCTGGAAGCAGACTCGATGGAGAAAGCGGTGGATCTCGCGAAGAAACACACGATGGCAGGGATGATCTGTCTTCTATCGACCGCCTCCCCGAGCTACAACATGTTCAAAAACTTCGAGGAAAAAGGCGATTCTTTCGCCCGCAGCATCGGCAAAAATGTGGTATAATGGAGGGAAATGCACATCATTCGCTGCTATCCAAAACTGCTGCTCTTCGTCTGCGCAATTGCGCTTGCCTATCTCCTGTACCACTTCGGGCAATTGCACTGGGTCGCGTCACATCTCAACGGATTCGGGTATCCCTCTCTGTTCATGAGTGGACTGCTGTACAGCTTCGGTTTCACGGCACCCTTCGCCACAGCCTATTTCGTTGAAATCGCACCGGACGTTTCCCCAATACCTGCTGCGCTGATCGGAGGTCTTGGAGCAGCGATCGGAAATTTCTGCACGTTCCAGTTTGTGTCATTCTCGCTTCGTGAAGAATTCGGACGGCTGCGTGCCACCCCCGCTCTTCTGCGTACGCGGACTCTGCTGAAGTCCTGCACCGTTCCCTCGCATCTGCGCAGCGTCTGCCGGTATGTCATCGCCGGTATCTTCATCGCATCCCCGTTACCGGATGAGATCGGCGTATCCATGCTCGCAGGATTCACCGATATCGACAGTAAAATTGTGACGTGTTTTTGTCTTGTCCTCAGTACGTCGGGCATTCTCACTATTCTGCTGCTCGCGCACTAATCGTACCGTCTCCCGTCTTCACCTTTGCGGGCCGCAGCACCTTGCCGTGAAGCAGATACCCGTCTTCCAGAACTTCGATGACCTGATTTTCGGCTCCGGGAGCGGTCAAAAGCACTTCATGCCGAGCGGTATCCATCTGTTCCCCGAGCGGCGAAAATTTCTCCAGACCCATATCGGAGAGCTGCCGGAGGAGATCCTGCTCGACCGCTGTGATTCCCTTCACCCATTCATGATTTTTCAGATCGTCAGGCAGGTGCTGGAACGCGCGCTGGAAATTGTCGACGGTGGGAAGGAGCTTTCGAAGCACGGACTCCGCTGCGTACTTTCGAAGCTCATCGGCATCACGTTCTAACCGTCCCCGCGCATTCTGCAAATCCGCCTGCGCCCGCGCGGCGAGTTCCGTGAGGGACCGGACCTGCTCTTTGAGCGCGGCAACTTCTGTCTGAAGAGCTGCATTCGGATCGTTTCCTGCCGGACCGGATTTTTTGCCCTGCATGAGGGAAGGATAACGGAAAAAAGATGCTCCTGCCATCCGGAAACCCCTCACGCTCCGCTCACTGCGTACACGGCACCGTCGGGTCCGCGATGCAGCTTTCGGCAGGGGGCTTCCCGCGCCACGGGCAGGTCTGCGAGTAGAGGCAGGCATCAGCCGTCATCTGCTTCAGTTCTTTTGCCGCCTCATCATCGGACGCTTTGTAGGTCAGCAGCAACGTGTCTTCATCCGCAAACACATATATCCACGCGGTGAGGAACGGATGGAGGCAATCCTCCGTCGGTCCGCATGCGGCTTCCTTTCCGTTCACGAAGAACCGCCAGTCATCGGTATCGGTTGTATGCCGGCAGGTACGGGCGCCGTCCGCCGGATCAAAGCAGAGAACGGACGAAGACGGATCCAGACGGAAACCAAGGGATGTCAGAAAGTCCCCGAACGTCAGCCCCGGCTTGTGGCGATGAACGACGTAGCCGTTGCCATCGTGGAGATGCAGGGACGGATGAAGATGCTCTCCTTCTTCTTCCGCCTTCGATGAACCGGACATGTACACGTCATCAGAAAAATTGATCTGCTTCCCTTCGATCCACACTGCAAAATCCGCATGCGTGTGATTAGGGTCGGGATTCTCCGTGGTCAGGAAACTGCACCCCGAAAGAAGCACCACAGCCGTCAGAAAAGAAAGACAGGGCGAGCGCATGGAATTACGGCTGAACGACGATCGTGCCCTTCATATCGCGGTGCCCCGAGCCGCAGGGAATGGCGCAGCGGAAAGAGAACGCACCCGTGCGGTCGGTCGGGATCGTCACCGTCACGGTCTGCCCCGCCTCAACGCGCTGATTGATGCCGAGTTCCGGTACCGAGAAACTGTGCATGCCCGCCACCGCCGTCAGGCGTACGGCGACCGTCTCTCCTTTCTTCATCGGAATGGACGACGGGGTGAAGGACCAGTTGTCGACGACGACGTCGACCGTACGGGCGGCAGGTGCCTTTGTAGTCGCGGTTCTCCGGGTGGCCGCTGCTTCGAGACTGGTTCCGTCATCCTGCTCAAGGGAGACGCCATCCGAAGAGGCCGCGCTGGATGGTGCGTCCGATGGCACGGCAGGAGACTGAGAAACACAGCCTGCCAGCATGGCCACCGAAGCGAGTGTGAGAGCGAATGATTTCGACATAGGAGTGAGGGAAAGTGACAACAGAGGCATCGTACGGTACGCTAAAAAGCGATGCAACGAAAAACAGCCGCAATCGTGATTCTCGTCATCGTTCTCGCTTTCGTCTTCGCAGCGTTTGGCATCGGGTAGTTTCAGGAGCCGCTCCTCTGGATCGGCTGGATGCCCCCGTGGATGGACGGACTTCTGGGCCTCCCGCTCGCGACGTGGCTGAGGATCACCGGCATCGGTGAGATTCTGCTCGCCATCCTGCTTCTCGTTCCCGTCCGTGCACTGCAGCGGATCATCGCGATTCTCATGGCGCTTCACCTTCTTGCCGTCCTGACACAGACCGGCTGGAACGACATCGCCGTCCGCGACATCGGCCTGCTCCTCTCATCACTCGCATTGCTGTTTCTCCTGTAATCAGGAGCGGATAGTACTACAGACCACTTCACGCTTCCCGTGCATTGTTCATCGTGTTGAGCAGTGATTGAATGAGAAGATCGCTCATTCGCATCACCGCATTCTGCGTGATGATGAGCGTGTGTCGCATCCTCATTCATTTCTTTTCTGAGGAGGTGTCTCATGGATAACAACATGGACACGACGTATGTGGGCGCCATTGTCACCGGCGCCGTCATCATTCTCTTTTGTCTGGCAGGGATTGCCTGGATCTGGCTGACAAGGAGGAGCCGTTCCACGCCGTCCCGCGTCCGCCCGTTCATCGCGGGTGCGCGAGCCGTCATCGCGAAGGACCCGAAGCGGTGGCGGAAAGTCACAAGTGCGGCATTCGATACGGATCTCGAATACGGCACGTTTCAGTTCTGCACAGCGGACTGTGCATGGAAAGGAAGGTTCGAAGCCAAAGGACAGGCTGCCACGTTAACCTTTGAGCAGGGTTCCGTCGAAGTGGAACTCGTCTTCCACGGAGGGCAACTGATCGGGGCAAGCCTCGATGAGGAACTCTTCCGCGCGGAAGATCCGGAAGTCCGCTGCAACGAACCGCTGGCGCGCTGCCTCTTAGATGAGGTCCGCAAAGCCGTCGGCTTCCATGCTCTGGAGAAGAGCAGCGAACCGAGGGTGTACAGCAAATCGATCCCGAAGAAGAAAGACAGGGAGGATCGCGACGGGCCCACGCAGAAGCAACCGAAGCGCAGGAAGCGCGAGTGATGACACTGCAGATGTCTGAGAAATCTTTACAAGACCTGTATCATTATTTTTCTACAATGATTTCTGACGACATTGCAGCGTTGAGCGAAACCCCGTGCTGTCAGCACGGGGTTTTTTTGTGTGCAAAGCATTTGCAGGGGCAGATTCATCTCTCTACAGTGACACTGCTATGAAAACTCTCCCCCTCATCATCAGCCTTTCACTGGTTGCACTCGCTCTCTCGGGATGCACCGCAGCCCCGGGGACGTCCACAACGGACGCCGGAGGCATCGTCATCCGGCCCGTGACGTCTGTGTCAGAGCAATCGGAAGGCATCACGCGGACCAGAACGTCACTGGGTATCACCGGTTCTATAACAGACACGCTCCTGCTGGATGAAATGGAAGCGGACGGCGCGGCACAGCTGCACTCCATCAGTCCCGCGCTCTACAAAGACACGGACATTCTCGCGGCATTCTTCACCTACTACGCAGGGGGCGGGTATCAGATCGCCGTCCGGCAACTTCCGAGCGGCGTCATTGCGGTCGAGAAGCGCAGCATTTCCGAAGGCAGCGGCGATGAGCCGGGTGGCTGCGGGCCCTGGGAGCGGCTGAAGGAATATCCGACGACACCGTCAACCACGATCACCTGGCAAAACACCGGTACGCCGACGGATGATGTGGTGATTGAATGCGATGGATGGTGACTATTTCCTTCCGGAGTGAGCTTTTACGCCTTTGGGAAGGCGAACGGCTTTCCTTTGACCGTGTAATTTGTCACATCGATGTCACCACGGCGTCTTAGGGGTACTGATCTTTCATCTTTATTTCTTTTACCCCGTTTTTCTATGAAGAAACTCATCGCAGCCACCGCTGCAGCGCTTATGCTCGGCGGAGCCGCCCTGCCGGCATTCGCAGAGTCATCGGTATCATCGGCAAGCACTACTACCGTGACTGCAAGCGCGGATCTCGCCTGTATGTCCGCGGCCATTGATGTCCGCGACAGCGCAGTGATCTCCGCCCGCGCTACGTTTAACGCAGCCATCATGGCAGCACTCACGACGCGCAAAGACAGCCTGAAGGCTGCGTTCCTGATCAACAACGATCAGAACCGCCAGATCGCCGTCAAAGCCGCATGGGACGTTTTCAATAAAGCAGTCGCTACTGCCCGCGCGTCATACAAAGTCTCCGTGCAGGCCGCGTGGAGCGCCTTCGCTACTGCGAGTGCGCAGTGCAACGTCGCTCCCGACCGCGGAGTGAAGATGCACAAAGAAAAGGAAAACAAGGAAAACAATGATAATCGCAACAAGGACAAAGAAAAGAACGAAGACCGCGACAACCGCGGTCAGCACCTCGGCTGGTTCAGAGGTATGTTCAATAAAATGATGAACAGCAGGTCAAAGTCCAGCGCCAGCTCTTCCTCCAGCGTGAGTGTCGGCGGCTCCACAAGCGTCAAAGTAGACGCCAACATGGACCTCTCATTCTAAGGAAACTCACAGAAGTGAAAACGTGGCTCCGAGAGGGGTCACGTTTTTTGCAATCGAAGAGGATGGTTTCGTTCAGGTATGATGAACATGCATGCTGTCCGAAAAACAGAAAGGCGAGCTTTCCCTCTACGGTCAGGTACTTCTGTCGGGTCTCTTCCCGGTCATTACGGTTCTCACGGTGTCTGCAATATCGCCGCTCTACGCTGCGGCAATCGGCACGGCGCTGTCCGCACTTTTCTTTGCAGCTGTGCTCACGGTGCGACGCCGCTGGGCGCTACCGAAGTCACGAGCAGTCTGGACGGATATCCTGTTCGCCGCATTCTTCATCGGCATTGTTTTCTACACGCTCATTTTTATCGGATACAAACACACCAGTGCCGGCAACGGCGCGGTCATGAGTCTGATGGAGGTCTTCTTCACCTTTTTGATTGTGAATCTGCTGGTGAAGCATGAGCGGTTCGTTGCCATCCATGCCATCGGCGGATTGCTGATGGTCAGCGGCGCTCTGTTCATTCTCATTCCGGAGTGGAGCGGCGCCGTCCACAGCGGTGATCTGCTCATCGTGCTTGCAACCATCTCAGCGCCGATAGGAAATATTTTCGCAAAGAGAGCACGCAAACAAGTAAGCGCCGAAATGCTGATGTTCATCCGGAGCATCATCGGCGCCTTCTTTCTCTTCCTCCTCGCCGCCAGCTTCGAGTCTGCCCCAGCACTCTCTACGCTTCTTTCGCTATGGTTCCCGCTTCTCTTCAGCGGCTTCCTCTATCTCGGACTGTCGAAATTACTCTGGGTGGAAGCCATCCATCGCCTCCCCATCGCAAAAACCATCTCGTTATCCGCTACCAATATTCCCCTCGCACTTTTGTTTGCATGGATGTTTCTGGGTCAAAGTCCGACAGGAGAACAAATCGCCGCCATGCTTCCAATGATTGGCGGGATGTTTCTTTTGCTGAAGAAGTGACGAATGAACTATGGAAACGCCAAGATTGCCCGTTGTGGCAGATCAGCTTTTTGGGTAACCTTCCTGCGCCGTTGTTCCTTTATCCATCTTCATTCGTGCCACTGTAGCTCAGTTGGCCGACTACGCCGCAACGTAGGCGCAATCAAAGAACTGAGCTCGGTCCGTTTTCGTTCTTTCATCCATCTTCATTCATGCCACTGTAGCTCAGTTGGTAGAGCACGGGACTCATAAGCCCGGGGTCGCCGGTTCAATCCCGGCCGGTGGCACCAAATTGATTCGCGCCCATGTAGGGCTTACAATGTTCACTATGTCCCTCCGCGAAATAGGCGCCTTGATAGATCAGGCATGGCTTATTGTAGTTTTGTTTGTTTGGGTATGGTTAGCATTTAACAAAAAATCAAAGTTATATCGAAAAAAATGGGCGGTTTGGTGTACATATCTCATGGCATTTATCGTTGTTGTCACGATCATCGGCAAGTTGGCTGGGTGGTAATCAGATCCTTGGACATTTCACAATCAATGTGTGAACAGTAACCACCGCGTCACCAAATTGACAATATGAAATAGATTGTTATAATAAATTTATGGAAAGAGACCCATGGATATACGAAGGTCTGATTGTGCCCGTCAGCGCAGACGTAAAACAATCGTTGCAACAAATACGGAGCAAGGTGGAGGGAACACAACCCGAAGATTGCGGCAGCAAACACGAAATAAGACTAAGTCTGCAACTCATACATGGCATACAACCCGCGTCAGGATCCATCGCCTGTCCGAAGTCTGTCATGGAACGCAACAGCATGTGTAAGCATCGCGGCAATAATTCCACCCCCGATCCATACCTGACCGAATTGCAGCAGTTAGAAGAAATGGGAATACTTGTTCAGTCAGAGGCCGGGGCTAGTGAATGGAACATCGAAGCGTATGAGATTAGCTATCTTCTCAATAGATCTGATTTGCACACCGGTGCGCAAACAAGTGAGGTATGTCGATCTGGTGTAAAAGATGCTTCTGATGAAAGATTGCGCACTGTAGTGAACGATGCCAAACAAAGAGAAAAGCCGCTCAAAAAAAGAATTGAAATTCTCCGTTCAAGAATACTTGGAATTATTGATTGGATTTTACAAGCCTGAACTCAGCTCCAAAATCCTTCACGCCACCCGTTCATAAATATCCTTCCTGTGTCCGATTGCGACGATTTCGACCGAAGAACTTCCGCGAACCGCGTAGATAACACGATACACACCCACCCGATACATGCGGTAGCCGGAAAGCGGACCGGTCAGTGGCTTCCCGATGGCCCAATCGTCGAATACATCACGACAGGCGCTTAAAATCGTCCGGCGAAGCGGACGTGCGAGTCGGGCGAGGTCACGCTCTGCAGAGGACCGGAAGGCCATCTTTACCATAAATCCTTCAGGACTTTTTTGGCTGAAATCAGCTTATCCTTCTTCGTCCGCTTTTTTATTTCATCGATGAAACTCTGCTTGAATTCACCCTCTTCCCATTCCAGCGCACGTTCCAGCAGCTGTACGGCCTTCGCTGCCTGCGGAACATCGTCGCGCAGTGAGATTTTCTTTAGAAAGACTGCGAGGTGGTTCGGAAGGGTAAGGTTCAGGCGCTTTTTGGACGTAGGCATGGTTAGAAAAGAAGTGTAACACCAGTGTACCACTAGTGTGCTTTTCGTGCAATACCTGTGCGTTCCTTTCACACTATGTCATTGCAGTCACACTGGCAGCCCGTAATTGCCTTATCTGCAATTGAATGCGTGCGTCACTCCCCGGCCATCCATTCTTTTGCATGTTTCCAAGAATCAAAGCGGCGTTTTTGCTCACTAGATCATTGACGGCGGCGTCAACAAAGCCATCGGGAGTGAGCAAATGCCGCAGGGTTGCGGTGGTCTTTTCGAGGGTGTGCATAGGAACTGAGACGTCTCAAACTGTCCTGCATTTCAGAAAAACCGTTGAAACCGGCACTTTGCCGAAACGACCGCATCGGGCCTCGGTCTCTTGCACCCCGCCGGAATCTGAGTATCTTCCTCACCTATGGCTGACAAAATGGGCTGCAACGATTTCCCTGATAATCTCCTGTGGCTGAGTGCTTCAAAGTTATTGCCGGAGCAGGCGAAGTCAGATGTTAATAAGCATCTCGGGGTATGCGCCGACTGCCGTAAACGCTTTCGGGGTTTATTCACCAATGCAGTGGTACAAAAAGCTCTGTATGCGGTTCCTGCAAAGCAACAACAACAACGAAGGACAATGCAATAAAGGCCGCAGGATGGTCTTTTGATGTACACTCCCCCCGTGCGTTTCGCGCGGTTGTTTCTCGTCGGCCTGATGATGGTTCCCGCCCTCTGCAGCGCAGAGGCGATGTTGATTGCGCCGACGCTTGAGCTGACACCTCAGGAGGGCCGGCAGCGGCTGGAGGGCACGGAGCGCTCGTCCATCCTGCTGCGGGGAACGGGCGACCGGCTCAGTATTTTCTACACTTCCCCTGTCCGCACCGCCATCGCCTTCCTCCCCATTCGGCGGGGCAACGGCTACGACCCCGCGGAGATGGCGCATTTTTCGCTGCCCCCGACTGACAACGGTCAGGCGATCGTTGACCTTACGGTCACCCCCGGCTGGTGGCCGTTTGCGCAGGAGTACAAGGTTTTCTTCTTCAACGCTCCCGGCCGCGCGCAGATCACCGCCATCGATTTCGTTCCGTGGACATGGACAGGGCTCCTGAGCGGGGTCGTGACGCACATCGCGATCCGCGAGACGTATCAGGTCTCGACCTTTCATACACTGCGCGGCAGCAGCGTGCTGAGTCTGCCTCTCACGGGGCTGCTTGACGTCGCGACAGTGATTGCCGCTGCGTGCATCTTCTGGCTCCGGAGAAAGAATCCCCTGCTCCCCGTTCTCACATCCCTCATCGTCGGCTGCCTCGTGTACACCGCATGGTTTGCGATCGACCTCGCCCGCTTCAGTGTCGGTCACCTGCACGCATGGACCGTGGAACGCACCTACAGTAAAGAAGGAGCGGCACAGGCGATGGCAGGAACGATTGAGTCTGAAGCCAAAAAGAGCAGTGCACCGCTCCTCGTCTTCGTCTGCACGGACCTCACGGATTTCTACGCCAAGACGCTGCGGTACTTCCTATATCCGGTCCCCGTCTCCGTGAAGAATGAGGACATCGCGCGCGCAACACACATCGTCGTCGCGGAGAAAGTCATCTGGACGTACGCAGACGATATTTTGAACTGCGGCCCGGTCGGCGGCAAAGCGCGCAAAATTGCAGAACTCAATGACGGTTCCGTTCTCTTCGCCTCGACCAAATGACAGCGACACTGATCTTCTTCATCGCGCTTGCAATTCTCCTTCTCGAAGGATGGCTCCTCGCAGGCTTCTTCATCCCCGCATCAGACAAAATCCTGCTGGTGACTTTTGCTCTTCCGTTAGCTGCAATCAGCAATGTCCTGCTGTTCCTTGTTTTCACAATTTTCGGAATTCCGCTCGTGCCACTCACGCTTGTGATAGGGCACGGGATCATCATTGCTGCCACACTATTTCTCGCAGGCCGAACCCTTCGACACCACTCAGGACAGGCGCCTGCATCTGGGTTAACAAAAAATCCAGCAACCAGCAACCAGCTAACCAGCAACATCGTTCGTATCATCTGCATCCTTCTCCTCACAAACATCTTCATCTTTTCTTTTGTTCACGCAGTAGTTCTCCCGACCTTCTCCATCGACAGCTTCACCAACTGGACGATGCGCTCGAAGATTTCCTGGAATGATCACGCGATTGCGTTTGACCGTGATGAAGCCCGCGGCATGGCGAAGCCACAGTACCCGTTTCTCACCCATGCGCTGCAGATAGCGGTCAATGAAGGACAATCTGCATGGAGCGACCGCGCTGCGAATATCGTCACATGGCTTCTCTCTCTCAGCTGCTTCGCCGCACTCTTCTTACTTTTGAAGCGTGTGCGTGGAAGCGACACCGCGCTGATTGCCATTACGCTGATCGCGGGTGTTCCTCTCCTGAGCATTCATCTCGCACAGGGCTACGGAGACATCCACCTCGTCGCATACTTCCTCCTCGCGCTGATGAGTTATGCGCTGTGGGTCGAGCAGAAGCACATGCGCTTCCTTCTTCTCTCCGCACTCTTCATTGCGGGAGCGATGTGGACGAAATCCGAGGGACTTTTCTTCGGCTTCGCGCCATGGGCGTTGCTCCTGCTCGTCACCGCGGTGCTGCAGAACAAGCCGTACCGTCACTCATTCCTCGTAATCACCGGTTCCCTCCTGCTCTTCCTCCCCTTCCCTCTTCTGCTTTTGTGGAAGGGACTGCCGCTGACCCCGCACGGAACGGACATGTCCTTCGCGTGGCATCCGGAAGGCATTCCTGCGCTGCTCCCGTCGGTCTTCGGCGGCGGCAGTTTCGGCATCGTCTGGTACGTTCTACCCGTCGCAACACTCGCACTCCTCATCGCCCTCAGGAAAAAATCGCCGCAGATTGACGGTCACTTTTCGCCGACGCTGCTCTGGGGCTGGCTGATCGTCGCAGAAAACCTCATCATCTATCTCTGCACCCCCAACGTCGCCTTTCTCATCGACGGCCAGTCCTTCTTCCGCCAGATGCTCCCCGCCGCCGCGCTTCTGATTCTCGCATGTGCCCTCATCATCAAACCGATTCACTCTTCATCACATCCATGAAATTTCTCACTCAAAAACGCTCGTGGAGGGGTCCATCGGCACGGGGGGGGAGGTCAGCGGAGATGCATTGCCGATGGCGAACTTTTCTTTGTAACTTTCTTTTCTTTGGCCGAGAAAAGAAAGTTAGGCCCAATGGCTTTAACGCAATTAATATTGTATGAAACCCATTCTTCTCTGCTTACACGGCTGGGGCGGCTCACGTGAATCCTTCACGGAACTCCGTGCTGCACTTAAGGGAAGCGATCTCATCATTCTTACTCCCGACCTCCCCGGCTTCGGCAACGAACCGCAGCCCCCTCGCGCATGGACGAACGACGACTACGCCGACTGGGTTGAGCAGTGGTTTGATAAGGAACTAAAAACTAAAAACTATAAACTAAAAACTATTTATCTCCTCGGTCACTCCCACGGCGGCCGCCTCGCCATCATCCTCGCCACCCGAAAAAATCAAGCAACCAGCCCTTCGACGCCACTCAGAACAGGCAACCAGCTAACCAGCAACATCTCGCATCTCTTCCTCTGCGCCCCCGCCGGCATCCGCCGCGGGCAGTACCTCAAGCGGACGGTCGGCTGGATCATGGCAAAAACCGGCAAATTGCTGCTCTCGGTCCCCATTGTCGCCGGCCGCTTCCAGCCGCTT